>Ga0210399_10000709_pt1 | contig 26326 bp, 31 predicted proteins | sample IncBWC14MmetaG_FD_150865 | JGI IMG/M metagenome (GOLD analysis project Ga0210399, IMG submission 150865) | Forest soil microbial communities from Barre Woods Harvard Forest LTER site, Petersham, Massachusetts, United States - Inc-BW-C-14-M | ecosystem: Environmental > Terrestrial > Soil >... | reverse complement strand
TTTCCTGGCTTGCCCTGCGTTTCCTCCACTTCTCCTTTGCGACGGGTTGAAGTTTTGGTTGCACGAATCACCCACAACATTTTACGTCCGGTCTGTCGGACGACGGTTCAGAGTTAACCGCAAACCTTTTTGGTGCGTCTTTGGCGAAGAATCCTATAAATAGGTTCGCCTACGCTATCCGCACACCTATCCACTCTGTCCTTTTCCCTGCGCTTGGCTTGGCAACGCAGCAACTAACTGACATGGTGGAATTTCCTTTTCGGTGATGATCGCCTGAGGACCCGCTGGCATGACCCGAGAATTTTCTCTCGCGCTATTTCGCTTCGCTAGGTGGTCCCTAGCTGGTGGACAACTGCGGCCGTCGCCTGGGTATACGTCATCCCGACGTACTCCAACTGTTTCACCGTGCGTCCTAGCGCTCTATACTTTTTCTCTAGCCGAGACAGAACCCTCAGCGGGGAAAACTTCCCCGCGTTCTACGCTGCTAGTTTCTTCCCAGTCTTCTGATGTTTCTTGCAGTAGTTTGTTTTCCCAACAACCTTTTTTATACAACCTGGAACATCGCAGTTTCTCATTTGGGTCTCTCCATTTGGAGCAAATTTGCCCCGCTGAAGGTTTGTCTCGCGGTTCCTCTTATATAGGTTCAACCATAGTTTACGGTGGGCCAATCCCCATACATCGTTTTTCTACGGTGGGAGAATTTTCTCAAATTCTCTCTTCGAGCCTGCTACCCTCGTGGGCTTGACCGCATAACCTTCTCACTGAATGGAGGACTATTTGCGCTTGCGCGCTACTTAGGGTCGCGGTCTTCCGGGTCGTCCCCGACTTCCCACTACTCTTGCCTTGCCCGTCGCCGTCCTTATCAGTCCGTCCCTAGCGGCTTGTTTGCTAGGGCTGAGCTACTGTTTATCCCCGGCTCCGGTCTTCCGGCTCGAGAACCTTTATTTTTCAAAGAGCAAAGGTTAGCTTTTAGCTAACCTACAATCGTTAGTAATAGGTTACTCCTTTTCAGCCCCAAAGTAAAGGACTAATTGCGCAAGCCAGGACTGATCGGAGATCGCTCATTTTTAGGTCGCCCTATTTTGAAGCGATTATACCATCAGCCTCCCGCTTGTACCTTCTCAGAAAAGGAGAAATCTCCTGCAACAGAATTTTGGCTTTTTCTCCGGTCACCTTATACCACCACCACTTTTTGGGCTTCTGCTTCTTTTTCTTATCTCCACCCTGATGCCTGAAACACGTCCCACCAAATTCCTTCTTCAATTTCTTCGGCAGAGATCCAAGTGTTCTTATAGAGACGTAAGGATAGCCTCTAGAATCCTCAGAGACTTTTCCTCTGTGATCAATAGCACCAGCAATGTAACTCAATTCCAAATCCTTCACAGTTTCCCTCTCTGCAAAAGTTGTGTCCGGTTCTTGTAATTGTAGAGCGACGCGTCACGAATCAGACGGCGAGATTTCTTAAAGCCAAGTGAATTTACATCCTCACCATCAGGAAACATTGGGACCTTGATCTTTGGAACTATGCTGCCCAATCGGTCAGCGAAGTCGAACGCGACACGCAGCGCATCTGGATCCAAAGCAAGAACTATTTCCTTGATGACACCATTGTATTCCAGAATCTTATAGAATTGTTCCTCCGTGATAGATGTTCCGAAGGTTCCCATGATCACCGCATCGTCTTCGCCCCAATTGCTTTCCAGAGTTAGAACGTTGATTATGGATTCCACAACGATACAGGTTTTTGGCTTTCTTGGCCAGCGAACCTGATACAAGATTTCATCACGGACGCTAGAAGTAGGATTGTAGAACTTGGATTTCCTGTTCTTAAAGCGTCGCCCTTGCCAATAGATCACCTGACCATCAAAATTGAAGACCGGGAAGATCATGTAGCCCCAGAGATCTCCTTCACGGACGTAACCTACTCTTGCCATGTTTACAATCTTACGACGCAACCCTCTGGAGTCCAAATAGTCATAGATCGGCTCACTACGGTAATCCGGCATGCTTTTCAGCGTCCTGAAACCTTCTGGCAGTTTCAGCTTGGACTTTGGATCGGCTTTAATGACCTCTGGAACAACAACCTCTATCCCTTCCTTTTCGAAGTATGCTTTTAGACGGTATTCTGTCACCCCACCGCGATCTTTGAACCATGGACACTCCGAATGGAAGCAGCAACCTACTCCCTTGTCTACGTTCCAGTATAGCTTCTTCTCATTGTCCCCACACATGGGACAATTGGCTCGCCATCCCTCATTGGTCTCCTTTACAGCAGCAAAATGTTCCTTAATATCACTAGCCATGTTCCATCGCCCTCTTCTTGCGCTTATGTCGACGCCATCTTCTGTTGATTTGCTTCTGGGCGTCTTTCGGAAGCTCCTTTACGACAAAGGTATCCCTCTCTAGAGAAACACCTATCATTTTGCTTTGACCAACATCTCTTGCGGCCGTCAGGAAAAGTCTAGCATATTCTGGGCGCACCACTTCACCATTCTTGTCTAGGCTTCTATCCTTCTCAGCTTCTGTTTGGCACAGGGCTAATAGGAAATCAAGTGTCCAGAACTGGGAAATGTCTTCTGCTAGATCCTCTGGACCGATCATGTCCTTATGCAACGCAGCCCTGTTAGATTGTGACGCTGTCCAGACTGGAAGGTTGCGTTCTACAGCCATACCTCTCAGATCCATAGCAAGTTGACCTATCCTACCACGCATATCATCTGACCGTTCATTTGGCCTGAAGACCCTAACATAATCCACAAACAGAATATCGATCTTGTTACCACTGTCTTCCAGGTGATCCAACCAAGCCTCTATATCAGATATTTTACCTTTGTTAGTTGGCCACTGTTTGATGAAGAGCTTCCCTTTCATTTGGCGCTGGGCCAAAGCCAGCTTCCGAAATAATTTGCGTAGCTTCCTACGGTATTTCTTGCTACCTCCAGTTCCCTTCATTGCATATTCTGTCAACTTGTAGGTTGGAACCCTAGTTATCATCGCGTCTATACGCTTCCTATATTTCTTCGCTGACAATTCTCCAGTCGCGATGGCTACGTTCTTCTTTTGCCACAAGGCTCCAGCAGCCATTCTAGCAAGAAGAGTAGACTTCCCCACCTTCCCACCAGCCAAGACGATGGCTAATTCTCCTGCTCCCAATCCTCCACCCATCGCTTCATCCAGAATTTTCAGATAGAAAGATCCCACTACGCCTTCACGGTCTTCTATCCACCGATTTGGATTGTCTATTTCCTTCCAGAACTCAATACCAATATCTCGTTCAGTTCCAAAAGTCTTCAAGCTATCGAACCGACTGATCGCCCTGTTGTATTGCCGGCTGTTAACATCCTTCTCTGCATCCACAAGGGCTTGTCTAAACTTCTGCTCCCTTGCGAACGCTATAGCCTGTTCAATGATGACCGGCTTGTCTGCAATGTCTTCTCTGAAAGCTTCTCGTACAACTCTACGATAGCCACGCCACAGTTTTCTTCTCTTCTTCCCAAGGAATCCTCGGACGATGGCGTACATCGTACTCTTAGTAAGCCGCACTTCTTTTCTGTCATGTTTGGAATAGATTTCCTTGGCGAGACGTGCTACATCCACAAAGACAGGATTCCTGAAGTATGCTGGCTCTACAATCCTGTAAGTTGCTTGCGGCTCTCTTAAGTAGAGAGCCAACAGCTTCTGTTGAAACTCTTCATCGAAATCATATTCTCTAGCCAATCGTTCCTCCCCATATAGGAATGAAACGCGGCGCTACCGAAAATGTTTCATATATATTTTTGGAGCTGAGCGCACGACATTCTCCAGATCGGTCTGTGACCTAGGAAGTATTTTGTGCACAGAATTACAGCCTTCCTCAAATCTGGAGCTTCTCTCCACAGGAAATCTAGAACCTCTTCTCTTCTACTTTTTCTCTTTAGTAAAGATAGAAACACTGCCCAATACCAAGGGCTAATCTCATCTCGTAGAAAGATCAAAGCCTCAAAGAGCTTCAGGTTGAAATTCTTCCTGACGTCTCTTACTATCATGGCAGAAGTTTTCATCATCTGCTTTATCTCGTCTGTGTTATCTAGCTTGAGAGATTTCTTCCAGTCAGACTTTAGACGGAATTTTTGTCTGGACCTCTTTTTCATCCACTTGAAAACCTTGATGGCCTTTCCACTTGCCATCCAAGTTGGATGTGGCATATACCTAGAATTTTGAAACTTGCCATATTGGGCAAGAACTTTCACATAGACAGCAGGATCTATTTTCTTCTCTACCAAATCTTGTCCAAGCATCATGAATTTTACTTGGGCTTGTTGTTGTATACCTCTCTTAGTCTTATAAACATCGTACCACCCAAACCTATCACCCCTAGATTTCCCATGTCTGAAAAGTCGGTCCTCATATAACTTGTTGTAAATGTGACGCACAATCTTTTCAGCTACCATCATTTCCGAAGTTAAATACAACCTTGGAAATCTCATCACCTTCTTTGCCACAGCAATCCTCCAAGCGGCGGAGCCGCTTCCCTTGCGAAGCAAGGGAGTACTTATTTAAGACTTCTTGAGAACTGAATCTACTCTAGCTAATATGGCCCGACGCCATGTATGAGAGCATGAACATGGCGCCAGGCGCATATGTGATACAGCTATTCGTCTTCCTCTTCCTTTTTCTTGTCCTTCTTGTACTTCTTGATGAAGATCCTCTTGTACTTCTTTTTCAGCTCCTTCAGTTCTTCCTTGTACCTCTTGTGGAGCTTTTCTACCTGCCACCACCACTTCGCTTTGTCTGGTTTGACGTATTCCATTAGATTACTCCCTCCTCTGGTTCAATTCTCAAGCCACTGAGTTTCTGTTCCTGAATCTGTTTGTCGTAGAAGAGTTCAAAGGCATCTCCAAACAACAGGAAGTCGTGGGTCAGGGCACGATTTTCTCTGAAGATTGGAACGATACGCCTAATGATCTCCAGTTCGTAAAGTTCTCCAATGATGGTTCTAGAAATGTGATGAGCAAGATCATTCTGGTTGACGATGATAGGAACTGGAATCTGTCTTCCTTGTACTACCAATTCCTCAGTGGCCCCAAGATAGTCAGAGATGTATCCCAACTTCTTGGCTTCAGCGAAACAGCGAACGATTATCTCAGGTAGATCAAATACTGTTTTACGATCCTGCTGCAGATTTTTCTCTTCCAAGTTTTTCCTCCTTTGGTAAATCTGGAACGTTAATTGAAAATCCAGTCTTTGTTGGACCGTGAAGTAGATGTTCTGAGACAACGTAGAGTGCACCACAGTTAGAACAGTGATACTCCGTCTGATGCAGCTTTTCAGCTGCCTCTTTCTTTCCAGTGTCAACTAGACACATGATGTGTTTACAGAACCAACAGTTCATGTTTCCACCACCCTTATCTTAGCGATCTTCTCCTTCTCGTAATACTTTAATCGAAGAACCGAATGACTGAACAGATGTTTACTGTGCATATCTACGTAATCTGTCACATAGATTTCATTCCTCCCTTTCTTCTTTCTAAGAACACGACCAAGTCTTTGAAGAACCAATTCCCATCCCTTCCCACCAGCTGCATTGTTCCATGCTTCAATTGCCGGCACATCCATCCCTACATCAAATATCGGACTGGCTATCAGTACAGGTATTCTCCCTTTTTCAAAAAGCTTGATGACTTTCTCCCTTTGCCAGAGACTTGTTCCTCCCGAAATAAATGCGATGGGGACGTCAATGGCTTGTTCAAGTTCCCTCTTAAGAAGTTTTCCGTGGGCGATGCGAGAAACGGTAACCAACGTCCTGTAGTTCTTCTTGACATACCGAATAGTCTCACTAAGGACCAACCGATTCCGAACCCGATTCCTAACCACACCCAGCCTGTAGTCTTCTGCATAAGTTCCCTCCAGTTTCTTAGCATGTACTTCCACCATCCGGATAATAGGTTTCGCACTGCGCCCAAGATCCACTAGCTCCTTGTTTCTAGTCTCAGCAATGATCGGCCCAGTCATCCCCTTGTAATGCATCCACTTTATCTTGTTCTCTTTATCTATCGTTCCTGACAGCCCAAAGCGCATCGGTGCTGCGCACTGAGCAACTATCCTGGATATTTGCCAGGCCTTATTTACATGAAACTCATCTATAAACAAAATGTTGCAGCGCTCCATGAATCGCCTAAACGCTGCTCTCCTAAGAACTATGTTTGCAGTCTGTGTCGTAGCGATCAGAATCCCTTTATCTGGGATCTCTTTCTTGCCGGCTCCAATCATTTGGATTGGAAATCCCTCCAGATGCTTCTGGAAACGCTTCATAGTTTGCACAGCAAGAGATTTCCGATGGATTAGGAAAAGAACACGTGGAAATTCCTTCCTTTGATGGTTATACTCTGCACAGATGGCGCACGCGACTTCTGTCTTCCCAAAATTGGTAGCGCAGTGTAAAATTCCTCTTCCCCTAGAAAGAGCTTTCCGTACGGCACTAATTTGTTCCCCTCTAACATCCACTTTGTCAGAAAAACGGAGTCTTCTGATCCCTTCCCCCGTGGTCCGTACTTTTTGCCGATGATCCAGGACTTCACATTTGATATGCTGAAGTTTGAGATGCTTACGTACACGTTTGAAGAGCCCTGATCCAAAGCTATCTGTACGACGGTCGTAGAACTTGACCCACTTCGCCTCTTCTTCGACTTTTTTGATGGCGTCATCTTTTTCCTCCTCATCCATACCTTCAAAAGCACCACGCATTGCCATTGCCCGGATAGTTCCCTTAGCTTTCCAGAACGAATTCTTGTCTTCAACACACAGAGCCTCAAACATGATTTCAAGCTGCGGCTCTGGACCCTCAAAGAAGGTCCTCGCGTTGTAGACGTCCAAAGTGATCACAGAAGCATCCTATCAAAATCCTTGTAATAGATTTTAGCATCCTCTGGGTTCTTAAATCGTGGAAAACGAAGCCTCGGAAATCTCCTATGATAGTTCTTGTTAAATGCTCTAGTCCAAAGCTCATCTGCACGACGGCGCTGTTTACGTCTCATTTCCCTTTCTTGTTCTTTCCGTTTTTCGTATAAAACGAAGTCGGACCTTCTGCGTGCACCACAAACACAGTGCGGTGGCTCGGTACATTCGTATCCCTTCCCGTACCCTATTTGAGGATCCCCCATACCCATCTTTGAGGCTCTCCAATGTAGGTATAATCTCTTGATCATTTTCCTACGGTTCCCTGTGTCCTTTAAGGAGTGCTTTCTACACCACCTTTTCAGCTTCTTCTTAGTAACCTTCATAAAGGACTGTAGAACCATATCGGCAGGATTCATAGAACCATCATAATGCGGGTTGTATTCTGGAGGTGGGTATTTGACCCTCAATTCTGCCATGTAGATGGCGATTACGTTCTTGGTTCTAGGGAACCTCTGTTTCGGTTTCTCTGGTTCTGGGTATTTCATGTATACGCGTGATACATCCCTCCATATGTATAGAACGCGGAATAGACGAAAATGTTCGGTTGGGGGAGGTCACCAGGACGTTGTACAACGATCGTGGTACCAGTTGCGGAGTCCGTACAGCGTTCCAGGAACCACGACCTAGGTTATCCCCCTCACGGAGTTTTAGGTGGTAGATTCTGCTGAGTAAGAGCCTTCATAGTTGGTCTTAATTCCACCATAGAATCATATACTGTTTTGACCCAGTACATTCCCTGAATTCCGAAATAGTTCTGGCCAATATGCTTGCTAGCATGGAGTAGAGACCAGAAATTCCCAGAAAGTACGAAATCTCCACTTTTGATCTCATAGTGGAAAACCAATCCAGCTGCTGTTATCGTAGAGAAGACCAAGATTACTCCTCTACGGAACCATACGTAGTCCTCACAGATCTTCTTCAGGAAGCCCCACTGGGAAGTCTCTGAGAATCTGATTACGTACACAGCTATGAAATTCAACAGGACTTGCCAACCGACTTGTTCCATACTTTCCTCTAGAAGGAGTTACTCACCAAACGCGCAGAAGCCGAGATTCCCATCTTGAATGGTAGCAATTGGATCTACTGGAAATATGATATCATTCATAAGTCTTATGACAGAAGGGTCTGTGGTTCCAGGGGAGAAGTTTGGAAACGGTGTAAGACCATGTGTAAGAGTCCCTCCAATAGTTCCAGTCAGGGGATACATCCTTCCTCTAGGATCGACACCAAAATTCGAATCTAATACCCAATTGCCGTTCGACGCTGTGAGCAGGATCGGAAAGAATCCCAAAAAGGCACCCTGAGAAAAGAAAAAGCGGTTCTCTATGGATTTCTTGTGACCTGTACTACCGAAACCAGCTATAAACCCAGCCAACGTAGTAGTGACGACAACTGAACTTCCTTTCTTCTGGCTCCATAAGGCGTAGTCTCCTGCGGCACTAGAGACGCGAAACCCACTGGCAGCGAATCCTTTACTTGTACAGACAGAGGTAGCCGGATTAGGTTGATTAGTAAAATCTCCACCAGCCGCAAATACCGTGAACGTAGAAAAATCTGTGATCTGGTTTTCAAAACCAGTGACAGCGTTTACAAATTTATAGCCATCATAGAGTCTGGTGAATCCGTCATCATTCCCCCAGAACTGACCGATCTTGCTTATGAGAAGAGTGCCTAGAGGATATGTAACCGTCTGAACTGTCGTTGCAGACGAGGCTCCTGCCAATATGGAGTATATGTGGAATCCCACATGCACTGGATTGAGAAGGAAGGGAATAATTATCAATACATTTCCAGAGTCGTCCACTTTCAAGCAAGCATTGGAAATGCTAAATACATCATTGATGGCGAAGTACTGCTGAGATGCGTTTATTTCCTCAGCCGTATATGGGAAGATCACGTTCGGAGTGATCACAGTAGGTGCTATCTTCCATAGATTTAGATTAGGAGCTCCTATCTGTACAGTAGAAGACAGTCTAGCTTTCCCTATCTGATACACTCCGACAGAATAGTTGTTAACTGTGTTGCTCAGATCTGCCCATAGGAATGCAACGTATTGCCCATCTGGTGAGAAAGACCAGTCTATGAGGTTGCTTGCATTGCCTCCAAAAGGAGCAACAAAAGCATTCACAGCCCCACTCGGCACCAAGAATACCTTGGAGTTTCCAGACTCCTGAATCATCAAATCTCCATCCCTAGATCCCAGAGGTGGAGTTCCTCCATTTGCAAGAGCATTCACAACTGCAGCAACTCTAAATCCTCCACCAGTAAAGAATGGTGGATGCTCGAATGGAACTATTGGTGCATGTGCTCTGATCGGAGAAGCAGTCCACGAGCCATCTGACCCTCTCATCACAACGACTTGTTCTCCCTTCACCATGGGAAACAGTGGGGCAGCTTGTACGGAGGCTCCATCTATCATTATGTTGCAGGTTCCATCACTGTTCATCTGAGAAACTGTACCCATGCGATATTTGGGAGGAGAACCTTGAGCCAGATACACCTCTGCAGCAATCTTCTTGATCTGATCGCGTATCGTCATGGCTTTGTGACAGTTACTATAGCAGAATCAACAGTCTGGGTCCCTCGTGGGATCGCTACCTTAGCTCCATCAGCAGTGATAACAACTACCTGTGTGCCGATGGTCATTATGGTAGCAGCACCAACTCCGTTGTAGTTAGCACCGATAGTTGTCTGAACGTTCACTGTACCATCGTCGTTTACTTGAGTGATCGACCCAAATTCTGGATCTGTGTTTGGTGTGTTAGACTGTATCTCGTCGATTACTTCTTTAACGATTTCAGAAATTCTTTGATAGATTGGACTTCCTTTTGGCATAGTTCCTCACAAGAGAGCCGGATACTTGCCAGAGAGACCAGTGGTGTACTGATACACTTCGGCAGTAATGTTAACAGTTATCCCAGACCGACCCAGGTTCAAAGATACCGCTGAAATCCTTCCACAGTTTCCTACTCCCAATCCTTGCACAGTTAAGCTATCTCCAATTTCTGGCATGAGTCCTCGGTACACACAGCTTATAGTCGTCCGTAGACGTGGAGAGTTTGTTCTCCTATAGTTTATCATGAAGGCATTGAAGTAAGACAACAGAGAACCAGAATCTGGAAAGACAAGATTACTCATTGGAGGATTGACAACCAACGCATCCTTCGGAAGATTGAATGGATTTACAGGATTCCCAACTGGAAATATCTGTGGATTGACCTTAGGGAAAGTCCAGAGCTCCATCACTATGGAGTAGAAATTCTGATTTGCTGGACCGCTTGCGCCACCACCAGTAGGAGTCAATACAATGGCATTATCAAATGTTAGAAATTGTCCACTGATGATGTCGAAGAAAGTGACTGGTCCACTAGAGTCAAATCCATAGATTCCACTTTGAGAACCAGGAACAGCAAATGAGAAAGATGCCAGAGTACCAGGTTGAGTATCTCCACTAACAGGAGAACCTATAAATGAGGAGACATTCCCAGGAACATTGATCTGCTTTATCAACCTTGTAAAAGTTAGAATTCCTCTCCTCAAACCAGGAGAAGTGGGAGAAGGATAATCCTTCCAATACCTACCACCTTGCGCAGTAGAAGCTGGATTAGATGCATCTGTACCACTCGGTGGAGTCCACTCTTCAAAAGTTCCATCCACTAACCAGCCGTCTGGAATTGGTATGAAATCAGAAGATCCTAGCAAGAGAGGAGCCCCAGCTTGCACAGTAGTCTTTGCTTGTTTCTGAGCATGGTCACTGTCATATACAAACATCCCCTCTGGCACCAATTGTGCAGTGGTCAATGCTGGGTTGATCACATTGGCAAAGTCCAAAGAGTAGTCTACAGCTTGATTGGCATTTACAATGTCTGCCTTGACTACATTAAAATTGCCTCCTCCACCAGCTGCTACACCAGGTTGAACAACGTAGACACCACCAGATCTCACTAGAACTTCTGCCCCAACGAAAGTTGCCAATTGCTGGATTCCACCTAGGGCATTTCCCTTGTAGATGAAGCTCCGCACCTGTGGATTGAAAACATTCCAAGCAACAGCAAGACCCATAGCACTAGCCAAGGCTGAAGCCAGTGCAAAAACGTTGTTTGGTAATCCAACTAGAGTTGGCAGGGTTGCTGCCGGCGGAAGTATTGGGCCGGATAGGATATCCACCAATCCACCACTAGAATATCCCTTTCCAACGCTCTTCACTGTTGCTATCCGTCCGAAAGGAAGACTGAATTGAGCATTCTCAGAAACCATATTTACAGTGCCAGTGAGAGCAGTGATTGAAAAAGTTCCACCAGTCAGAGTGTAGTTTATTTGCATGCTGACGACATTCTGTGGAGTGAACGCTGTGGAACCTGGAACGATAGTGTTAAAAGATGGGAGACCGATCTCTTCAGACATTAGAAGAATCCTTGAGTCCCAGTTATCAGATTGCTCCGTTCCTGTAGAATTAGTTGGAGCTCATACACATGGGGCTCTGTTCCAGGTATAAATTTCGCACGGAATCCTGAAGCTGATGGAGCGAATACCACTTGGTAGGTTCTCCCATTCGCTTGCAGTGTCACTGGTTTGATACAAGAATTCGCTGCATTGAATTGCTTAATCAGATTCTGTCTGAAGGCATAGCTCAGTGTTGCGTTACTCAGTTGCTGACCAAAGAGTTCCAGGAGAGCGAAGTTCTGCTGATGGGTCTCATTTATCTCCCACAAAGCAAACATGCTAAGCTCATCGATCACGCAGTTGATAGTAAACTCTTGGATCAGGAAGACTTGAACCTTCTGATTGACAATATCATTCTCGAAGTCATCAGTGGTTTGTACAGTGGTGTCAACTGTAGTGACAGCACCTTTTGTCACTGTCACCTTCTTGGTGATTTGAGTACGAGCCAACCCAGTCTGCGGATCCTGGAATGTCTTAGTCTCAGTATCAGTTACAGTCGTTGTGACTTGGCCATACTCGTCTGTGACAACCTCAGTTTCTACAGAGTGGCTATCACTAGGAAGATCGGTAGTGAGAGTATCCGTAATGATCTGCTGTTTATTTGGGAACGTGACCACCTTGTGGACTGTTGTCTGGAGACCGACAAAATTTTCGGTAGTGTCCGTAGTAGTTGTCCCAGCCTCATTTGAGCCAGTGATAACAGTAGTGGTCTCAATATGCTTACCATCAGGAGTGTCTACAATCTCATCAGTGGTCTTAGTGTTACCTTGGATTGACTCAGTGACCGAAGAGGTAGTCGTACCTTCTTGATCTCCACCAGCCCACTCAGTATTGATGATTCCGAAGAACTGATAGTGTTGAACACCATCTAGCGTCGTAACTCTCAAAGGCTGAATATTCTCTGTCGTTGGTGGCTTAGAGAAGACATTCTTGGTGGTAGTGACTTTGACTCCCTGCTCGTTCTTGGTCTCAGACTCTCGAATAGACTTTTGTCCACTCTTAGTCTCTTCAGTTACAATGGTACTGGTACGAGTAGGAGTTGCACTGTTCTGGATTGTCACCACCGTCTTTATTGTATCTTGGATCTGGAAGACCTGAGTGGTGGTTGTGATCACTGCCCCATTAGGCAAAGTGTGTGTATTGACGCTGGTGGTTAACAAGATCCCATTCGGCACAGCATCAACACGGCGCAGCCAGGAACGAGTTCTTGTTTGCCAGCTTATGACACCAGTTGTGAAAGCAGTCACTATCAAGTTAATAGCTGCCAACTTAAACAGTGATACAGCTTTGTAAGAAGCAAGAGCATCCTGAGATGAGAACCAATCCTCTGATGGAGCAAATCCAGAGTTTGGCATCTGGATTGAATCATTTGGTTTAACAATCCACGCTGCCAATTTTACATAACTAGCATCTGGAAAAGATCCACAAGGACCAGGTCCAATTGCTCCACGAATCGTACCATTCAACTGGACATAACTCAGAGAACTGGTAGAGACAACGCAGTCTACGTTATGCTGCGTAAGAGTGTGATTGACAATGCTACCAGCCAATTTCACATAGCTTCTTGTCGTAGACTGAATTGTACCAGCCAAACTTACGAATGTCTCAGACTGGACTTTGATAGTACCAAGGAGAGTAACGAAGCTCAGTTGCTGAGTAGCTAGAGTTCCAGCGAACTTTACATAACCTTGCGTTGGATCAATAGGAAACTGCAAATTCATCGCCAGATTAACAAATTGCCTCTTAATGACTGGCGAGACCCACACGTCCACAGAGTGTACTGGTCTGTTCCAAGTGAATGGAGAAACAATGCAGTCTACAAAATGTAGTGGGATAGTTGGGCGAGCCACAACACAATCCACATTGTGGACTATATTTGTAACAGGAGGGGCAATGAAATTCTTCAGAGTGACAATCCCAGCAGACCATCCGTCGTTACCCGTTTGGGTCATGATCGCATGGTAAGTGCCAGTAGCACTGACCGATTGCCACTCTATCGCAGCACCTTCAAATCCTCCTGTCACCTGACCGGCTGTTCCAGCTGGCATTGTCCAGCCAGAACCAGGAGTGAAGGTTTCATTGTTGTTTAGAGTAGCACCAAATCCGACAAGGAATTCACTGGCTTGTGTAGTTGGTCCTGCTCCTCCGCTGTCCAAAACGTTGGTCGCGAAACTAGAGTCACCAAAATAGCTGTTCTTATCAATTGGGCTGGCAGCGAGTCCCGATATTTCCAGAATGGCTAATTTCGAGACGTTAGTAATAGGAGATCCAGAATGAAATAGATGGAGTGTGACAGTGTTCGCCCCAGCTTTTATGTTGGTAGCGATAAACGCATACATTACTGACAGATCTCCTGGGTCATTATATTTTGGCCCAAAGATCGTAGTGTAGACGTTCCCCTGACTGTCTTGAACTGTTATGGTGTTGTTGCCATGAGGTACAGGAGCATCACTTTGGTAGCCGAAGACAAGTATAGCATTTCCGCCAGTGTTTGCAGAAGGAAAAGCTCCGGATATGAAATTGTTACTCCCGGAGCTATCTTCAAAGACCTGACTTTGAACAAGTGTTCCCACTCGGCCAGTCTCCCCTAGGAGGCGGCAGGTTGTTCAGCTGAACTCCTGTCCTCCATGACGCCCATCTCTGGTTCCTTTGCACCTCGGTTGCCGTCATAGAGAATCTCTGGCGAGTATTTGAAGATTGACATCGGATAAGTCCTGACGTTGACGTTACCCGTTCGTGCCAGACGTATTTCTACTCCAATTCCTAATTTCACATCGTGAGCTCCGATGACTTCCGCAATGATACTTATTGTCTGAGTTCCAGATGGAGAAGCTATCGCCTCCTGAGTGAAATAATACTTGTCATAACCATTGAGACACAACCACAGCTTGGGGAGGTAAGGATGAGAGAGTTGAAGACCACTCATCCTCTTCCCACGTGGTAGCTGTGTCCAAAATGCTTTCTTAGAACTTTCAGAACTCCCGTCTTCGAAGTTTGCCATCCACATGGGATGCCTCCTAAGTATTTGTTACCCAAACCTGAGCAGCGTCTATCACGCCACTTGTAGGTTTGGTTACTATCACATTCGCAGAAGTGGTGCCAGCATCAGCTGGTCTAATAAAGTTACCAGCTGCTCCAGGAGTGAGAGTAGTCCATTGTGGAGCTCCCTCTGTTCCCCCAGCAGATACATCATTGAACTGCCAAGTCAGAGTTGGTGTAGCACCTGAGAACGAGAATCTGCAAGCTAGAACACCAAAAGTATTGGTGCTTGGAACAGTAGCATCGAACGGAATTTCGAAGTCCAGATTGTATCTTACCGTTGCTCCAGCTACTGGGATGATCGTAGAAAGATTGACAAAGTTAGTCAAACCCTTCAAGCGATTTGCTACCGCTCCACCAGCTACAGGAGATGCCGGCTTCCAAGCAGCGATTGGCGCAGAATCAGTCGTTGCTACAGCTGATACATAGGGAATGTTCCCATTGCCAGCTGTTCCGGTGAATTGCTCCCTAGCGTTGGTAGAGAAAGTAGAGTCATCCCATGATTCCAGAGTAGGATTTGCAGAAAGAGACTGACTAAATTGAATGCGGAAAACATTCTGCGCCGAACTATTGTTTCCCGCGTTCGCAGCGTTGGATGGTATAGACATCTTGTTTTCTTCACCTCCCTTAAGGAGCTAATGCTTGTTCAAGTTTAGAGCTAGTCAATATGTCCCCTGAGTTCGGATCTACACCTACAGTTACTGAAACTTGAGACTTGGATGCTGTGAACTGAGCGATCGCTTCATTGATCTGGGCAGCACTGTTATTTTGGGCATCTGACACAGCTTGACTAACAGTATCCAGCTTGTCACCAAGTGATTTCACAGCAGCGATCAGCTCATCATTACCACCTTGTGGACCAACACCAGTTTGTGGTGATGGTACAGTTGGGCTCCCTCCAGGACCAATTGTTGGAGCAGCAACAGTGGTAGTTCCACCACCTGTATTTGGTAGAGTTCCTGGAGTGTTAGCACCGATGATCCCACCACCAGGACCAACAGCACCAGGATTCAAGACTGTACCAGTAATGGCAGCGACCTTCTTAGTGACATCCCCAACCACTGTTCCAAAATTGATCAGGTTCCCCACATTGGAATTCAGAGTGTCTCTCAAACGAGTGGCTAGATCTACGAAGGAGGTGTCTAAGCGAGGAATATCACTTCCTCTAGCAAGCCCTTGCGTAGCCAATCCTTCTATCGGAGACAGAATGCTACCAACCTCTGGAGATGGACCTCCTGGAGCACGCACTTCTTCCCCACCACTCGCTGCCTTTAAGACATCTCTTGCAATCCCAACGTTGTCCTTCTGGGTATCAGTAAGCTCTTTTCCCATAGCCAGCATAGCTTCAGCAGTCTTCATAGTCTGCGTTGCCCATGCTTGGCTGGCTTGGAATTGGGATTCAGTCCCGCCACCATGGAGAACTTCTGCTGCTAGTCTACCAGACTCACGCTCTTGCCTTTCAGCATTGCGTTGTCTTTCTGCAGCAGTTAGGAACTCACCACCCTTGGCTTGAGCAGCAACCAGCTTGTCATAAGCTGACTGCGTGTTGGTGACGTAATTGAGAGCGTATTCCAGACGCTGATTGTACAGCTGTTTGTCAAGATCAGCAATCTGACCGATGACTTTCATTTCCTCAGAAGCATTCCCCTTCACTACTTCCAACTTCTGCCTCTGGAAATTGATTTCATCTTGCAGAGAAACAACCCGGAGCTTCTTCACGAAGTCCATCTGCTCTTGAGCTTGTTGAGTAGCGAGGTCTCTTGCTTTGACAACCTCTCCAGCTGCTCCGAGAACATCACCAGAACCAAGAAGCTGTGCTGCCTTCTGTTTGCGGAAAGCAATCTCCTGGTTCACAGTAGCAGCACCAAGCTGGACAGCTACCTTCATCGTGTCTTCTTCGTACTTCAATCTCTTCTGGTAGAGATCAGCTTCAATCTTGAGACGCTCATCTCCCACAATTCTGGCATCAGACAGCTGTTGCTGAAGCAGCTGCATTTCAGTTTGCTGATTCATTAGACCAAGAGCTTTCGCTTGTAGCTCTTCAGTGTGATATTGATCAACAGCCTGTTTGGAAACTATTTGAGCTTCCTGAACCTTGTACTGAAGAATGTTCTTCTCAGCTTCCACTCTCTGTTGTGGATCAAGACCACCCTTTTCTCCACCAGCAAGAAGCTCTTCTTGTTGCCTACGCTGTTCCCTAAGAACTTCTAATTCTCTTTGGTCAGCAGCTACACGATCATTGGCAGTAACCAGACCCATCTTTTGAGCAGCTTCCATTTCCTTTGCCAAACCAGTGGAAGCTTTTCCATACTTCTCTAATTCATCTGGTGTCAAGCCAGCCAAAGTGAATGGCTTAGCTGCTGCTGCAGCTGCTCCTGGTTTGCCAGCTGCGTCTGCGAGCTTCTGAAGATCTGTAGATGTCTTGTCTATATTTCCACCTAGATCTGAGAGCCAGCGCCTCCAGTCCTTGATGTAGTTGACTCCAGAAGCAAAGGCATCAATTGTTTTGGTCAGAGCCGGAAGCAGTGCTGTTCCTATGGAAACTTCTAGACCCCGAATAGATTGTTCGAGTGCAGCAGAGGCTTCTTTATATTTCAATGCTGCTTCTGCAGCTGCGTTAACGTCTCCTTCAGCACTCATTACAGCACTCTTCTGTCTTTCCCATTCGTCGTTTGAGAGCTTAAGAATTGGCAGCATCTGGCCACCCATTCTAGTGCCAAAGATCTGCTGAGCAATCTGTAATTGTTGAGTAGCGTCAGCTGTTGCGAGAACCTTTTGCCGAGCCAGATCAAACATCTGGTTCATGTTCAAAAGATTACCAGTGGAGTCACGAAGAGTACCAAGAACTTTCCCTAGTCTCGTATGGAGAGGATCAAGAGCATCAGCAGTCTGTTTGGACTCCATCGCTAACATTTGCATAGAGCGAGCAGCTACATTGGAATTAACCCCAAATCTCTCCATCACTCCTACCAGAGTGGCAGCCTCCTGAGCCGTCATACCCATACGGTCTCCAAGATGCTCCATTTCGAGACCCCACTCTGCTGTAGTAGAGATAGACTTCTCAAGAGCAACAAGAACTGTTCCCGCAATGGCAGTAGCGATGCCAGCAGCCATGAGATTGAATCCACCAGCAATTTTACTGGTGCTCTGCTCAGCTCTCTGTTCTGCTTTCTTTAGACCATCCTCTAGACCAGAGAGGTCTACATGCATACCCATCAATGCTTCTAAGAAATTAGCGGGCACGTTTCTTTTTCTCCCAGTATTCCTTACATACTTCTGCCATAGTTCGACCGCTGCTATCTCTTATGGTCTGGAATCTTTCTTCTATAGCTTTCCAGTCTTCAGCATTCTTGTTAACTCTCCATCCAAACTGGAGAGAACCAGGAGAGTATTCTTTTGGAGGACCAGAATACCCCTCTCGGTTCGTAGCAGAGCTTGCCGGCACCACGCTCTTTGGACTGAGAGCATTCCTTACACGAGTTAATGCCGGCTCAAATTCTACAACAATTGGTTCCTCCTTTTTCTTCTCTGTTACATTATCAAGTCTGGACGGAGCTTGGACTCCGACTGTTGTTCCGACCTCTTCGAACTCCCAAGATCCTGTTCGCTTGAAGTACGCTGCTCCGATATATCGGTTGATTTGGGGATAGGTGAGCCTCCCGATGTCTTCTGGGCCGAATCCGTATTCTGAAGCAAAGTGTTCAAAAAGGGAATCCCAAAAGTGGACATTCCAGCCGTCATCAGATCCTTTGCTATCGGAAGGCTCTGCAAGTTTTTTATTAGCTTCTCCAACTGATTGAGTTCAACAAAGGCTGTATATACGCTGTTAGACGTTGGAATGTCTAGGTAGTCCTCAAAGAACTCCAAGGAGATATCCTTGTTGATCGGTTCCCTTGTTACTGGATCCTTTGGAAGAGAGAAGATCTCAAACACAGTCTCAGCCACATTGACCTTAAGCAAAATCCTTGTTACCATCCCCAACGGATTTGGAGCAGTTCCACCAGCCCTAATCTCTGCTCGTACCTCTCTAACAAGATCGTCGCAGTTATCCTCCAGCCAATGGCCAATCTGCTTCAGTTTAGACAGTGGGAGAGGCATCATGATGAGTTCTCTCCCACCAATCTGAACTTTTTTGCCACGGCTGAGCCACACATCAAGACTCATGATTCCTCCAAGACTCGGTAGTTACCGAGCTCGATTACTGATTCGTCAAAGGCGAAACAAATACATCAAACTGCCCAAGCTGTGAACCAACAGGCTTAGTGATGTCATGCTTGAATTCAAACGTGGCATCGTAGATGGTTTCACGCTGTTCTGGGAAAGGCAGACGCAATTCTATCGGAGGATAGACAGCGAATCCCTGAACAGCAATGTAACCACCTTCTGGCGTCGGATGCTCAAATCGCATGATAGTGAATGGCATGTGTGCTGAGCCGCCAAACTGCTGACTGAAAAGAGTTCCACCACCAGATGGAGTTCCAAAAACCTGAGTTTGACCGGCAAAGAAGTTTCGGAACCACAAGCTGATGCTGGTAGCTTCAAGTTCTAGAAGAGGGACAACTACGTTGCATCGCTCTTCAAGAGTGAATCGGCGAAGCAGAATCAATGGGTTGCCACCAACCACGTCATATGGACGCAGCGAGTAGTTGAAAGAAGCATCTCCTTTGATCTGCCCCAGGTTAGTTAGAGGGACTCCATAATAAGCAATCCCATTTCCAAGAAGGATGTTGCGCTGATCCTGCAACTGCAACAACCTACTTGACTGTACCCCCAGAGGTAACGACATTGATTACTGCCTCCTTAGTACCATGTCTGACTCAGAGCTTCGACACGGTACAAATTCGTGATATGATAAATCTTGTTTGTTGGTTCGAACAAAACTTTGGAACGTTCTATCTCGTACGAGCGTTCTATCTGAACCAGCTGGCCAGACCAGTTCGTTTCCTGCAATGTTCTCCTGACATACTCGTACAAGATTTCTACGATTCTTCTGCCATCCACGTTCGTAGCTTGTGCAGCACTGACCCAAATGTCTACTGCTAGAGTTAGATGCCGATAGACTCTTGTGATTGGCTCTGTTGGGCCATAGGAATAGACAGTGATTAAGATCGCTCCAGCATTGGCTCCGTAGTCCTCGTATTCTCCAGGCATGATATTTGGGACAGGTTCCTGGTTGTTTGGAGGTGCAAAGGGATCCTGTACTTTTGGGAAGAGAGCCTGTAGATCTTGTGGCAACGCAGGGAACATAGCGTTCCTGAGTATCCTGATTGCCAGATTTGAAACCTTTGCACTCACTGCCACACTCCAGTTCTCATTTGTTCGGCAAGACGCGTAGCACGATCTCCCACTTCCTTAGCCCAAAGGCTGTTTTCCATATCTACAGCGGCAGCTTCCCAATCTTGCTTTGCCATCGCCGAAAGAGTATCATGAAATCCAAGAAGTCCATGAAAACCCATGTTGAAAGCCATATTGATAAGCACACCCTGGCGTGGCACATCTAAGGAAGAGAACCAAGAGATTCCCTGCTCCAGTGGACCCTTCACTCTGTTAATGTCATTATTGAGCAAGTATGAAATCTCATCATCGAAAAGTCCAACGTCTGACAAATTGCGGCCTACCCCGATGGATGTCTTTCCCTTTGTGTCAAGATAGGGAAAGTTTCTCTTTGCTTCATCCCTTGTCAGTTGGTCAACTATGTTGTTAATAGCCATGATTAGAGTTACTCACTCTCCGAAGTCTCTGCGAAAAAGTTGACTTTTCTAAGTTTGTTAAGAACTGGCTTCCAGACCTTCATCCTCAAATTCTCGAAAGCCTTCTCATGGAAACGACGTGGGCGCATGCGTGATGTGCCATAGATCAGGAATGGCATGTGAGGAGCATTGCTTGTAGCAAAGACACTGAATCGTCTGGTAGACGTTTCTTCTACAGAAGATATCCTAATACTCCTTTTCAATTCGCCCTCTTGCTCATGAACAAGTCTGTCATCTCCGTGTACAGTACCTTCAGATTTCTTGGTAGAGTATGGATATCCCATTTCTCGGAGTTGTTGAAGAGTATGATCGTCAAGACTGATGACCCTCATTATCTCTTTTTTGTACTCCTCTCCCACCTCTCCCAGCCCAGCCATAACAGCAGCCTGAACCTGTTTAGACAGGCTACCAGACTTGATCACCAATTTGAAACCAGCACCACTTACTGTTCTATCAGAAGCCATTATGGACCCACCACGTTTCCGGCTCCAGAACGATCGGTCCTGCGAAGTACTGATCTCCACCAGATCTGAGGAGCCTGATAACTGACTTGAACTGGTTCAACTTGATCCGCTACAACCCAAACCTTTCCATTCCACACTATCTCGTCTCCAGCATAAGCCTTGATGACAACTCCACTAGGGAGATTGTAACCAGCTGAGAATCCCTGAATCCTGAAATTGGTATATACATCAAGATCACCTGTTGTAAAGTAGCCACCTTTTATAGTGTCGAAGACCTTCACTTGCGAGAGCCAAACGTGATCTGCTCTTGAGGCGTACTTGACAACACGGAAGGACTCTAATGGAACGTTCTGGTTTCCTCTAGTCTCATAACTGAGGAATTTGCGGAAGATGACCTGACGATCCACGTATCCGCGAGTGCCCAGCCAGGCATCCTTCATATCCTGCCATTCTGAAGCACTCCAGTTGTTTCCAAGAGTTCCCATTCATTACCTCGGCGGTGTCCAATTCGGAAGAATATAACCACTGTTGACAGCAGTGACTGGACGGTATTGACGACCTTGTGCCTTGTAGAAATCATCCCTCGCATTGAGAGCACTCTTCTCCTGAGTCTTAGCCAACTCAGAGTAGGATTTGGCCATCTGAGAAGGACTGAAGTTTTGATCTCCTGCTCCGAAGTCATATTTCATAGAGAAGCGCATGGCAAGAGAAGCAGCGGCCAGAGAGGTGCCCATCTGGATGATCGCATCGAATAGACCATCTGGAATATCAGCTGGTGCAGTATCACCAGTTGGTATAGCCTCTGTTCCAGGAATCGTTGCCGGCTGAGTGTAGTAGGCACTGAAGCCAATCTTGTTGGCACCACGCATCATATGATGGTCCAATTCAAGATCATCAAACCAAGACCAGAAGAAGGTGCAGGTTACAGAGTTCTCAGGAGTTGGGATCTTTGATGCAGAGTACTGTAAGATTCCCTGTTTGGCAGCCAACATCACATAATCAGTGTTGAAGACCAAAGCAGTCTGATCCACATAGATTTGTGGGAAGACAGCTGGCAAGAATCCAACTGGAGAGACAACTATCCTACTCTGAGGAATCTGAAAGATGCTGTTCTTTCCGTCCTGAGCACCCTGAAGTGGTTGGAACTGGAAGACCACCTTGCCATCATAGGGATCATCAAGATTTGCTCTGCATCCCAAGATCCCTTCAGTTTGTGATCTCTGGCTCATACTTGAACCACCACAATGGCATACATTGGTTGTCCAGTCACCGGATCATTTGATCCTGTAGGATGGAGTTTAAGGCGGAATCCTTGCCTCTCAAATAGAACGTCATTGACACCAGTAGTTACAGTGGTCAATGGTGAGAAGGTCCCATCTCCATTATCGTGGAGCTGAATACGGAACCCTTCAAGTTCATAGCCCTGATCTGCCACCTGAGCTCCTCCTGTCCTAACAACGAAGCTGAAAGATCCATCTCCGTTGTCATGAATCTTTAATCTTCTTCCTTGATCTAAAAATGCTGAGTCAGCCATAGTTGGCACCTATTCACATTATGAGTTACTCCCCCAAAAGTTCCATCACCTTCCCAGCAACTGTCTCTGGTGAGAGTTCCATAAGGCATGGTGCTATACGATCTTTCTGATGACAGCTTGTAGTGTCTATATAGCACCCAACAGAGCACATGCCTATCATCCCTTCAGTCTTCTGGAGCATAGGTACACGGAGACCATGTGCAGAAGGAAAGTAATGCAGGAAAGGTTCTGGCTCATGGGGTCCATATGTCACTACACATGGTCTATTGCGTGCCGCTCTAGGATACAAAAATCCAGTATCACTGGAGCAGCAGAGATCAGCTTCTATCACCATAGCCTGGGCAGGTCTCGTTCTGAACAGACCAGTACAATCTTGTATATTTGGACCAGCCCAGGTAGATCCACGAGCCCAATTGTCAAGCACCAACCAGAAATACTTCGGAGGACACAGACGAATCACATCTCTCCAGTGTGGGTAGTCTTTGAAATTGGTACTCGCATGTGGGAGGAGAGTGATCACCTTGTATCCCTTATCACGTGCATTCTGCATAAACTTCCTAGCTACCTCTAGCTCATGATCGTATGGATAGTAGTACACAGACTTCTCTGGAGGATCAACGAAGGCATGCTTACAGTACATGTCCAGAGCGATCATCTTATATCTAGTGATGACTGTACTACTGGCCTGATTGACAAATTCTCTCTCATCACCAGATAGGTCCTTAGGATTCTTCAGTAGCAAACTTCGCATGAACTCGTTCAACTGTGGTTTGGTCCTGAGGTGGATCTTGTAATCGTACCCACCTTTCAGTGGTACGTCATAATCCAACCAGTACCAATCTCCCTTCCCTTCTTTGAGCAGACTATCACCAAGCTCCAGCAAGGAACCAAATTCCATGAAGTGATAGATCTTCTCAACATCTGGATTGTTCTCCAAGATGTCAGGATTTGTACAGATGTAATGAATCCTACACCTTGGATATTTTAGCTTGAGACCTCTAAGGGCTGCCGTAGAATACAGGATGTCTCCAAGTCCCCAAGTGTGTTTGACTACTAAGTCCTTGTCATTCAGATCGGTGTCAGCCTTGAGAGGCTTTCTTTGCTTCAGACGTTGTTGGTATTCCTCCCAAGTGTACTCTAGAACCTTACTTCCAAATTCATTCGTGACGGTTGTTGGCATAGCTTCTTTCCTCCAAGTGTTTTAGACCAAACAGTTTAAATTCTTCAAATGCTACCTGTGGAGATGCAAAGACACGATGCAAAGACTGCTTCCGTTCGTACTGTTCTGGATCACAAAATGTCCCTCTCATCGGATCCAGATGTTTTGGGAACCACATCAGATTTGGAGTCCTGACTACATCAGCCAAGAATCCCAAACCAGAAGGAAAGGAAATGAAATAATCAAGCCTCTTGATCAGTTCCATCGTAGCTGAGATATGAAACAGACCAAGAGTGTCATGTGCTCTGAAACCAGTGATACTCATCCAGTTCGCTAAGTAATCAGCAATCTGGACGTCGTACTCTGCGCCAATGAAAATGTATTCAGTTGGTGGAGGAAGTATATCTCGTAACAGAGACATAAATTCTCTCCATTCTTCAGTTCCCCAGAAACCCCAATGTCTAGAGTTTCCATAAGCAGAACAGTAGACTCCAACTTTTGGTCTTCCAGACAGCTGATCATAGAAAGAGTTCAGAGATTCCATACGGTCTTGAGAAAGGAGATAATCGTAATGATACTCTGTTGGCCCAGGAAGCCAATCAGCAACCTTTCCTCCATTTTCAAGAAAGGAATTGATTGCCAGAATGTACACACCATCTGGTAGACCTGCCAAATCTACACCAGGAGGCAGAGTTTGAAATACAGAGACATTAGTCGAATGACCAGAGTATCCACCATTCTTTACTTTTGGGAGGATGTCTAGAAAGGGTCCAATTCTCTCAGGAGCATCTGCAGATGGTCTGATTACTATTTCCCGATCTATACAGCAGAGCTTCTGATACATTGCACTGAAGTCTCCAATTCCTGGTGGGACTAATAGAGTAAGTGGCACGTTCATCCTTTCCTGTGATCTGTACGAATGAGTATGCTACCAGTCCACGTGTCTCCAAAATATGCCCAATCCACACTTCCTCTTTTCAAATCTAGAGCAAGAGCCTCAAATATCCCAGCGACTACTTCTGCATCCCTTGCGTCATCGCACAGTATCCACTTTGCTTCTGAGCGCCAAGCTAGACCAACGTCGTTCCTAGCAGCTTCTCTTCTATGATCTCCATCTACATGAACCAAATCACAGAAAGGAATCTTTTCCATTTGCTGACTGTCATTAACTACAATGTGGAAAGGGTATGATTTCGCATCCATCCACCCACTAACAAATTGAGTAGGTATTATCGCTGGGGATACAGGAAATACATACTCATCATTATCAATCCCAAAGTATGAAGACTGTGGAGATCCGTCCATCATCGCCAAAGCTGCTATCCCAATTCCTACCCCAATTTCCACGATGATCTTTGGCTTCAAAACTTTTGCAACCTCTCTCTTGAAGCAAGCGTATCCTATCCTGTATTGCTCAAGATAGAAAGGAGAGTCTTCTTCAAAATTTGGTAGAAATGGTCTATGATCATAGGTGGATTTTCTGTAGTTAGTTTCTATCTCTGAGGCTACCTTCAAACACTCGCCACCAAAGATATGGGGATCATCTCCCTTGGAAAGCTCGAATTGTTTAAGAATCAGTTCTGGATCTACACTAGCCATCAGAAATAATCCTTTCCCATATTTTGGTGGAATTCATCCACGAGCTCCTTGGTAAACTTGCGGTACCAGGCATCCACACAGTTGTGGTAAAGAGTTCTGTCAGAAGGGTCTCTTGGTCCATGGCTTTGGTTATGAAGATGTAGAAATGGAATGTTAGGAATAATGTAGATAGGAGGAAGTCTTCGTCGGTAGCACTCCACAGGATACTCCATATCGTAGAAGACCCCGAACGTCTCGTCGAATTTCCCAACCAATTCCCAGGTTGACACTGGTACAATTTGACCAGTAGAGCCTAAGCGAGTGCAACGACCTATTTTTGCGACTCCATAATATTCGTGGAACCAACCTAAGCCTTCTGGAAAGACCTGGTGTACTTGGTCAAGATATTCTGGGGAGTTTCCATTCAATCTTAGCCTTGTCCAAAATTCTTCAGATTCCAAGTCCATAGAATCCCAGAATTCTGGCGGTCTGGGTACACAAGGAATTCCAGGCTCAGGAGTGATAGCTTCCACTGCACTCAGGGTAATCCCAGAAGCCACTGACAACAGTGGATTTACTTCTACCATCTTGAACCAGTGCGAAAGATCTCCAGCATGATCTTTGAACGGTGAAAAGATAATATCGTCATGTAGCATGCAAACGTGGTCGTAGCCTAATTCCTTCATCCAAGCCATTGCATGGTTCATGATCCCGTTCACGTAGAATTTGTTGCCATGGACACGACGAACAACTACGTTTGGAAGTCTTTCAAACTCATCCACAGCAGGGCTAGAGTACCAAGATTTTGCATCCACATCCATACAGATGTGGATTGTAAGACTCTCCGGCTCCATTCTCCTAAGAGAACGGATAGCACGCATAGTTTTGTTACCACCAGTGCTTACGAACACAATTCCAATTTTCATATGCCCTCTTCAGTGAAGTGTCTAAAACTGATTGGATGTTCCAGAAAATACTTTGGCAATCGTGGATCATCACTTTTCCAATGTTGTTGATCTGGGAAATCGTGTAAGAAGAGATCTTTCCTTGTTAAGATCAGCTCCCTAATCTTTTCGTCAGAAAATTTAGAAGCCTGTTGGCAGAGGTCGTCTAGAGCGTGAGAATAGCTTTTCAGCTTGAACTTTATCTTCTCTATTCCCCCAAAGAAGCTAAAATGCCATCCTCCATTTTTCACTGCAGGCAATTCTCCTCTCTTACCTCGTACTGCCTGAGGTCCTCCTGCTCTCTCAATCTCCCGAAGACTACCTATGTTAACTGCCCTTCCATAGCTTAGACGATTATTAACAGTGTAGTAGAAAAGATCCTGCTCCAGAACTTGAAGCTCTGATTTCAGATTGTCCCTAACAGTCTCCATCCTTGGGATTTCGTCACAATCAGAGAGGGTGACTATGTCATCTTCCGA
>Ga0210399_10000705_pt1 | contig 26405 bp, 27 predicted proteins | sample IncBWC14MmetaG_FD_150865 | JGI IMG/M metagenome (GOLD analysis project Ga0210399, IMG submission 150865) | Forest soil microbial communities from Barre Woods Harvard Forest LTER site, Petersham, Massachusetts, United States - Inc-BW-C-14-M | ecosystem: Environmental > Terrestrial > Soil >... | reverse complement strand
GCCCATGACCAACCGCCAAGTGGCATGGATCACCCATCCCTATGCGGTGTGGGAAAGCGGTGGCGACAGCGAGCGCAACATCGAGTGGGCCCGCTCGTACCGACGCGATATTGCCCATTACGCAAACGGCGGCGTGTACCTCAACTTCATCGGGGACGAAGGAGAGGACCGGGTACGAGCCGCCTTCGGTGAGGCCAAGTACCGGCGCCTGGCCGCCATCAAAGGGGAATGGGACCCCGAGAACGTTTTCAAGGGCAACCAAAACATCAGACCAGCCTGAGACCGGGCTCGATCACGAGTCGACTCAACTCCCGGTGGGCAACTGCTCACCCGTCTCCGCCAAGCCGTAGTCCTTCTGCCACCACTTGATCAACGGGACGTAACACGATTTAGCCCACGGCTAGCGCAGCGTGAGCTCCCGCCGGTAGACGCGGGCAGGCCCCAGCGCCGCTAATTTCTCCGAGATCGATCGGAAGGCCTGGGCCGTTTCACCGGTGGGGTCGACCGCGGTGACCGGACGCCCCTCGTCGCCCCCGAGCCGCACTGCGTTGACCAGCGGCACCTGTCCCAGGAGTGGCACCCCGAGATCGGCCGCCAGCGTGGCGCCACCACCGGCACCGAAAAGCTCGTAACGCTTGCCGTCGTCACCCGTGAACCAGCTCATGTTCTCGATCACGCCTCGGACCGAGAGCTTCAGGCGGCGCGCCGCGAATGCCGAGCGCTGCGCCACCCGCTGCGCCGCCGGCTGGGGTGTAGTGACGACGACGATCTCGGCACGTGGCATGACCTCGGCCAGCGTCAGCGCCACATCGCCCGTTCCCGGTGGCATGTCGATGAGGACGAAGTCCGGCTCCCCCCAGTACGCGTCGGTCAAGAACTGCTGGATCGCCTTGTGCAACATCGGACCGCGCCAGATGACGGGTTGGTCGTCGGGCACGAAGTAGCCCATCGAGAGGCAGCGCACCCCGTGGGCAGAGGTCGGAATGACGATGTCGCCGAGGATGACCGGGTCGTGGTCGGTGCCGAGCATCTTGGGAACCGAGAAGCCGTAGACGTCCGCGTCGAGCAGGCCCACACTGTGGCCGGCCTGCGCCAATGCGATCGCGAGGTTCACCGTTACCGTCGACTTGCCGACTCCGCCCTTTCCCGACGACACACCGATGACCCGGGTGGTGGCGTCGGGCGCGAGGAAAAGCGGCATCGGCGCGGCCTTGCCGTGACCGTGGCCGGCGTGATCGTGGCCGGACTCGTCGTCCTCGTCGGCGTCCGCGTCGATGCCCAACATGCCGGCGCGCAGGCGCTGGCGCAGCCTCGCGCGCTCGGCGTCGCCCATCACGACGAACTCAAGCTCCACTTCTTCGACGCCCGACACTCCGAGCGCGACGCGGTGGATTTCGTCGGCCAAGGCGTCGGTGCTCGGCCAGGCGGCGACGGGCAGCGCGATCTCGAGCAGGGCCCGACGCCGCTTCGGTCGCACCGAGCGCACGAGGCCGAGCTCGCCCAGAGTGAGGTTGAGCTCCGGATCGACGATCGCGCCTAGCGCGGCCTCGAGCTCGGATTGGTCAGCTGCCATGCACTCCCTCGTCTCGGGTGGGGACCTGGGGCCTGGTGCCGCACGTACTCAAGGCACGAAACCCGCATCACCCCAGCTCGAAGGGCTGGTCCCACGGTAGACTACCCATCGTGGGCAGCGCTCCGATCACGGCCGAGCCCATGCGGCCGGCCGGAGCAGACGACGGCAGGTTCAGCGCGGCCGTGGCCGCGGTAGCTGCTGCATTCGGCGACCCGACCCGGCGCGACATCTTCCTGCACGTGCGCGCGGCTCCCGGGGTGACGGCCGCCGAGGTGGCCACGACCTTCTCGCTCCATCCCAACGTGGCGCGGCACCACCTCCAGCGGCTCGTCGACGGCGGCTACCTCCGCGTCGAAACCGGTCGCAACGCAAACGGCGCCGGCCGCCCGTCCAAGCGCTACTTCTGCGTGGAGGACGAGCTCACCCTTGGCCTCATGCAGCGCCGGGACGACTTGCTCATGCGGTTGCTGGGCGAGGCGATGCGCCGCCTGGGACCGGAGGAGGCCGAAGAGATGGCGGCCGTCGTGGGCGAGGAGTACGGGCGCTCGCTCGCCGCTCGCATGACCCCGGCCGAGGGGCAACGCACTGTCCGTGCGGCCATGCACGTCGTCGCGGACACGCTCACTGCGCACGGCTTCGCCGCTCACGCGGAGGACCGGGGCGACAAGACGGCCGTGATCGCCGAGCAATGCCCGTTCGGTGAGGCCAGCACGACCAACCCTGTCCTCTGCGCGGTCGACCGCGGCATGGTCAAGGGTCTTCTCGCCGGACTGTGCGGCACGACTTCGGCGCTCCCCGTCATCCTCTCGTCGCGGGCACGTGGCGACGAGGCCTGCACCGCCTCTGCCTGAGCCCGTTGGCTCGCGTCTACCTCGACCACGCCAGTACGACGCCGGCGCGGCCTGAAGCCCTCGCCGCACTCTCCCGTTGGTCGGCGCTCCCACCGGGCGATCCGGGCCGGCTGCACGAGGAAGGCCGCATTGTGCGCGACGCGCTCGAGGAAGCGCGCGACCGGGTGGCCGGCTTGCTCGGAGCCATCCCGCGCCAGATCGTCTTCACGTCCGGCGCGACCGAGGCGATCAACGCCGCCGTGTGGGGCGCCTGTCGCGCCGCACCAGGTGCGCCCGTGCTCTGCGCGGCCGTCGAGCACTCGGCCGTCCGTGATGCCTCCACCCGTATGGCCCCGGTCGAGATCCTGCCGGTCGACGGAACGGGGCGGATCGACGTAGAAACCCTGCGCGCGCGGCTCCAGGCGTCCGCGCTTGCTCGTCCGGCGCTCGTCCACTGCCAGTGGGCCAATCACGAGGTGGGCACGCTCCAGCCCGTCCACCAGGTGGTCGAGCTTTGCCGCGAGGCCGGCGTGACCGTCCACGTCGACGCGGCGGCCGCCTCTGGGCACGTGCCGACCGATCTCGGCGCGCTCGACGCAGACCTGATGAGCGTCAGCGCGCACAAGCTCGGTGGCGCCCCGGGCGCGGGCGCGCTGGTCGTGCGGCGGGGCAGCCGGTTCGAACCGCTCCTGGTTGGGGGTGCACAGGAGCGCGGCCGCCGCGGCGGCCTCGAGCCCATCCCTGCGCTCCTGGCCTTCGGTGCAGCAGCTGAGGCACTGGCGAGCGGCGGCGGTGGCGTCATGCGAGACGAGGCCGGCGTGGCGCGTCGGCAGATCGCGGCGATGGTGAGCGGGGCGCTGGCCCTCGAAGGCATCGAAGTGGTCGGGCCGGCCGATCCCGAAGACCGGCTCCCCTACCTGATCTGCATCGGCGTGCACGGCGTCGAGGCAGAGCCCGTTTTGATCGGGCTCGACCGCGCCGGCGTCGCGGTGCACTCTGGCTCTGCGTGCTCGTCGGAGGCGATCGAACCGTCTCCTGTCCTCGAGGCCATGGGGGTCGACCCCAGTCATTCGCTGCGCGTCAGCGTCGGCTGGACGACGACGGACACCGATGGAACTGCATTCGTCGACGCGTTCACCCGCGTCGTCTCCGAATTGCGTGCCTTACGGGGTTGACGGCTTCGTCGTCGTCGACGGCGGCGGGATCGCCAAGGCGGCCGGGACGGGCTTGCCGACAGCGAGGTAGGACGGGTCGACGTCAGGCGCGACCACCGGGAGCTCGCTCGCCGGCGGGTCGTCGGCCAGGAATTCGTCGAACTGCACCACGGCGCCGGCGTTGTTGTGGTCCTCGTTGGCCAGGATCAAGCCCAAGTACAGATGCCCCTGGTAGTAGGTCGGCGAGACGCGGACCGCGCGCGTCACCTCGGACCGGCCGTCCTCGGTGTAGGCCGCCACGTGCGACGAAGTCCCGAGGTTCCACATCAGCCACCCTGCGCCGGCCAACCCGGCCGGGTTGGACGGGTCGGTGGACAGCACGTCGTTGTAGAGCACGAGCGCGGCTTCGTCGTTCTTGGCGCCGCCGGCCGACGCGAGTGAGGCCGCTTGGCCGAGTTGCTGTTCGATCTGTTGGGCCTGGGACACGGTGATGCCTCCCGAAGAGGCCTGGCCCGGCTGACGCGCCTGCACGTAGTGAACCACGAGGATCGTGACGCCCAGTCCGATGAGCAAACAGGACGCTCCGATGCCCACCTTGCGCCACATCGCCACCGGTGGTCGGGGTGCGCCGTCGGCATCGGACGACTCGGTCCCTGAGGACGCGGCAAGCGGCGCGACGGGCTCGGACGCCTCGGCTGGCTCCGGCCCCAGGGCGGAAAGCTCTGCCTCGACCTCGGTCAAACGGGCCGAGTCACGGGTGACCAGTACGTCGTAGTCCTCGTCCGAGAGGTCGCCCGCCTCGTGCTCACGGCGGGCATCGTCGAGCGAGCGGCGCAGGAAGTCCTGTTGGTCTGTGAGATACCAGCGCTCGTCGCTTGTGGTGTCCCCACCGGGCCGGACCGAGGTCGAGGGATCAGCCGTCACGGCACCACCTCGTGCTCCCGCAGGGCTTCGAACTCACGGTTTCGCCGCCAGAACAGGACGCCCACGGCGACCACGGCACCGACGCCGAGGACGAGAGGAATGATCCAGATCAGTGGGATGCCGCCCGAGTCGGGTGGCGTGAGCAAGATCGTCTGCCCGTATTCGGAAACAAGAGTCTGGTTGATGTCGGCCGTGGAACTGCCCGCCGCCACCATGCTCTCGATCTGATTCCGCACCGCGATGGCGGTCGTGGAGTTCGACTGCGCCACCGACACGTCCGTGCAAGCGGGGCATCGCACGTTCGCCTCGATGGTCGCGGCGCGCTGCGCCACCGTCTCGGGTGAGTTGTCGAAAGCGCCGCTGCCGATCAAGAGCGCGACGCCCAGCACGATCAGGGGGAGAAGGACCCGGGCCCACAGGGGCACCGTGACCTTGCCGCGGGTCGATCGCTCAGGCATGAGCCGACGCTGCCTGGTTGCGGGCCGCCTTGAGGTACGAGTCGAGGTTCTTCTCGGTGGCCGGCCCCTCGAGCACCGCGGTGACGTGCCCGGAAGGATTTACCACGAACGTCGTCGGCGGAGAAGTGACGCCGTAGCTCTGTGCGATCGTTCCGCGCGGGTCGCTCACAGCCGGCCAGAGATTGCCGTTCTGGAGCAGGAACGAGCGCGCCGTCGATGTCGCGTCGTTGAACACCACACTGACCATCTGCGCCCCGTCTGCCGAGTGTGCCTGCTGGTAGTGGAACCGCGAGAGATCAGGAGCTTCTTGCTGGCAGGGAGTACACCAACTGGCGAAAAAGTTGACCACGACGTAGTGCCCACGAAGCGATGCCAGTGACACGGGTGCGCCCGTCGTGAGGTCCGAGCCGGTGAATCCCGGCGCGCGATGGCCGAGCAGCGGACTCTGCACAGCCGTCGCCTCTTGAGGAGTGCGTGTCGCCAGCACGATACCGACGACCACCAGGACGACGAGCACTCCGCCTGCGACCCAGCGGATCAGATGACGGCGGCGGGGGCCGGTCATGCGCGGCGAAGCCCTCGTGCGACGAGCGCGCCCACCGGTTCCGGAACCGTGTTCCGTTCAGCATCCCCGTCGTGATCGCTCCCATCAGCCGGCGGTGTGTCGGTGACCAGGGCCGAAGGCGCCGACGCCGGATCCGTGGCGCGCCGTCGCGACCCGGGCACGAGCGCGAGCAGGCCACCGATCCCGATGAGCAGGCCGCCGGCCCAGAGCCATGCCACCAACGGCTCGATGACGACACCGATGGCCACCGAGCCCGCAGGCAGGTTGTTGATCGCCTGGTTCCCCGACGTCGAGCCCAGTCCGCCCACCGCATCGAAGGTCAAATAAACGTCTCCGAAGAAGCCCGAGTCGATGGCCGGCGTCCCGACCTCCGACAGTGCGCTGCCGAAGCTCGTGGTTGCGGGCGTGAAGACGGCGCCGTCCACCTTGACGAGCGCCTCCTGCGACGTCCTCGAAGGCGACGTCACGGTGCGCAGGCCCTCGAACTCGAATCGATGCCCGTCGTAGGTGACCACCGTGCCTCGGTGCAGCGGGAGCTCCGCCTGGTGCCGGTACGACGTGGCGGCGATCACGCCGACAGCGAGCACGACGACGCCGATGTGCACGATCATGCCGCCGTTGGCCCGTCCGACCAGGCCTCGCCACCACCCGACGTGGCGAGCCTGCGCCGCCCGCGCGGACAGGAACAGGGCCCGGGCGGCGGTGGCTCCCGCCATGGCTCCGAGTCCGAACCCGATCAGCGTGGCCGTGCCGCGCAGACCAAACGCCACGCACAGCACAACGGTCCCGACACCGACCCAGACCGGGAAGGCCAGTCGCTGCCAGAGCACCGAACCGTTGATCTTGCGCCAGCCCAGTACCGGAGCGACGGCCATGAGGAACAGGAGCGTCAGACCGGCCGGGACGGCGACCGTGTTGAAGAACGGTGCGCCGACTGTGACCTGCTGCTGCGTGACGGCCTCGTACAGGAGCGGGTACACAGTCCCGAGCAGCACAACGAAGGCGAAGCCGACGAACAGCACGTTGTTGAGCAGAAACGCGCCCTCACGTCCGAGCGGCGCGTCGATCCCACCGGGCGAACGCAGGCGATCGCCCCGCCATGCGATCAGGCCGAAACCGATGATGACGACGGCGAAGAAGAATCCGATGAGGATCGGACCGAGCGACGATTCGGAGAAGGCGTGTACCGACGTGATGACACCGGAACGCGTGAGGAAGGTCCCGAGGATGGTCAGGGCGAAGGTGGCAATGGACAGCGAGAGGTTCCACACCCTCATGAGACCGCGCCGCTCCTGGACGAGGACCGAATGGAGATACGCGGTTCCGCACAGCCACGGCAGAAGGGCGGCGTTCTCGACGGGGTCCCAACCCCAGAAGCCGCCCCAACCCAGCACCTGGTAGGACCACCAGGCGCCGAGCACGATGCCGACCGAGAGAAACGTGAACGCGACCAGCGTCCAGCGCCGGCACTCGATCTGCCAGCGATCGCCGACGCGCCCCGTCGCCAGCATCCCGATGGCGAACGCGAACGGGACGGTGAAGAGGACGAACCCGATGTAGAGGAGCGGCGGGTGAATGGCCACGAGCGGGTTGTCTTGCAGCAACGAGTTGGGGCCGAGCCCCTGGGTCACGCCGGGCGCCGTCTTGAAAGGGTTGGCGGGCCCGACCATGAGTCCGAAGAAGAACGCCGAAACGACGTAGAGCACCAAGGTGGCCCAGCGGATCACCGGGTCGAGGCTCTGGCGGCGGTACCGCCACACGAAGATCGACGTGACCACGGAGAGGACGAAGCCCCACAGCAGGATCGAGCCGGCCAAGGCCGACCAGAGGCCGGTGATGGAATAGAGCAACGGCGTCACCGTGCTGTTGTTCTCGGCCACGAAGACCAGCGCGAAGTTATGGGTCAAGAGGGCGTGTTCCATCGCGCCGACCGCGAGCAGGACGCCCACGACCATGACCGGTGCGAGGAGCCGCCCGTCCGCGGCGCCGGACCTGACCGCAACGCTGTCGCCGCCCGACGGCGCGGCGTGGCGTGAGCGGGCCAGACCGAAAGCCATCATGGCCGCGCCGACGATGCTTGCGACGAAGGCGAGCCAGACCCCGATCGCCCCGAGATGGGCGTCGACCATCAGCAGGCGGATGCCGCAGTCGCCCGGACCCGGCCCGGGTGCTGCGCGGTGTAGGTGGCGGAGTGCTTCACCATGATGGTGTTCGACAGAAACGTGCGCGACGCGTCCGAGCGGAAGTGGCCGACGAGGACGACGGGAATGTTGGATTGGAACAGTTGCGGCGGGCTGTTGGTGTTCACAACGTTCACCACGTTGGCGCCCTGGCAAAGTCGGAAGTCCGCCCCTTCGGCCGTGGAGCGGATGGATCCGGGGACCACGTTGCCCTCGAGCCGGAAGGTCGTCGTACCCAGCTGCGCCCGGTGGGCCAGCGCCTGGTTGACCGTGTCGAAGTAGTCGAGAGAGCTGCCCACGCCCTCGACGAGCAGGAAGACCAGGGCGGCCGCCAAAAGCGCGAACACCACCAACAGCCGACGCTTTGTTCGGCGCCGGCGCGCCGACTGCGCCGAGGTCACGACGCGCCCGCTCGGGGTCTCAGGCGTCGCGGTCGGGTTGGGCGAGGTGGTCGTGCCGCTCACGGGCGCTCGGCGACGGCCGGCCGCTCGTCGGGGGTGGATTCCTTCACGCTCAACGCCCGCTCCCAACGCCGGCGGCGCAGGAACAAGCTGAGCCCGTAGAGGAATGACCCCCCGATGGCCACGATGTAGCCCGCGTCGACGTAGCTCACGAGCCGCCCCCCTCGTCGCCACCCGGCGCGCCGGATCCGCCACCGACGCCGACGAGTTCAGCGTCCTCGTTCCAGCGCTCGCTGAGCGAGACCTCGAGCTCCTGGTCCCCCACCGCGTCCTGCAGCACCTCGATCCGGTAGCGCATCGCGAGGAGCCACACGAAGATCAGCGTGAAGGCGAGGAAGCTGAGGAGCATGGTCCAGAGCATGGAGCCATGCACGTGGAGGTTGAATCCGGGATCGAGGACTGTGCCGCTCTGGTGCAGTGTGTTCCACCAGTCGACGGAGAAATGGACGATCGGCACGTCGATGGCGATAAGGATGGCCGCCACCGCGCATCGCTTCGCCCGGATGTGCGCGTCGGCCGGGACGCGGCGCAAGGCGAGATAGCCGAGCTCGAGCAACAGTAAGAGCGCCGTCGACGTCAGCCGTGCGTCCCAGGTCCACCACACGCCCCACACCGGGCGGCCCCAAAGCGATCCCGTTACGAGGGTCAACGCGGAGAACACGGCGCCGACTTCGACGGCCGCTGCGGCCAGCCGGTCCCAGAAGAACGAGCGCGTGCGCGGCCACAGATAGAGAAGGCTGCCCAACAGCGCGACGCCTCCAGCCCAGTAGAGCGCGACCGTGGCCACCGCCGGATGGATGTAGAGCAGCCGCGCCAGATTGCCTTGCACTTCGTCCGGCGGGGTGACCCACAACCCCAACCAGACGGTGAGCGCAGTGGTGACGACGGCCCCGATGCCGACGACCGCCAGCCAACGGGGGCGCCAAGGCGTCCGGACCGCGCCGTCGCTCGTGTTCATGCTGGTGCTCATGCCGCCTCCTGCAACGGCCCGTACAGGACGATGCCCACCACGAGGTACACGACAGCGAAGGGAATGAGGATCTTCAACCACTGGGTGCCCGACGAGACGTTGTTGTCGATCGCCGCCTGCCACACCTTGGATCCCGCGAGCAACACCGGCGCGAGCACCGGCAGAACGAGTAGCGGCAGCAACGTGTCGCGCACTCGCAGCCCGGCCGACAGCGCGCCGTAGAGAACGCCCGCGCACGCAAGTCCGACGGTGGCGAGAAGGCAGGCCACCACCGCGAGCCAGATCACATGCACGCGCACGTCGAACAAGAAGGTCACGCCCGCCCACAGGATGAGCTGCAGCGCCAAGAGCTGAACCCCGATCGCCGCCGCCTTGCCGAGAAAGATGCCGGCAGGATCGATGCCAGAAAGTCGTAGCCCGTCGCGCGTGCCCTCGCCCGACTCCACGGCCACGCTGCGCTGGATCGCCAGCACGGTCGAGAAGAGCAGCGCCACCCAGAAGATCCCCGGTGCGGCGTGACGTAGCGACGCCTGGTCGGGGCCGATGGCAAACGCCAACAACACGAGCACGAGGAGCGCGAACGGCACGACCTGCCAAAGCGCGACACGCGAGCGCGCCTCGATTCGCAGGTCCTTGCCCGCGACCAGCACGGCGTCATGCAACATGAAATGCCCCCACATCCCCCGCACCCTCTTCCGGCTCGGCAGTGGGGACCGCGGTGAGGGTGACACGACGCCCACCGGGCTCCGTGGCGGTGACGCGCCCGCCCGCCATGGACACAACTCGGTCGGCCAACGGGACCGAGAGCTGCGGTTCGTGTGAGGAGAGGAGCACGCTCGCTCCCGAGGAGACGGCCTCGCTGATCAACTCGCCGAGCAGCGCGCGCGAACGCGCGTCGAGCCCCGCGTGTGGCTCGTCGAGCAGCCAGAGCGCGGGATTGCGTGCAAGCAGTGCGGCGAGGGCAACCCGGCGACGCTGGCCCGCCGAGAGGCGGGCGGCGGGTGTCGAACGCAGGCGGCCGGTAAGGCCGAGGCGCTCGAGTGCCTGGTCGGCATTCTCCCCGGGCAAGCCGAGGGCACGGACGGCGAAGCGGACGTTCTCCGCCGCGGTGAGCTCGTCGTAGAGGGGGGCGGCGTGGCCCAAGAGGCCGACATATCGCCGTACCGCGGTGTGGTCCGCTGTCAGATCCACGCCAAGAACGGACGCCTCCCCCGAGGTGACCGGAAGCAGGCCGGCGCAGGCCCGCAGCAGGCTGGTCTTGCCGGCGCCGTTCGGGCCCACGACGACGACGACTTCTCCCTGGTCAAGGGACAAGTCGACCCCGGCAAGGGCGGGGAAGCGGCCGGCAAGAGCGACAGCGGCACGGAAGAGGACAACGGGGGCCATGGCCTTCGCCACCATGGTAGGGGGGGTGGGTCCCGGGGTTCCAAGCGGGTCGAGCGCCCTCGTAGCGCCTGATCGGGGATTTTGCGTCCGCCCCGAGGCATCAGTTGCCCCCAGCCAGGCCCCGGAGACCGGTTACTGCATGTGTGCCAGGGCCTTGATCTGGTCGAGGGACGTCGCCGTGTCGCCCGCGATTTCTGCTCGTGCGAAGTTGCGGAGCGCGAGCTCGTGCGCGACGAGCAGCTCGGACGTCTCGCTCTCGGACGGGTCGAGCTCACCGATGCGCCGGTACATCGCGCAGAACTGCGAGGTGATCGGCTCGAACGTGGCGAGGAGGTCGTTCCACGGTGTGGAGGCCGCGCCCGAGAGCGCCTCGGCCGTGCTCAAGGACTCGGGATCGGGTTCGGTCGACAGCCCGGCGCGCTCGAGGGCGGGTGCAATGGACTCCTTGGTGCGGCGCTCGAGTTCGGCGAGGACGCGCATCTTGGCCTTGTGCTCCTCATCGTCGATCTGGTCGGCCATTCGATCGAACAGTGCCTCGCCGAGGACCTCGCCCTGGTACGCCTTGACCCAGAGCACATCGAGCGGGTCGTCCGGGGAGAAGATCTGCTGGAAGTCCTGCGTGCTCGGCTCCGAGCCCGCAGTATCGGTGGCGGCGTCGGTATCGGTCATGCGACCGAGCCTAAGCCTCCGACGCGACCAATGCTCGGGGCTTGTTTCGAGGCCTCGGTAGTGTGCGCGGAGCCATGGCGACAGTGCTCATGCCGATCCCGGCTTGCGACTTCGATCCCACCGAGGTGGCCGTCAGCTGGCAAGTGCTCTCGGCGGCCGGGCACGACGTCCTCTTCGCCACACCCTCGGGCAAGCTCGGCGAGGCCGACGACCTCATGGTGACGGGTCAGGGCCTCGATCCATGGGGATTCGTCCCCGGAGTGCGGCGGGTGACGGTAGTGGGACGCTTCTTGCGCGCCGACGCGGCGGCGCGCAAGGCCTACGGCTTGCTCCGCGAGGACTCCTCGTTCCGTTCACCGCTGCACTGGGCGGAAGCTCGCCGAGGCGCCTACGACGCGCTGGTCCTGCCGGGCGGCCACCGGGCGCGCGGCATGCGGAGCTATCTCGAGAGCGGCGAGGTCCAGCAGATGGCGGTCGACTCGTTCCGGTCGGGCAGGCCGGTCGGCGCTATCTGCCATGGCGTGTTGGTGGCGGCACGGGCGGTGGATCCGTCGACGGGGCTGTCCGTCCTGCACGGCCGGCGCACGACGGCGCTCACCTGGGCGCTGGAGCGAAAGGCGTGGGGACTCGCCATGTACACCCGCTTCTGGGACGCCAACTACTACCGGACCTACAGCGAGGAGCCCGGCCAGCCGTTCGGCTACATGTCCGTCCAACAGGAGGTGACGCGGGCGCTGGCTTCCGAGTCCGACTTCGAGGACGTGCCGCGCGACGCGCCCTACTACCGGCGCAAGACGAGCGGCCGCGCCCGTGACACGCTCACGGACGACCGGGCGGCCTGGGTCGTGCGCGACGGGTCGTACGTCTCCGCGCGTTGGCCGGGTGACGTCCATACGTTCGCCCGCACGTTTTGCGAAGTGCTCGACGGTTAGCAGTTAGCTGGTCGTCAAGCGTCCCAGCCCGATGTCGTTGAGCCAGCTCGACACGTGGTTGGACACCCAGCTGATGTTGTCGGTGAGCAGCAGGACACCGAACCCAATCAGCAGGGCGCCTGCGACCAGCTCCACCGCCCAGAGCCAGTGCCGTGTGCGCGCGAACAAGGCGGTAAATCGTCCGAACGCCAGCCCGACGAGCACGAACGGCAGAGCCAGGCCGAGCGAGTAGGCGAAGAGCAACACCACACCGCCGGCCAACGTCCCGTTGTGACTAGCCAGGCCGAGCACAACACCGAGAACCGGGCCGATGCACGGAGTCCACGCGAACGCGAACGCCATGCCCATGACGGGTGCCGCCCAGCTGCCGAGTTTCGACGGTCGCACGTCGAATCGATGTTCCCCCGTAACTCTCGAGACGACACCGAGCGTGCCCGATCCCGCATGCGCCCACACCCGACCGGGCAACGCTGAGAGCACCATCACCGCGCCGAGGAAGACGATGACGATGCCACTGATGTGCGCCAACTCGACCCTGTTGCTCTTGAGCACGTGCCCGATGCCCGAGGCGGTCGCGCCGAGTGCCACGAAGACGAGGGTGAAGCCTGCGACAAAGAGCCCGATGCCTCGGAGCACCGGTCGCAACGCTGCTGAAGGAGTCGTCCCCTCGGCGCCCGCTTCCAGCTCGGCGGCCGAAAGACCGGAGACCATCGACACGTAGCCCGGCACCAGCGGCAGGACGCACGGCGAGATGAACGAAAGGATCCCGGCCCCGAAGGCAACGAGGACCCCGGCCGGATTCGCCGAGATCGCGGCGGGTGCGACAGGCAGGAGGAGCGCGGCCTGCCCCCGTTACGCGAGGGTCTTGCGGACCAAGTCCATGTCGGCCTTGACCATCATTTCGACAAGACCCGGAAAGTCGACGTCGGGCTTCCAGCCGAGGACCTTGTGCGCCTTTGCGGGGTCACCGACGAGAAGGTCGACCTCGGCGGGGCGCAGGAAGCGCTCGTCGATGACGACGTGCTCCTCCCAGTCGAGGCCGACGGCCCCGAAGGCGAGCCGGCACAGCTCACGCACTTCGTGCGTCTCACCGGTCGAGACGACGTAATCGCCGGGTGTGTCCTGCTGCAGCATCAACCACATGGCGCGGACGTAGTCGGCCGCGTAGCCCCAGTCGCGTTGCGCGTCGAGGTTGCCGAGTGACAGCTTCTCGTCGAGCTTGTGCGCGATGCGCGCCACGCCGTGCGTCACCTTGCGCGTCACGAACTCGAGACCACGGCGAGGTGATTCGTGGTTGAAGAGGATGCCGGAGGAGGCGTGCAGGTCGTAGCTCTCTCGGTAGTTCACCATGATCCAATGGCCGTAGACCTTGGCGACTCCGTAGGGGCTGCGGGGGTAGAACGGGGTCGACTCGCGCTGGGGAACCTCGACCACCTTGCCGAACATCTCGGACGAGCTGGCCTGGTAGAAGCGGATCTCGGGGTCGACGAGCCGGATCGCGTCGAGCAGGCGGGTGACGCCCATGGCCGTGGTCTCGCCGGTCAGCACGGGCTGGCTGAAACTCGTCTGCACGAAGGACTGAGCGGCCAGGTTGTAGACCTCGGTCGGCCGGTGGTCGCGCAGGATGTTGATGAGCGACACCTCGTCGAGCAAATCGCCGGGTACGAGCTCGAGCTGGTCCTGGATGTGGGCGATGCGTTCGAAATTGACCGTGCTCGAGCGCCGGACCATCCCGATCACGGTGTACCCCTTGGAAAGGAGCAATTCGGCCAAGTACGAGCCGTCTTGGCCGGTGATGCCAGTGATAAGTGCCCGATTTGCCATCGGGTGAAGATTACTCGACGGGCGCAAGTGGCCTTCTGCAGGGAATTCCCGTCTACACCCCTAGTGTGCGCACGATGCCGACGGCCTGCATGATTTCGTTTCGGTTGGGCGGCGGCGACGGCGTCTCGGTCGAGGCGGCGAAATGGGCCGCGGCACTCCGGACGCTCGGTTTCGTCGTGCGCACGGTCGCCGGGTCGGGCCCGGTCGATGTGGTGCTACCGGGATTGGCGATGGACGCACCCGAGCCCCCGAAGCGCGCGGAGGTCCAAGATGCGTGCGCGTCCGCCGACCTCGTCGTCGTCGAGAACCTCTGCTCACTACCGCTCAACCCGCCGGCGGCGGCCGTCGTCGCGCAAGTCTGCGCAGATCGTCCGGCACTGTTCCATCACCACGACCTCCCGTGGCAACGACCGCATCTAGCCCACCTGGCCCCGCCTCCCGACGACCCGGCGTGGGCACACGTCACTATCAACGAGCTCAGCCGGAACGAACTGGCGGAACGTGGCATTGCGGCGACGACGATCTACAACACGTTCGATCCCGACCCCGCACCCGGCGACAGGGCGCGCACCCGCGCTGCGCTCGGCGTCGCCGACGGTGATGCGCTGCTGCTGCAGCCGACCCGGGCACTGGAGCGTAAGAACGTCGCCGGTGCGCTCGAGCTGTCGGCTGCCGTCGGCGGCACCTACTGGCTTCTGGGACCGGCCGAAGACGGCTACGGGCCGACGCTCGACCGGCTGGTGGCGGACGCCCGGTGTCCAGTGCTTCTCGGCCCGCCGCCGGATGGCTGTTCGATAGCGGACGCGTACGCGGCATGTGACGCCGTCCTCCTTCCGTCGTTCTGGGAGGGTTTCGGCAACCCGTCGGTCGAATCGGCCACGTATCGTCGGCCGCTCGCCATCGGCTCGTACCCCGTGGCGGCCGAGCTCGCTTCGTTCGGGTTCCGCTGGTTCGGCGTCGCGGATCCCGCCCCGCTGGCACGGTGGCTGCACCAGCGAGACGAGGAACTGCTGGACCACAACCACCAGGTCGCGGCCACGCACTTCAACCTGGCCGATCTGCCGGCGCGCCTCGCCAGCGTGCTGCGGCGGGCAGGGATCTCTTGGGAGGGTGTGACCAGTCGGTAACGTAAACGGGATGTCGGCGATCCACACCGCCTCTCGAAGGCTGACGGCAGAACAGCGGCGCCAACAGCTCTTCGCCGTGGCACTCGAGCTCTTCGCGCAGCGGGGCTACAGAGCGACGACGATGGACGACATCGCCGAGCGGGCCGGGGTCACGAAGCCGCTGCTCTACCAGCACTTCTCCTCGAAGAGGGCGTTATATCTCGAGCTTGTTGACTCCATCGCCCAAGATCTGCTCACAGCCGTCCGGCGGGCCATTCTCCGAGCGGAAGGCCCGCGCCAGCAGGTCGAGCTCGGTTTCGCCGCCTACTTCCAGCTCGTCGTCAAGAAGGAGGCGGAGTTCCGCCTGCTCTACGGACGGGACAACGCAGAGGATCACGAGCTCGGTCGTGCGTTGCGCACCGTCGAGGACGCCATCGCCGAAGCGATCGACCCGCTCATCGCCGCAGGTTTGGACGACGACCACCGGCGTCTCCTTGCTTACGGGATCGTGGGGATGGCCGAGGGCGCGAGCCGGCACTTCATGGCCAACAGGCCGATCACCGACGCCGAAGCGGACGAAGAGGCACAGCGCCTGGCCGGGCGCATGGCCGACCTGGCTTGGGCGGGGCTGCGGTCGGTGCACGCGGACTGACAAAGCCGACCTCGGCTTTGGAGCGTCGGAGCTACAGCAACTCCACCAACTGGCCGCACAGCCCCCAGAGCTGGTCGGCGCACGCGGCGTAGAAGTCCCCTTCGTGCCCCGCGGGATCGATGACGTCCTCGGAGTCGTCCACCTCCACCTCAGCGAGGCCCAACGAAGTCACACGCTCGCCAAGCGCGGGCGGTGCCGGCGGCAGGTCGTCACAGAGTCGGCGGATCGTGGCGGTCTTGGCCGCCGCGTCGGGGAAGCGTCGCCGTACGAAGCGGACGTGATCCGCCTCCATCACGACGACCAACTCGGCCCGGACTAGGTCCACGCCGTGGACCTGGCGACTGCGGTGCCGGCGAAAGTCGGAGCCGTCCAGCTCAGGTATGCGGGTCAGGGCGGTCCGGGTCCGCATCCCCATGGGCTGGCCGTCGATGACGTGTGTGCCCGCCGTGACGACGTGCAGCGGATCCGGGCGGCCGTTCCACAAGGCATCGAGCATGAACCCCGCCATCACCGAGCGCGCGGCGTTGCCCGTGCAAAGGACGAGGAGATCCGTCATCCCGCCGAAAGCAGGAGCGCGGGGGCGTCCTCGTCGATGGCGTGCTGGGCGTGGCGTTTGGTGCTGGTGAGGAACATCAGGTCGCCGCGGTCGGTGCGCTCCACGACCATGGACGCGACGATGGCCATCAGGATGCCGGCGAAGCTCTCGGCCCGGACGTCGGCGCGCAACCGGTCGAGCGAGTAATCGCGCACGCCGAGGCGGCACAAGGTGTCGTGATAGTGGGCCAACAAGTCGTCCTGGTGGGCGCGGCGGTCCTCGGTCGTGAGACAGCCCCCGATGAAGTAGGCGACGTCGAAAGCAGCGCCCGCCCACACCGCGGTTTGCCAGTCGACAACGACCGGACTCGGATCGTTCGGCTCGAACAAGAAGTTGTCGAGGCGGAAGTCCCCGTGCGTGGCCGTGCGGGGCCCGCCGCTGCGCAGGCTCACGTACGCCGGCACGTTTTCGGCGTAGACGCGACACACTTCTTGTTGTTCGGGAGTGAGCTGGTCGGCGTAACGCTCGAGGAAGCCAGGCAACAGCGATGAGACCATTGCCGCGAGGAACTCGGCGGACTCGTCGGTGTTGCGGTTCAGCCACTCGAGGCGGGCGAGCTCGGGCGACTCCCAGCAGGGAGCGTGCAGCCCGGCCATCCCTTCGAGCACGGCCGCCGCGACGTTCGGCGTGCAGGCCGCGATCTGGTCGCCTTGTTGCGCGCCGGCGATGTCCTCCATGAGCAGCGTGAACCATCCGGTGTCGGGCTCGATCTCGGCGGCGTAGACGGCGGGCAGCCGGGTGCTTATCCGGGCGGCGACCTCTCGGTAGAAGCGCACCTCGATCTCGTAGGCGCGCAGGGCGAGCCCGGTGCTGCGACTCTGATCGTTGGCCGAGGCGAACTTCCCGACCACGCTGGGGGGCCCGCCTTCGGGCCGGTCGTAGGCAAGGGTGAACCGCGTCGTGTCCGCCATCTGGCCGGTGCCGATCGGCGCCGCCTCGAACGTCGTGACCTGCGCGCCGTCGTCGAGCAGGCCGTTGTCCGCCAGGACACCGCTCAACCATTCGGGGGTGGCGTCGGCGGCGTGGCGGACAAGCGGCTGCGATTGCACGGCGGCCGACACTATTGGACCTGGCCCTAGGGGTCGGTCTCGGTCGGTGAGGTCAGTTCAGCTGTACCGAGGGGATGGTGTCGTAGCCGCACACCGACCAGACCCGGCGAAACCTCTCCGAGGTTCCCGTCAGACGCAGGCCTTCGGGGTGCGCGTGGGCGCTGTCGAGCAACGCCCACATGCCCGCGGCGTCGATGAACTCGAGATCCTGCACGTCGACGACCGGGTCGGGCAGGTCGGGGAGCGCCTCGGCGAGCCAGCGACCTAGCCGGTCGGCACTCGAGGCGTCGACTTCGCCGGAGAGAAAGAGACCACCCCGTCCGGCATGGATCCGGAACGGCGAGGGACACGTGGGTGCCCCCGTGTGGAGCGAGTGCACGGCGTGCAGGTCGCTCATCACCTTGGGGCGGGCCCGGCGCAGATCGCACGCGCACACCACGATGCTCGGCAGCCTCGCGATCAGGAGGTCGGCCCTGACCTCGTAACCGCACCACTCGTCGCACACGCCGTCGGAGCCGAGCAACGGCGTGATCTCCGAGCAGACGCGAAGGCCCGCGTACCCGTCGCGGAGCGCCTGTCCCACCAACAGCGCGTGGCCGGCAAGGCGGACGTCGGGTCGCAACGCGCCGTCGATGAGATACGCCTCGTCCAGGTCGTCGATCCGCAGGGCCCCGCGTTCGATCAGGCGGCTGGGGTCGATGCCGGTATCGACCAGCCCCGACATCGTCGCCTGCAGCTGCTCGGGCGGCGCCAGGTACATCAGGCGCTCGTTCGCGGCCAGCCCGGCCTCGAAGAACTCGGCCAGGAAGTCCCGGTGCTCGGCGTCCGAGGCGTACGACCAGCAGACGTGACTGCTCCGACCCATCTCGCGCGGCCGGAGAGTAGATCGCACCCCCACGAAAATGGACACTAGCGAGAAGCCACACCCGTTTCCGGACAACTTTCTGACAAATGCACGTCAGTCCTCGGCCGCGTCCGCGGGATCCGGGCCGCGCAACGCCCTCAACCGACCGAAGCGACTGTCTCCAAGACCTCTTCGAGGTGGTTGACGTAGAGGAGGTGCCCCTCACCGGGGCACTCGTGCAGCACGGCGCCGGGGATGCGCCCAGCCATGAAGCGTCCATGCCCGATCAACACGTTGCGGTCGGCGTCGCCGTGCCAGAAATGGCAGGGCACGGTGACATCTTGTAACCGGAAGCCCCAATCGCGGGCGAACAGCACGAAGTCCTGGGTCGCGGCCTGTGGCGTCGTCGCCGAGGAGCGGTGCGCGTCGTCGAAGAAGGCGGCGCGGACGTCGGCCCGTTCGAGCATCGCTGCGTCCGGCGCCGGGAACCGCTTGGTCGCCGCCCGCAGCGCGGCCTCGGGCCACCGGCGAACGGAGAACTCCTGGAACCAGAAGATCGGAAGCAGCACGAGAGGCGACTGGCGGGCGAGGAAGCTGAGGCCCCGGTTGAACCCCACCATCCCCACGGCGAACTCGGGATCGCCCATCGGCCCGACGCCGCTCACGATGCCCGCCGCGGTCACCCGGCCGGGCAGCATCCGCGCGCAGGCCACGGCGTGGGGGCCGCCCCCCGAGACGCCCACGACGGCGAACGAGTCGAGCTTGAGGTGATCGGCCAGGGCCGACACGTCGGTCGCCCAATCGGCGAGCGATCGTCGGGGGTGGAACGAGCTGAGGCCGTAGCCGGGACGGTCCGGGGCGATCATCCGGACGCCCGCCGCAGCGATGGACTTCTCGTCGAAGGAGACCTGGCGGCGCGAACCGGGTGTGCCGTGGAACGCGAAGACCGGACGGCCGCGCGGCCGGCCGGCTTCGAGCCAGGCCAGTTCGCGACCGTCCGGTAGTTCCATGACCCGGGTGTCGGGCATGCGCCGACCGTACAACCGGTGGGCGTGCCCGGCTCGAGGGTCAGGCGCTCAGAGCGGCCTCGGTGAGACGGCCCTCGTCTGCGTCCTGGGCCGCCAGGGCCGAAGGGTTCACCGCGAACCCGTCGCGGTCGCCCCCGGACGTTGCCGCTTCAGCCGGCGCCTCGGCCCGGGCGAACCGGTCGACGCCGAAGACGATGGTCGCCAGCGCGCCCAGGGCAAAGACCCCCGTCACGTAGAACACGTCGCGGAGCGCGTGCAGCGTGGCGGCCGTGGTGTCGCCGGCGACGAGCTGTGCGTGACCGGCCGCGGAGTTGAACACCGTGACCAGCACGGCGATGCCGATCGCGGCGCCCAGTTGCTGAGAGACGTTCACGAGGCCGGAGGCCGCACCGGCGATCTCTGGCTCGACGTCCGCCAGCGAGGCGGAGGTCAAGGCGACCAGGGTCGCACCGAATCCGGCGCCGATGAGCACGAGGCTGATCACGATCTGCGAGTACGGCGTGTGGGCGCCGACCTGGGTGGCCAACGCAAGGCCGATGATCGCCACCACCGAGCCCATGATCATCACGGCCTTCTCGGGCAGCCGGCGAAGGAGCACGCGGCTCGTGAGCTGCGATGCCAGGAATACCGACGCCGGCATCGGCACGAAGGCGAGCCCGGCGCGCAGCGGGCTGTAGCCCTGCACGTCCTGGAGGAACTGGGCCATGAAGTAGAAGAGGCCGAAGAACCCCGCGTAGAGGAGCGCGCGTGCCGCGTTGGCCGCGTTCCGCGTGGCGTGGGAGAGCAGCCGCAACGGCATGATCGGCTCACTCACCCTGGTCTCGTGACGCAGGAAGAAGGCGAACACGATCACACCGCCGACAAGGGGCACCAGTGTCAACGCGCTCGTCCAGCCCTTCGATCCGGCCTCGACGAGGCCGAGCACGACGCCGCTGACGCCGACGGTGCAGGTGAACGCGCCGAGCAGGTCGAAGTGACCGTTCCGCCGCTCGGTCTCGACCAGCACGACGCGGCCTACGAACCACACCGCGATGCCGATCGGGACGTTCACGAACATGACCCACCGCCACGAGACCCATTGGGTGAGGAGTCCGCCGAGGACGAGGCCGGTGGCGCCGCCCGCTGCGGAGACCGTCGTGTAGAGGGCGATGGCCCGCACCCGTTGCGCACCCTCCGGGAACGCGGTGGTCAAGAGAGACAGCGCACACGGGGCGGCGAGTGCCGCTCCAACCCCCTGGAACGCACGGGCGGCCAGAAGAGCCCACCCGCTCACGGCCAGGCCGCCGAGCAGCGAGCTGACGGTGAAGATCGCGATGCCGACGAGGAAGACCCGCCGGCGGCCGAACAGGTCACCGGCCCGGGCTCCCAGCAACATGAAGCCGCCGAAAGTGAGGATGTATGCGTTCAGCACCCACGAGAGGGCGCTGGTCGAGAAGCCCAGGTCCTGCTGGATGTGGGGCAGGGCGACGTTCACGATCGTCGCGTCCAGCACCACCATCATCTGGGCGGTGAGGATCACCGCCAGGAGGACCGATGGGTGCCGTAGCCAGCTGGCGGCGCCAGGACCTGGGGAAACAGGCCCGCCAGGTACGCTGCTCCCGGCTGAAGGGCGCGTGAGGCTAAGGGTTGTTTGGGGCATTGACTCCGACCTTTCCGCTGGTATTCTTGAAGCGGAAGCTTCTTCCGTTTAGTATACGGAGGGTGCCTCCGGTTAGCAACCCCTTTCGTCGGAGAAATGTGATGGCGATGCAGAAAAGCAGCACGGAGCTGCGGCCACGGTCCCCCGGAGTCGGCGAGGCCGGCGAGGCCGGCGAGGCCGGCGAGGCCGAAACGCTCGAGGGACGGCCCATGCGGGCCGACGCCCGGCGTAACCGCGAGCTGCTCGTCGCCGCGGCAAAAGAAGTCTTCTCCTCTCAGGGCGCCGGGGCCTCGATGGAGGCCATCGCCAAGCAAGCCGGCGTCGGGGTGGGGACGCTGTACCGCCATTTCCCCAACCGCCTCGACCTCGTGGAGGCCGTGTACGAGACGGACGTCGAGGAGCTCTGGGAATCGGCCCAACGAGTGGTCGCGGAGCTCGAGCCGTGGCCCGCCGTCGAAGCGTTCTTCGTGGCCTTCAAGCGCTACACACAGACGAAACGGACTCTCATGGCCGAGCTCCACCAGGCCTTCGAGAAGAACCCCGACATGCGGTCGCGCGCACGCGGGCGCATCGACGCCTCGTTCGACCTCGTCATCGACCGGGCCAAGGCGGCCGGGGCGGTGCGAGGAGACGTGACCGGCGCGGACGTCGTGCAGCTGGTGGGCCCCATTTGCACCAATACGGGTATCGAGCCGGGTCAGGCCGCCCGCCTCCTCGGCATGGTGCTCGACGGCCTCCGCGCCGACGCCGCGGGGACCGCCCTCGCCTGACGGGGCCGCCACCAACTTCCGACAGCAATCGCCATTGCTGCCTGCTGTCCCGGGCGCGACGGTCTTAACGTTGGCGACATGGACGGGGGCAAGACCGGAGAACGCAAGGGTCCCGCCCACGCCCGAGGGCACACCCTGCCGAAAGGCAATGAAGAGCGCCTCGCCGAGCTCGGCAAACTGCTGCCTCCACCGAGCGACGACGAGCTCCAGATCATCCGCGGGCTCCGACATGAGCGCTTTCGCCGTCGCCTCGTCGGGTGGCTCATCGCCATCGTCCTGATCGCGCTCCTGGCCGGCGCCATCGCGCAGTGGGTGCGGCCGCTCCCCGCCTCGACCCTCGAGATCCAAGGTGTTCGTCTACCCGGAGCGGCCCCGACGTTCGCCTGGCCGAGCACGGGCGAAGCGGCCGCCGCCGTCGAGGGCAGCGGCACGCTCGGGGGCGTGCGCGGATCCCAGCCCGTTCCGGTCGCCGGGCTGATCGACGTGTTGACCGCCTACGTGGTCCTCTCCGATCATCCCCTGGAACAAGGGGCCGACGGACCTGCGATCCCCGTAACGAACGACACACTCACGGCGTATCAAAACGGGCAGGCAAGTCAGCAGTCCGAGGTTCCCGTCGCCGCCGGTGAGTCGCTCACCGAGCTCCAGGCACTCGAGGGTCTGTTGATCGACAACGGAACCGACATGGCGACGTTGCTCGCGGATTGGGACGCGGGCAGCAGCAACGCCTTCGTCGCCAAGATGAACACAACGGCGCAGAAGCTCGGTCTGTCCGGTACCCACATAACTGACCCGAGCGGGGCCGACTCGGCGACGACGAGCACAGCAGAGGACCTCGTCCGCCTCGGCCAGAAGGCGCTGTCGATCTCGATACTGCGCCAGATCGTCTCCCTCGGTCAGCCGAGCGTGCTCATCCCGATGACGAACGTCGTCTACAACCTCAACTTCGACCTCGGCCAGGACGGGATCATCGGCATCAAGACCGCGTCGGATTCGAGCGCCCAGGGCTGCTACCTGGTGGCGGCCCAGCAGAACATCGGGGGCAAGGTGGTGACGGTCGTGGGCGCGGTCCTGGGCCAGCCCGCCGGATCCCGCGGCCCCAACACGTCCGCGGTCGACGCCGGCGATGCCCTGGTCAAGAGCATCTTCGCCGCGCTGCACAGCTACCCCGTCTTCACCCCCGGACAGAAGGTCGGCGAGGTCGTAGCCCCCTGGGGGGCGACGACACCGGTCACTGTGGCGCAGCCGGTCAACGTGGTCGGATGGCCAGGCTTGTCGGTGACGCTCGTCGCCCGACGCGACATCCCGAAGGGGGCGCTGCCGACGGGCGCCGACGTCGGCACGTTGGCAGCCATCGTCGGAACGACGGCGACCCATGTCCAGCTGCACACCGCAGCGCCGTTGTCGAGTCCAGGATGGTGGTGGCGACTGACGCGCTAAGGCGTCAACCCCCAGTCGGAAGAGGGAACCCCGTAGCCGCCGCCCACTGCGGATCGATCACGTAGTTGCCGGCGCTGTTCACGCCGAGGATCACCACCGTGCTCTGCACCCGGTTGCCCGTGGACGGTGCGATGGTGATCGGCCCGGTGATGCCCTGATAGTTGCGGATGTGAACGAGGGCGTTGCTCACCGGCGTCTGGTGCCATCCTGCCTTCTTGATTGCGGCCGCCAGGATCTCGACCGAGTCGTAGGTGAAGGTCCCCCACGTCCCGGGGCTCGTGGAGAACATCGACTGGTAGTTCGTCACGTACTGACTCGCTCCGGCGAACTGCTGCGCACTGGGCACGCCGCTCGACAGGCAGGCCGACGCGACCGGCGGCGTCGCGGCCGCCACGAAGTCCGGGCCCTGAGCGGCGAGGTCCACGAAACACTTCCCGGTGTTGTCAGTCGAAGCGGCTTTGGCGATTGCGCCGGCTTCGGCGCCGTAGGCAGATATGTAGAGCAGGCCCGGGTGCGACGCGCCCACCTTGCTCAAGGCGGAGGCGTAGTCGGTTTGCGTGCTCGTCACGGACACCATGGACACCGCGGGGTCACCGGCCTTGGCGAGGCCCGCCTTGACCTGCTTGGCGATGCCCGCCGTGTACGTGGAGGTGTCGTAGATGATGGCCGGCCGCGTCGCGTGCAGCACCTGGGTGATCTCGTTGATCTCGACCGGCGCCACCTGCGAGTCCATCGGCTGGGTGGTCGCGCCGTAACCCTCGGTCTTGATACTCGAGGTGAGTCGTACGATCGGAAGGCCGGCCTTCTTGTACAGCGAGAGGTTGGCGACGCCGACGGAGGAGTTGAACGGCCCCACCACCGCGAACGCGTGCGACGCCACGGCCTTGCGCTCGGCTGCGATGCCGCCGGCCGCAGTGGCCTTGTCATCGAGCTTCAACAGCGTGAGCTGCACGCCGTCGACGCCACCCGCAGCGTTGATCTGATCGACCGCCAGCTGCGCGCCGTCAGCCATGTCGATGCCGGTCGACGCCTGTGCGCCGGTCATCGGGCCTTCGACCGCGACCAACCCCGACACCGGTGGCTTGTGCTGGGCCACGGCCGCGCCCGCGGGCTGGGTGGCAAGCACGCCAACAGCAGAGAGCACCGACACCGCGAGTGCGATCGCGCCCGAACCGAACCGAACCCTGCTTCGTTCCATGTCTTCCCCCGTCCTCACGCCCGCTCGCGCGGCGACGTCGCCAAGCGCCGCAATGGTATTCCTGTGGCGATCGCAAAGGCGGTCGCCACGGGGGGACTACAGCGCCGTCAAGAGGTTCAGGCCGAGAACGGTGAAGGCGGCCGAGTCGGAGGACGAACCGCTGAAGTCCGGGCCGGCAGCGGTCTCGGCGTGCGCCGTATACACACCCAGTCCGAGCTCGCTGTCGGTGAGCGTGCAGGAACCTGTTCCGTTCGACGTCGTCACGGTCACCTGACACAGCCGCTGATCGCCGCTCACAATGTCGACCGTCGCGTTCTCCGCCGGAGTGACGCTGACGGCGAAGATCATCGAGGACTCGCTCCCCTCCATCGCTAGGAGTTCGCTCGTCTTCAACGTCGTGACGGTCGGCGCCGCCGCGGATGACCCAGCTGCGGCGGCCGTGGGCGCTGTAGCGGCGGAGGGTGCCGGATTCGGCGAGGTGAGAGCGGTCGCAGAAGGCGGCGGGCCGGACGTCGGTGCCGGTGCGGTAGTCGTGGTCGGTGCGGGGGTCGGAGCCGGCGGTACCGTCGTCGTCGTCGGAGCGGGCGTCGGGGCCGGCGGCGCCGTGGTCGTCGTCGTGGGTGCAGGTGCGGCAGATGTCGCGGTGCTCGTAGAGGCGCCGGCCGGTCCGCCCGCAACGCCACTCGGACCGAAGTCCGCGATCAACGCGTGATACGAGTTCGAGTTCGAGCTCGAACTAAGCGCCGACGGCCCGAAGTCGAAATACGTGGCTTCGTAGACATTGTTGGCCGCGATCCAATTGGCCATGTCGTCGATGAAGGTCGGGTCGTCACCCCCGGACACTTCCTGATTGTTGGCCGAATAGTCCTGACCGGCGTGCCCCGGTCCAGGACCAAGCCCCCACTCCCCGAGGGCGACCGGCTTCCCTTGCTGCGAAGCGAACGAGGTCAGCCAGTTGAGGCCGCCGGGCTCGGTCTCGAGGTTGGAGAACTCCTGCGTCGCGCCGGGATAGTTCTGCCAGGACTGGTCGTAGACATCGCCCGCTACGTAGTCGACGTAACCGTTCCCCGGGTAAAAGCTGGTCAGGTCCACCGAATCGCCGAGGTTCGGGCACCACTCGAACTTGAAGTCCGCACCGCTGACGGACCGCATGGCGTCGACGATGTGCTGCCAGAAGGTCACGAACTCAGAGGCGTCCGACGAGTTTGCGTACCATGGGGTCCAGCTGCCGTTGAACTCCCAGCCGATCCGCACGATCGAGCTGGCCTCGTTGTGGGCCACGAGGGCCTGGGCGATGCTCTGGAAGTACGAGTCGTAGTCGCCGGCCGCTCCGGCCGACAGCGTGGCACCCGAATTCGGGAGCATCGGTACGGAGAACGTCATCGAGTAGCCCGAGGCGCTCCAGGACGCCGCCTCGCTGGCGGCACCGGATTCCATGGAGGACCAGGAAGTGCCGTCGAGGTAGTCCATCGCGTAGTTGGGCTGCCGGCCGATGGCGCTGCCGAGCGAACTCACCCCGCTGGCGTTCTCATAGCCCTCGTAGATCCCGAGCGGTGGCGGGTTCGACGCGCCCGAAGAGACAGCACTGAAGGCGGCGAACCCGGCTCCCATCAGTCCGATCCCCAGGAGGGGGACAAGCAGGGTCACCCGCACACGGTGAGAGAAGCGGCCCACGCCCCTTCTGCGCAAATCGCCCGTGGAGGCCTTGCATCCAACGCGAAATCTGCCCTCGTTCCCCACCTGGCACCATTCCCCCGGGTAGATCATTGATTGTCCGTTGTGATGAACACGGCCGATGCAGGACTCTTGCGAAGATTGGAGCACGCACCACTTTGGGATCCGGGAGGGCAGCCACGCACAGATCGGTTGCGCCCTGCCACATCGATCCAGAGTTTGGTGCACGAATGATCCCGCCACACCGAGACTTCAGCCCGACCGAGCTCCCAGGTGACTTCTGGCGGGCGCCGAGCCGGAGCCAAAGCTTTCGCACCTTCGCTTTGGGATGATGCCCTCGATTCAGATTGGCCGCGCCTCGACCGAGCGCTCGACGGAAAGAAAGTAGGGCTCAAGTGGAAGCCGCTGAGCTGATGGTGCGCTGTCTCGAGCAAGAACGCGTCGAGTACGTCTTCGGCATCCCGGGTGAGGAGAACATCAGATT
>Ga0210399_10000703_pt1 | contig 26426 bp, 24 predicted proteins | sample IncBWC14MmetaG_FD_150865 | JGI IMG/M metagenome (GOLD analysis project Ga0210399, IMG submission 150865) | Forest soil microbial communities from Barre Woods Harvard Forest LTER site, Petersham, Massachusetts, United States - Inc-BW-C-14-M | ecosystem: Environmental > Terrestrial > Soil >... | reverse complement strand
CGTGAAAGTTTTCGGAAAAAGGACGGGTTTGCGACGATCTAAACCTTGAGAACAGGCCGAAGCACCGAGCCGCACATTCCCGCCGCAACACTATCTTGGACTGTTCACCTGATTTTCAACAGACTCAAATCTTTGTGGGCAAGCTGGCCAGCGAATTGTGGGCAAGCGAAAAGAAGGGTTTGTGAGCTGCCATTTTAGGGGGATTTTGGGCAAGGTCGCGACGATGGGTTTTTGGGCAGTTTCGTTCCGCTGTGAACAATGAATTCCACTTGTCCGGCAACCGCGTTAACCAGGCAATTGTCGGAATCCCTGCGATAACGGATGATTGGTCATTCTGTTCTTGGTTCGGTAGCTCAACGGATTCGCGGAGTCAGCGATGAAATCTCTCATGGCGTTGGTGATAGTCGGGGTCAGATTGCTCTATGGACCTCTGTAGAGACAGACGGATATTTTTCGAACCTGACAGTGAAGTAGACGCTGGTCCGTACATGCAAGAGGTCAGCCACCTATCGGGCACTGCATCGGCTAGTTTCACAAGTCGCCCAATCTCGCCCCTATGCACACGCTATCGAAAGCACCGATGGGGCGCCGCTCGCCGGCGTTCATCGTGTTTGTATTGAGAGTGTGGTATGTTCCGGCGGAGGCGACGGGCGACGTAATGAACGAAGACTCACGCAGAGCGTTCTTGTCGCGATTGCTTGCGGGCGCAGGTGCGGTTGTGGCGTTTGGGCCCTTGCCTGATTTTTCGCTGGCCCACGATCACGCTGCCGCGCAGGTAAATGGTGGCGAGAATAAGTTTGTTTTCTTCACTCCAGAAGAGGCGCGGCAGATGGAAGCGGTCTGCGAGCAAATCATTCCTTCTGACGATGGACCCGGAGCGCGCGAGGCGGGTGCAATCTATTTTATTGATTACGCACTCAGCCAGACTGAGCCTGAGTTGCAGCCGATCTTTCGAGCGGGCTTGAAAGAACTCGCCGCGACCTGCGTCCCGGACAAATTCGTCGAACTAGGTGTTAAGCGGCAAATCGCGGCGCTCAAGAAAATAGAACAGACAGAGTTTTTTGCGCGTGCGCGTCAGTACACGATCCTTGGATTTCTGGGAAATCCGACGCGACATGGAAATCGCGACCAGGTGGGTTGGAAATACATTGGCTTCGAGAATCCCGGCATGTTCACGCATCCCTTCGGCTACTACGATGCGGAATTCTTGTCCGAAAAGAAGCAAAACCAATAATGTCCTCGACGGCGAAATTCAAAACAACGGACGCGGTGGACTTCGTGATTGTTGGCTCCGGATCCGCCGGCGGGGTCCTGGCCAAGGAATTGTCTTCGAACGGCTTTCAGGTGGTGGTTCTCGAGCAAGGGCCGCGCATGGAACCAGCCCAGTTCGAGCACGACGAGTATGGAGTGTTCAATCTAAACGCACTGACGAACAATCTGAGCCAGCAGCCAACTACCTTTCGGAAATCGGAAAGCGAGACGGCGACGATCCAACAAATTATCACCTATGGCCGCGTCGTTGGCGGCGGCAGCGTCCATTTCACCACGAACTACTGGCGATTCCACGAACTCGACTTTGTCGAGCGGTCGCGAAAAGGTTCGATTCCAGGTGCCGGTCTCGAGGACTGGCCGATCACTTACAATGACCTCGAACCTTATTACACGAAAGCGGAGTGGGAGCTTGGCGTCTCCGGGCAGGCGGGCGCAAGTCCGTTTGATCCACCGCGATCGAAACCCTATCCGCTGCCACCATTGCCCATCAAATCGTCGGGCGTCCTGATGGAGCGCGGAGCGCGCAAGCTCGGCTGGCATCCATTTCCCGCTCCAATGGCGATCATTTCCGAAGATTACCGTGGCCGGCGCAAGTGCATGAATTGCGGATTTTGCGAATACTTCGGATGTGAGTGGGGATCAAAATCCTCCACGCTGGCGACGGTGATCCCCCTTGCCGAGCGCACTGGCCGCTGTGAAATTCGGCCGAACTGTTACGTGCATGATGTTGAGGTCAATGCCCAGGGGCGGGTCACGGGTGTAGTGTATTTCGACAAGCAAAAGCGCTCGCAGCGACAAAGAGCCGAGGCGGTGATTCTCTGCGCCAATGGAGCGGAGACGCCGAGACTACTTCTGATGTCCAAATCCGGGCGGTTCCCTAACGGACTGGCAAATTCGAACGGTGTTGTCGGCAAATATTTGATGTTCGACACCGGAGCCATGGCCGGCGGGGTGTTTGAACACCCATTGAACGACTATAAGGGCGCCGTCGTCAGCCGAATCGTTCACGACTTCTATGAAATAGACCCGAAGTACGGCTTCGTCGGGGGGGCGGGCCTCGACACGCGCTTTGATTTTTATCCTGCAAGTTTCGCACAGGGCGGCTTCGCACCCGACATGCCGCAGTGGGGCAGCGATTTCAAAAAAAACCTGCGGGACTTTCCCCGCATGATGTACACGCTCTCGCATCACATGGCGCTCGCCGTAGAGTCCAACTCCATAACTCTTGATCCGGTCGCGAAAGATGCATGGGGCTTGCCGGCGATCCGCGTGACGTACAAAACCCATCCCGACACGTTCAGGTCCCTGCAATTTATGCAAGACCGCGAGATGGAACTGCTCGATGCTGCGGGAGCCCAGAAGAGCTGGCGCCTCCCCTACACGGAGAGCGACGGTTCCACTCACCTGCTGGGAACCTGCCGAATGGGGAATGATCCGAAAAAGTCGGTCATAGACTCCGACCATCGCTCGCACGATGTGCCGAATTTATTTATTTGCGACGGTTCCAGTCTGGTGACCAGCGGACGCAATCAGCCGACCGAAACGATTCAAGCATTGGCGTTTCGAGCCGCGGACCGGATCACGATGCTCGCGAAAAAGGGCGAGATTTAGAAGTTCAGCTCAAGACTTCGCGTTCCTACTCGGCGGTGATTTTCATCGTTATGGGTTTGGCCGCACCTACCCTATTTACGCATTAATTGAAGTGAATTCTCCTTACTCCCCGAAAGTCCCGTTCTGAGAAGTTGCGATGCGCTAACTCCTGTGTTGTCGGGTAACCGGACATCTGAAACTCGACGGAGATTCTCTTTATAGAGAGACTGCAGAAAGCCCTACATTACTCTGCATGCCTACACGGTATGCAGTCACATTAAATTCTGTCACTTGCACGTCACGCGACATCATCGCGACAGGCATATTGGCTCGGAAATTATTGCTGCAAAAGGGGCTTAGAGGAGAATGGGTTTACGCGAATAACGGATGGGCTCGGATATGCGCTCTCAGACGTCTGGTAATTCTGAGCGCGGATGACACACTCGAGAATCCCGTTGAGGACACCCCTAAAAACACATAGAGTTCATTCTTGGAATGGTGGGTGCACGAGACTTGCCGATCCGCTGAGAATAGCCGTCATTCCCCTTCCCGAATAGACACAAATGGAACAGCCGGAAACCACTCTCTTGCCGATTACCTTAGTGAGGCGAAGAAAGAAGTTCACTACGGACGGAGGACACCGTTCGTGCTCGCCAGAGGATATCCTCCGGAGGTACACCTACCTTATCGGCCGTTCCGGAATCATCGAAGAACTGCAGAGCGCACACAGCGATCCGTGCAACTTGGTGCACGTATGTGTCGCCCACCTTCGCTTTGCCTTGGAAGACAGCCGGCGCGGCTTGTGGAAGGGCCTTCGGGCCCCATGCGTCGGCAAGGGAGTAACCGGGGCCCAGGCGCGGGCCAGCGCGCTCGGCGAGGCGGTTGAGCGTTACTCGGGAATTTTCCGTGGCGACGAGGTCCGGGTTAAAGCCAGCTACCGCGAACTAAGTAACAGAGCGATCCATCCCCACACATGCATGAACTTCAGCGAGCGCCAATACCGAGAGCGGGAAGAGTGCAACAAAAGGGACGCTGAGCACAACTGGGTGCCTGAGCCTTTCGACGAGGAAAGAGAGATTGAATGGACGCCTGTATGGTCATTGACTGAGGAACAATTCAAGTACGTCGCGACGGCATCCTGCTATTTCGGCTATCCGTTCGCCGCGCAGCACGATTTCTGCCGGCCAGATTCGAATGGAAACGCTGCTGGCGCCAACCTAGAAGAGGCCATCCTGCAAGGGTTCCTCGAAGTGGTAGAGCGGGACTCGGTGGCCCTGTGGTGGTACAACCGAGCACAGCGGCCGCGCGTTGAGCTGGAAAGTTTCGGGGAGGCGTACTTCGAGGCACTCGGAGAGCTTTATCGAATCTTTGGACGCGAGATGTATGTACTGGACATTAGTGCGGACTTTCCAATTCCAGTGTTTGCCGCGGTGTCGCGCGGAAAAAAAGAAGAAGGGGATTTGCTTCTCGGCTTCGGCGCGCACCTTGAACCGCGCGTCGCGATTGTTCGAGCACTTACTGAGATGAACCAGTTTTTACCCGAGGCGATATCTGGCGAGAAGCCACGGTTTTTTATCGGTGAGCCCTTGGAAGACTCATTTCTTGTGCCGGATCCGTTAGCGGTCAGCAGGACGAGCAGGAGTTACTCGCGCCTCGATACGGAAGACTTGTTGGAAGATTTGAGGATCTGTGTGAATCTCGCGCGAGAACGAAACATGGAAACTCTGGTGCTGGATCAAACGCGGTCCGACGTGGGAATGCGCGCAGTGAAAGTGTTCGTGCCGGGGATGCGCCCTTGGTGGGCACGTTTCGCGTCTGGGCGGCTTTTCGATGTGCCAGCGAAAATAGGATGGCAGGTGGGGCGGTTGACCGAGGGGCAGCTCAACCCGTGCCACCTTGTCGTTTGAGGGTTGACAAGTGATGGCGAACGAATAGACTGCGCGGAGACAACCCCCTTGCGCGACGCGATTAGTGGTTGCGTGTAGCAAACGTTCAGGTACCAGTCGCCACACGAGATATCAAAAGAATGAGGGAGGCAATATGTCGATGAAATCCGAGGGAAAAGCGGGAGAGTTTCTTGACCAACTGCAGAACGACGTCAATATGCAGGCGAAAATAAAACAGGGCATCGAGAAACTAGCCAAGGACAACGGTTATGACCTCACCGAAGAGGAACTGGAGAAGGAACTGCGAAAACGTTGGCAGTGCGGGCTCGGAGGCGGACACTACTCGGAGCCGCCAGGCTTTTGAGATTCCAACAGGAAACCGCCACCACGGCTTAGGATAAGCGTATGCCAAGTACAGCCGAACGTGACTTTTACGACGAAGTGGCTGAACGGCTGCCCAGCCCCGAACTGATTTTTTTGAACTACGGCTATGCGGAAGCCTCGAGCGAACTTTGCCTATGGATTACGCCGGCCGACCAGCGTCACAAGTGCCACTTAAATCTTGTCAAACATGTTATGTCAGATGTGGAATTGGCTGGGCTGACGGTGCTGGAAATAGGCTCGGGGCGGGGCGGGAACTGCCGCTACCTGTCGCGATACACGGAGGCGAAAGCAATCTACGGCGTCGATCGATGCGAAGCCAATGTGCGCTTCTGTCGGGCAGTACATCATCTGCCCAATGTCACATTCTTGAGCGGCGATGCTCAGCAGCTTCCCTTCTCGCGCGAGACATTCGACGTCGTGTTGAACTTGGAGTCGTCGCATTGCTATCCACATTTCGAGCGTTTTCTGGCGGAAGTTCACCGCGTGCTCAAGCCACGAGGGACCTTCTGCTACGCGGACTTATGGCTTAATGAGTTCCTGGAACTGGATTGGAAGCATAGAAAGAAGGCCCTGGATGCGGCCCCATTTCTGCTCGTCTCAGAAGAGGACATCAGCGAGCCCGTATGGCAAGCCTTGAAGAGCAAGGAAGGGCTGTTGGAGACAGTTCGCGCAATGGCTAACCAAACGAACCACGGGTTTGTCGGCGAAGTAGTCGAGAGGCTCAAGCTCGTTCGGCTCACACTAGCCACTCGCCGCCTTTTCTACCTGGCGTGGAAATTCCGGAAGGCATAGCCCACTGGGAAGTCCTATAGCAAGCTTTGACCGGTAGGACTAGCGCGGCATGTTATTTAGTCGACGGCTGGGAGACCTGACCGAGGCAAGGTTACAGTAAGCTGCCGATGGTTTCCCAAGCGTGACCTACATCTAGTAAGTAATCGGGCGCCTGTTGGTGAGGCGTGATGTGCTCCTCCATGTTCTTCACGATGGCCGAAATAGCGGCCAGGTTTACTGCGACTCTCTTCTGGCAGAGCAATTCAGCTGTGAGAGCGCGGTCCTCGTGGGCGACAGTGAAGAGCGGCTGGGCGGGGTATGTAACGCGGTTCGCGTTCGCATTCCATACAACCGGGCCGTTCATGGACAACAGGGTAAGAATCCCCGAGGGGAAACCCGCGACGATGCGATGGTCAATAAGATAGGCGGGGCTGCCGTCGGGCAACGGGATATGCACGGCACAGGCTTGCAGATGGAATGTAGCGGGCACGCCGTTGAGAAGTCCCTGGGCTATAGTGAAGGGAGGTATCCGGCTGATCGCCTGAAATTGGAAAGGTGCGAACGAAGGTAAGATTCTTCGGAGGATGTCAAGAGCAGCGTACAAGGAACGGTCAGTAGCTGTCACGTGAAAGAACGACGGACGTGCGAACTCGCTCTCCCGGCGGTAGTGATCGATAAACGCCTCCGCGGCCTCTAGGTCGGCGAAATGACCGTTCACGTGGAAGCAGAGGCCACGCGAGGCTGCGGCACGGAGCGCGGACTGAAGCTGGCTAGACTTCTGGGGATGCTCGCTCAGCACATGGATACCCCGCGCAAGCAACCCGAGAACCGCGTCGCCGCCGGACGTGCCCATGGCTGCGCAAGCGAGCTCAATGTCTCGGGTCATATCTTCGATAGAGAGATAGAGAGGGACACCGCACTCGCGGGCTACCTGCTTCGAGCGAGCGCTGCCGCGGGCGAGAATGCCAGCCAAACGGTAGCTTGCTCCGCCGAGGTTGATGGCCTCGATGTAGGTCCTACCGTAGTTGGTGCCACAGACCAGAATGTTCAGGGGATTCATCGGCGGCCCTCAGGCGGGGAGGCCGAGGCGACGCAACAGGTCGGGATAGCGCGGGTCATCGCGCAGGGTGTCCATGGTCGGATCTACTTTCAACCACGTTAGACATTCGTCTCGAGCCTCGTAAGCTTTTTCAAGCCACGCGAAAGCTTGCTCTTTCTCGCGGAGGCCCGTAAAGATTCGAGCTATGAAATAGGGAGCGACAAATTGCCGGACGGCCCGCTGTTGTAGGTCGGCGAGCAGCCGGAACGCCCTGGCAGGGTCGCCAGAAACTGCTGCTGCGTGAGCCAGACTGGCGACAGTCCAGGGGCAGTCTTCCAGCCGGAAGGCCTCCGACAGCTCTTCGTGAGCGCGGCTGATGTTGCTCTGCTGAAGGTAGGTCCACCCGAGGTACAAGTGAGGTAGCCAGAAATTGGGATAGAGTTCGAAGGCTTTCACGAGCTGTGCCGCAGCCGCGTCATATTCCCGCGCCCAGTACTGTGCGAGGCCGATATAGGTACTGATCTCGGACAGTGGGTCGAGCTCCTCGGCGCGCTTGAGCTCGCTGATCGATTCCTCCAAGCGACCCATGATCGCGAGATGCCAGCCGTGCCACTGATACATGGTGGCGTAGCCCGGGTTGAGCGCAATGGCACACTTAAATTCGCGTTCCGCCTCCACGCGATCCCATTCATAGGCCATTTTCACCAGTGCCACGGCAGCATGCGATTCGGCGAGCTGGGGATCGATCTCGAGTGCCTTGCGGGCGGCCTCGCGGGCCTTAGGCATCACCTCGGTGGGTGCAAACTGAACCGCGGAGACGTTCCAATAGGTCATGGCCAATCCGGCGTACGCCAAAGCGAAGGTGGGATCGATCTCGATGGCTTGACGAAAAGATGCGATTGCCTTCTTCATTCCGTCTTCGCTGTACTTGCTGGCCATGTAGCGCCCGCGTAGATAGGCCTGGTAGGCTTCGCGATTTTCCGTGAAGTGCTTGGCCATCTGCTTTTTCTCCGTGCCGCTGAGCCTCAGGCGAAGCCGGGAAGAAATTTCCGTGGCAATCTCTTCGAGCACGGCAAAGATGTCACCCAGCTTTCGACTGTATTGCGCCCCCCAGATCTGTGCGCCGTCGGTCACGTCTACCAGTTCGGTGCTGATGCTGAGGTTATCTCCACGCTGAACCAGCCGACCGGTGAGAACGGCGCTGACGTTAAGCTCGCGTCCCACGGTGATCGGGTCGACGGCGCTACCCTTGTAGCGAAACACCGTGCTGCGAGCCATTACACGGAGCTTAGGCAGATGGGAGAGCGAGTTGATGATGTTCTCCGTGATGCCGTCGCTCATGTGTTCGGTCTCCGGGTCGGCGCTTATATTAACCAGGGGCAGAATCGCGATCGACGTCAAGGGTCTGTCGCCACGGTGCCGGCGTAGCGGGGCAACCGGTGAGATGGCGGAGCCGGGAGTGAGGAGACGCTGGAGGTCCACACGCAACTCCCGGGCCGACTGGTAGCGACGCTCGGGGTCTTTATCGAGCGTCTTGAGGATCAGCCCATCAAGGCCGGGCGAAACAGCGGGATTAAGCGCTGAGGGCTTGGACGGTGGACTGTTCAGAATCGCATCAATCAGCCGGGACGGGACCGGATCGCGAAACGGCCGCTGACCCGTGGCCATTTCGAAGAGCACGATGCCAAGAGAATGGATATCGCTGCGCCCATCCAACGTCTCACCGCGCAACTGCTCCGGAGAAGCATAAGGATATGTCCCCGCGAAGGCGGTGTCAGTCACAGAGGCGGTGTTGTCCGAATCGCTCTCGCAATAAAGCAACTTGGATAGGCCGAAATCGACGACTTTGGCCAGGCCCTTGGGCGTAACCATGATATTACTGGGTTTAAGGTCCCTATGAACTACACCGTGCTCGTGGGCCTCCTCGAGCGCGGCGGCAATCTGAGTTCCCAGACCAAGCAGATCCTTCTCCGGCAAAGGTCCTCTGGCTAGTCGATGAGCAAGCGTGGTCCCAGGGATGTATTCGATGACTAGATAATCCACACCGAGTTCCGAATTGAAGTCGAAGATGGTGCCGATGTTAGGATGGCTTAGCTTGGAAAGGGCCAAAGCTTCCCGACGGAATCGCCTGCGGGCAGCCTCGTCGCCCAACACCTTCGTTGGCAAGACCTTAATAGCCACGTCGCGATCTAGCCTGTCGTCGTGCGCACGGTAGACTATGCCCATCCCGCCGGCACCGATTTTCGCAAGGATGCGATAGTGACCGAGTGTCTGCCCAATCATGCGCGCGATGCCAGCCTTGACGATGCATGTTAGGCCGCACTTATATGCAAGTCAACGTACTCGGACCGGCAACGTCCTCATTGCGCTGGGCGAAAGATCATTCATGAGAGCCTACTTTCCGCCGACAAAAAGTTGTCCTGTGGAATCTCTTCACTAATTTGAACGTGTGCGTCTAAACCATCCGAATGTTTGCGCCGTATACGAAGTTGGCGGAGTAAAGGTTACGTGTTCTGAGGTGGTTGGGTTTCCAACCAGTGGCGGAATAAATTCACGGCATATTTAATTGATCACATTATTTCCACAGATAAGTACCTTGCTCACATCAGAAAAGTGGCGTAGGTTGCCGGTGCAACGCGACGAATTTCGACCTAACGGCCTTAGGGCCCAGGAAGTAGCGCAGAAGCATCGATTGTGGCTCTCGACGCTGTGATTCTGAATTGTTTCGTAAGCGTTAGGCGCATTCAAATCTTTTGATTCTTTGAGAGGCAGCCATGAACCACATGCAACTGAGGAATATCACTCCCCATGGTCGAGGCGTGCGTGGACTGAATCTATCGAGGAGCTCCATATTTTTCGGTGGGGCTTTCGGCCGCATTTTCCGCGCCCTTCCGGCCGCGGAATTTGGCGCCAGCGATGATGAAACGCTGGCAAATCTGAAAGTGTTGGGCAAGGAGATGGTCAGTACGAAAGATCTACCGAAGGACGGTCCGGACGGGGAGGAGAGCGGAATCCCCAGCCTGTATACGTATCTGGGACAGTTTGTGGATCATGATTTGACGTTTGATCCCGCAAGCAGCCTGCAGCAACAAAACGATCCCGACGGGCTGGTAGATTATCGCACGCCGAAATTCGACCTGGACAACGTCTACGGGCGGGGGCCCGACGATCAGCCGTATTTGTATGACTTCAGCGAAGGGTCGGACAAGGCGAAATTCCTGATGGGAAAGGCGCTGACGGGCGCTCCGGCTATTCTGCCGCCGGCGCACGATTTGGCACGGAATGGCGCAGATCCCCGACGCGCAATCATTGGCGATCCGAGAAACGACGAGAATACCCTGGTGAGCCAACTGCAGGGGTTGTTCCTGCGTTTCCACAACCGCTTGATCACTGACAAGAAGCTCAAATTTGCAGACGCACAAGAGACGCTAAGATTCCACTATCAGTGGATGCTGATCCACGATTTCCTGGTGAAGATGGTTAACGAGGAAACGCTGCATTTGGTATTTCCGCATTTGGCTTCGGGGAAGTCGATCGCGGACGATCCACCCGTGATGCAGTTTTATCACGCGAGGAATGAAGCCTTCATGCCGCTGGAGTTCTCGGTCGCGGCATACCGATTCGGGCATTCGATGGTGCGACCTGGCTATCGCCTCAACGACGGCGCCAAGAATCTGTTGCCCATCTTTCCATTAGATGAGCATCAAGGCCAACAACCCCATAGCAGCCTGCGCGGATTCACGGCGCCCGCCGACGACTGGGCGATTGATTGGGCGCGCTTCATCGACATCGAAAATCGACCGGACGGCGTGGAGCTGGATGACGACGGGAAGATAAACGGCAAAAATCCCTCGGCCGAACAGGTAGCGGAGAATCGTCGCCGCCTGCAACTGGCCTATCGCATTGATACGTCCATCGTTTTCCCGTTGGGAAGGTTGCCTGTCAACGTAGCCGACAAACTTATCCGCTCGTTGGCTGAAAGGAACCTGGTGCGTGGCTGGAGGCTGCGCCTGCCGAATGGGCAGGCGGTAGCGAAAGCAATGGGAATCGTACCGTTGGACAAGATCTTGATCGGCAAGTTTCAGGATGAAGTAGATGCATTCAACCTAAAAGACCTTAAAGACAAGGATGACAACAACCGCCCGGTTAAAGCGTTCATCGACAACTGCCCGCTGTGGACGTATTGCCTCGCAGAGACGAACGACCACACCGTGCCTGGGTTGTTCGGGATCAAGACGAAGCAGCTGGGCCCGGTGGGCGGGCGAATCGTAGCAGAGACGTTTGCCGGACTGCTGACCGAGGATAGCCAGTCGTTTGTAGGGCAGGATCCGCGGTGGACGCCGACAATTGGTGACGGCAAGACGTTTGGACTAAGGGAATTTGTGAAGTTCGCGATTGGGAAGTGATGAACGGCCAGCCAGGGCTGCGGAAGATCGGAGTCCCGACTCGATCGGTGTGAATCGATGCTTGATGACTTCATGGCGTTATCGCGAGTACTGACCGGCGTCGAAGATCTCGACGTCAACCTTGGCCGACAATATCTGGATCGGCTGGCGAGTAGCCCCTTCCAGCCTCAGCTAGATGAAATCCTCGAGCGATTTCGCGGGCTCAAAAAAGATGAAAAGCTTGTCGAACAGGTGAAGGCCAAAATCGTCGAGGTCGATCTGTTGCGCCCGACCGTGTGCCAGATTATTTTGCTTTGGTACACGTCAACGGTGCAGGACAACCTGGGCATGGATCCCCCGGCGCCTTCACTAAGTTTCCGTTACGGCACGCCGGAAGAATACTTCAGCGGGCTGGCTTGGAAGATCATCGGCGCCCATCCGCCGGGTCTCTCCGGGGGATACTTTGGCCATTGGCGATACCGGCCTGACAACGAGCCCCAATGAGTCCCGCAAAGAACGATTTCGACGTGTTGATTGTCGGCGCGGGTGTTGCCGGCGCGATGGTGGCTTATCGGTTGGCCAAAGCCGGCGCTCGCGTAGTGATGCTGGAGGCGGGGACCCGGAACCCGCCTCGGCCCCAGATTGCCGGCGCGTATGCCGTAGCGCCGATCAAGAGTCCGCACAGCCCTTATGTACAGATTGAGGCAGACGCGAAGGCGCCGAGCCCAGATAGCGCGACAGATTACGAGCAGACCTCTACCGAACCTGACAAGCAATACAAGAGTGGCTACGAACGCCGAACGGGCGGCTCCACGTGGCATTGGCTAGGGCACACGCCGCGAATGCTGCGGTCTGATTTCGAAATGAAGTCGCGTTACGGCGACGGAAAAGACTTTCCTCCCGCGATGGTGGACTGGCCGATTACATACGACGACCTGGAGCCGTGGTACTGCGATGCCGAGAGAGAAATGGGTGTCGCCGGCTCCGATGAAGAGTGGAACAATCTGTTCGATTCGCCGAGAAGCAAGCCATTTCCGATGAGCATGATCTGGCCAAGCTATTCGGACATGTGGATCGCCGAGAAGATCAACGGGAAAAAGTTTGAAGGTGCGGAGTACCGGGTCCGAAGCACCCCATCGGCAAGAAACTCTTCTCTATATGATGGCCGTCCGCCTTGCGCGGGCAACTCCATCTGTGTACCGCTTTGTCCGATCGGTGCGAAGTACGACGGTTACGTGCATGTGAAAAAAGCCGTCGATGCAGGAGCTGCTCTGTGGGAGCAGTGCGCGGTCAACGGGATCGATAGGGATGCCGACGGTTCAGTGCACACCGTCCGCTTCCTGACTTACGGCAATGTCCCCCGGAAGGTCAGCGGGGACATCGTCGTCATCGCCGCGAACGCTATCGAAACGCCCAAGTTGCTCTTGATCGCCAAGCTTGCGAACCGCAGTGGTCAAGTTGGTTGCAACCTGATGGATCACTTATCCAAGAGCACCTACGGTCTTGCGCCTGAAAAACTGTTCCCGTTCCGTGGGCCGCCGTCTACTTCCGGGATCGAATCGTTCCGCGACGGCGCGTTTCGTTCCAAGTGGGCCGGATTTCGCGTTTCGCTCAACAATGACGGATGGTCGAGAAAAAGTTCACCTCAGGCCCAGATCATTCAGCTGGTCACCGAGAAGAAGCTGATCGGCGTCGAGCTGCAAGCGGAACTCTTTGAAAGTGTCACACGACAAGTGCGCTTGAGTTGCTCGGTGGAAGTGGCGCCCGATCGCAACAACAAAGTGGAATTGTCGAACAATACAGACGGCTTGAAGATCCCCAAGCCAAAGCTCACATTCTCTCCTTCGGATTACAGCCTCCGGGGACTTGCTCACGCCACAAAGACGCTGAGAGACATCTTTCGTCGCATCGGCGCCACCAACATCATTGATCCGAATGACGCCGACCCCAAAGCTTTCGACGGAGCGGGTCACATCATGGGAACATGCCGCATGGGCAAGGACCCATCGCAATCGGTGGTCGATTCCCACTGCCGCTCTCATGACCATCGCAACCTTTTCATCGTCGGCTCCTCAGTGTTCCCGACCGTAGGGAGTCCGAATCCGACTCTCACATTAGCTGCGCTGGCTCTGCGCGCCGCGGAAGACATTGGCAAACAGCTGGGCATCAAGAAACAACGGCAAGCGAAACCATGAACTCTTCCACGCGGGTCGCTACGCGGTCCGATTTGCTGAAGCTGCTCTGCGAGGCTGCAGAGCTCGAGCATGGTGTTGCCTGTTCTTATCTGTACGCTGCCTTTTCGCTGAAGCGCGATATTTCCGAAGGCGGCATGACCTGGGAGGAACAGCAAAAGGTCCGACGGTGGGCGGCCCAGATTTACTTTGTGGCTTCGCAAGAGATGCTGCACCTGGCGCTGGTGTGGAATTTGACGACAGCGATTGGCGGTACGCCTTATTACCTGCGTCCAAACTTTCCGCAAGATCCGACCTACTACCCATTGAAGGTGCCGTTGAAATTGGAGCCCTTCGGGACCCGTTCGCTGCGGCGATTCATTCAGTATGAGCATCCGGAGACGACGCCGATTGAGGCTGAGGTCAGAGAGCTGCTAGAACGGGCGCGCGAAGACGAGGAAGAATTCAGCTTCGCCAGCATCGGAGAGCTGTATGGGTTGATCCGGTCGGGGTTTGAGCGGATCGACGGGAAAGAATTGTTCATCGGAGCACCGACCCAGCAGATGACCCCGGAGTTCGTGCACTTTCCGGATCTGGTTGCGGTGAGGGACCGGGCGTCGGCTCTACGAGCGATCGAGGAGATCACCGAGCAGGGCGAAGGACGCAAAGGCCATCGAGAAAACTCGCACTTCGTCGCCTTCGTTACGATGCTGAAGGAACTTCTGGAGTCCAGAGCGACTGGCTCCGGCTTTTCTCCGGCGAGGCCAGCGATGCACAACCCGTCCGCCGGGGCCGGACCCGGCTATGCGGCAAATTCAAATCCGATCGGGAATCCACTGGCTGGCCGCGTGGCCGGATTTTTTGACTCCGCGTACAGCTTGATGCTGCGGATGCTGGCGTGGAGCTTCGAATTCGATTCGGTGGGTGCGGCAGCGCAGTTGAAGAAATTCTGCGGTGTGGCGATCGATTTCATGCCGCGGGTGCTGCTGCCCTTGGGCGAAGGTCTTATGCTGATGCCTGCGGGGGAGAAGTATCCGGGGAAGACGGCGGGGCCGGGATTTGGGCTTACGCGACATGTGATGCTGCCGCCTCATGTGAAGAACGCAGAGACGCTTTGCCGCGAGCGAATCCAGGAACTGGCTGCGAATGCGGGGGAGTTGCTGAAGCAACCACTGCCGGATCCGGTGAAGGCAGGATGCAGGCACTTACAAGTGATCGCAGGAGCCTTTTAACGAGGCGCTAGCCGCGTTGCATTGTCGCAATCGTCGAATTAGTTCCTCACGATATCGCTGGAGGTCGGAATAGAAGAAGCTGTTGCCATAGATTAGGTGATTCAGAACAATTTCAATCAGCCACTGAAGCCGGGCATGCTGTTTGTCAGGCCGGGATATAAGGCAACAAAGGGTAGAGTCAAGGACGAGCCGGCCATCGTCGTGACGGTGGCAGGCAAGCGGAAGGGAGTGTCCGCGCGCGATCGTGTGCCCGCGCCGGGCATGGTGAGGTTGCGCCGCGAGGAGTCCGGCTTTTAGGCTTTCCGATATTTCGATACAGATGTGAAAGAGAGGTTCGCTTCATGGCTAATAATACGGCGAAGGCCATCGATAAGACGATCCAGAAGAATCTGGACAAACTCCGCAAGCCCGGTGTTCTCACCGTCCGACCCGGCTTCGAAATTACCAAGCACCAGCTTACCGGCAAGTCCGCGATCGTCGTCACCGTGCACACAAAGCAGAAGTCTCTGCCAAAGAGTGACCTGCTGCCGAACTCGATCGCGGGCATCCCGGTTGACGTTCGGGAAGCAAGGCCATTTCAACGTCTTTGCGCGCATGACTGGCCGGCGGCCGCCGTCACACAGGTTTTTGGACGGCCGGAAGACAAGGAACCGACGTGGCCACTCGAGCGGGTGATGCCGAGCGGACAGAAGCTTCACAAAATGTGGTCTATGCAGCCGAAAGCCCTGGCGAAGTCGACGGCGGGCCAGCCGCTGATACAGAAAGCTTTGGTGGCTCATGCGAAGAAAAAACAACTCAGGTACCTTGCGCCAACAAATGCACCGCTCACTCCGGTCACAACCACTACGACGATTACCGCGGTGGCCAGCCCAGACGCTGGTTTGAGTACACTCGAAAGCTTTCTTGGCGGCACGAAAAAATCACTGGTAATCGGAATGTACGATTTCACATCAGGGGGGATCCTCGAAGATTTTCAAAGCGATCTGGGCAGCCCCAAAACATTGCAGATGGTTCTGGACAACCCGCCGCGCAACAAGACGGCCAATCAAACGGATCCGCAAACAGTAGCCGCGCTTCGGCAGTCTCTCGGGAGCCGTGCAAAGATCGCCTGGGCGCTGAATCGTGCGGACAAGTTTGCTGCAGAGTGGATGTTCCCTTTCGCGTATCACATAAAAGTGATTGTCCGTGACGGCTCGGCGTTCTGGCTCTCGAGCGGCAACCTGAATAACAGCAATGAACCAAACTTGGCTTCCCCTCCTTCCCACGAGGATCGCGATTGGCACGTAATCATCGAGAGCCCGGATCTCGCCAAAACCTTTGAGGCCTATCTCAATCAGGATTTTGTTTCTGCAGCCGCTCACCAAGCTCCAACACCAACAGCGGTGTCAGAGGCCTTATCGGATGCAAACATAGCGCTCGCGCTCGATACTAACCCCCCTCCCGCGCCACCCAAAGCCGCGTCGCCTAAGAACACGGTTCTGGCAAGAAAGTTCACCGACGTTCCGGTGACGATCACTCCCGTGCTCACTCCAGACAAGCTGCCCAATTTGCAGCCACAGTATCTGATGACCATGAAGAAGCTAATCTCACGCGCCCAGAAATCGTTGTTCATTCAGCTTCAATACATCGAAGCCTCAAAGAAGGCTGGCGAATACGAGGCGCTTTTGCAGACCATCGCTGACCGCGTGGCGGCGGGCGTGGACGTACGCCTTGTAGAGAGTCTTGAGTTCGGTGAGAAGTGGGCGGAAATGATGGTGGATACGGGCGTAAACCTCACGGCAAATATCCGGCTTCAGTCGAACGTGCATAACAAGGGTTTCGTTGTTGACTCGAGCACGGTGGTGGTAAGCAGTCAAAACTTCTCGCCTGCGGGTGTGCAGGACAATCGTGACGCGGGCGTGGTCATTGAGAACGCAGACGTCGCGCAGTATTTCGAGTCCATCTTTCTTGCGGACTGGAACAAGCTGCAGCCTTTTGCGCCCAAAGCGGCCAAGTCGCAAAAGGCTGCTACAAAAGGTACGAAGAAAAGCCATCCTCGTCGCAAACCGTAATTGACTCCATTCGCTTTGGAATCGTGACTTCGGTTTCGACGGTGTCTCGAGTCTTAGAGAGGTGCGCATGGCACGACAGAAGGAATGCGTAGTGATCGGTGCCGGCCTCGCCGGCCTGGCGGCGGCGTACCGCCTAAGCGACAAGAATTGCAAAGTCACCGTACTGGAAGGGCGCGACCGCCTCGGCGGCCGCGTGTTGACACATCGTTTCTGCGAAGCGCCCGATCTGAACTGCGAGCTTGGCGGGGAATGGATCGGCAAGAATCACACACTGATGCGAGCCCTTTGCGAAGAACTAAAGCTTGGCTTGCAACCGCACCAGTATGCAAATTCGTTCTGGAACCAGCTTACGCCTGCGCGGTTGATTCCGCCGGGGGAATGGTGCTTGTCGGCGGAAGCGCGAGCAATCTGGACCAAGTTTCAGGAAGACTTCAAAAATTTCGGTATTAAGCATCAAACAAAAATGGACCGCATCGACTGGTGGACGCAGCTCAAAGAACTCGGTTTCGGACCGGACGATTTGCTTAGACGTGACATGATGGACAGCACCGACTTTGGTGAAACGATTCGCATGAACTCTGCTTTCTCCGCAGCCACGGAATACCTGAGCTCAAAGAGCGAAAAAGTAGACGATAGCGACGAGATGGATTTCAAGGTCCGTGGTGGAAATTCGCGCCTCGTGAATGCTCTGGCCCGAAAGATCGGGCTCGGTAACATAAAAACTGAACAGATTGTGGTGGGAATCCGCCAAAAAGAGAAAGCGGCGGACAAGAAAGTTCACGTGTATGTAGAGGGGGCGAACCGTCCGATCGACGCGGACTACTGCGTGTGCGCGATCCCCGCGCACTGCATGGTCGACATTGACTGGGGCAAACGGCGTCCGAAGCGTCAGTTGGAGGCCGCCTCGGAATTGCAATATGCAAGGATTACAAAGACGGCGGTGCTCTGCTCGAAGCGATTCTGGCCCAAGCCAAAACGCGGCGGCTTTTCCGTGTGCACGAATCTGGCGTCTGATTTTTGTTTCGATAGCACCTACGGCCAAGACGGGCGAAGAGGCATTTTGTGCAGCTACGCCGTGGGCGACAAAGCCGTGGACATCGCTTCGTCTCCCCAAGACAAGCTGAAGTATTGGATCGTCGAAGACGTTGCCGATGCACACGGGCTAAACTGGAGTTCCGAGCGAAGCAAGGAAGTCGCGTTGGCGATACAGCAGCAAGCGTGGCAAGCGGATTCGTTCACCCGGGGCGCCTACGCATTTTATCGTCCCGGGCAGTGGTTCACAGTGTTCCCTGCGCTCAAGAAACCCTTCGGCCGATTATTCTTTGCCGGAGAGCACATCGGTGAATGGCAGGGCTTCATGGAAGGTGCTGTGCAAACGGGGTATGACGCCGCCAAAGCAATCTTGCGGGCCTGAGCACAAGCTGATTTGGCTGAATCCTGCTTTCCCAGCAGAATCCGCACGCTCTTTGCGAAGCCCTGAGTCAATACAAAGAAAGAGCGGCAAGCGCGCCGACACCCTTGGAGGGCGCGGCCGCGAGGAGCCAACATGGTACAAGAATCCTGGAGACTCAGCCTCAGAGGATTTGGTTTCTATGTCGTTATAGTGTTAATCGCGGTCTTAGCTTGGGAGAGCCAGAAGTATATGTATGCGGAAGGCGAGAGGGAAATGAGTCAGTCAGGGGACGGAGTGGTTGGTGAGGTCCATGACAAGTGCACTGGCGTCCAGACCCAACAGATTGACGCCTATCTAGAAATAAATCGGTTGCTAACAACACTTGGGACGACGCTTTTGGGCGCTGTTTTCTACTTGCTATTCAGCAGCGGGAAGACACTCGCTTGGAAGCAACGCCGGTTGGCCGCACTCTTGGGGACGATATTCGTAGCAGTATCGATCTTTTTTGGTTATGTAGCCTACCTTTTTATTATATCTATACTGCAAGACGGAAGATGCGACATCAGTAGCTATTACCCCCATTGGGCACAACAGGCGCATTTCTACACTTTTTTCTTGGGAGTCGTATTCTTTGCAGACTTCACATATCGCAATCTCGCTTCGGAGGATAAAAGTGAGTACTAAACTTTTTTCTAGTGCATCGAGCCTTCTTCTCTGCTGTGCGTTCTTGCTTCGTCAACCCTCGGAGTCCCAGATGCCGGCGCCGCTTGGTAAGTTAAACATCACCTCGACGACTCCTGGCGCGAGTATCACTATTAATGACAAACAGAGAAATGAACGTACACCCGTTACGCTCGCAGTCGTCCCTGGTACCTATAAGGTCATCATCGGGACTTGCTCTGTACAGTCTGTAACCGTTCGTTCAGGCGAAACACAAGTCGTCAATTGTGAGAAGTAGTTTCTGGTTGGCTCGAACCCGCTTGAGAACTTTGTTTAGTACGCTTTCTCCCACTCTCGTCCAATCGCACGAAAGTATGCCAACAACGGTAACAAAATTGTGGTAGAGAGTGGAGACTTCAAAGCCGCATGCTCCGTCGTCATCAGCTGCGCCTTATTGCAAATGATGTGAGAGTTGCGGGCGGTGGTCTGTAGAACGCGACAAGGGCGCGGGGGTAAGCCCAGACTCCCAACCCTATCCGAATCATGTGGTTTCGGAAGGCTCGACCAATACGAAAATCTCAGGGGCCTGGCGTCAATGGTTGGTTATCCGAACCGATGTTGTATGGCTGTGGCCTACTGCGCGTTTCGTTGACTTGTCCGAACATCACCACTACTATCGGCGACGAAATTATCGCGCCGCTTACAAACTCGAGACATTTTCTGTAGGGAAGGCGATCTTACGATGCAAACCAAGAACATGACCCTGCTCGGTCTGACACTCTTTTCTTTCGCCGCAGTGATGAAGTCCAGTTCCTCTGCCGACATTGACAAAAAACCGGCGGAAGTGACCGACGCGCGCGTTAGCGCCGACGCATCGATCGGGGCCAACTGGATGATCAACGGCCGCAATCACGATTCCACACATTTCAGCCCGTTGAAGCAAATCGATGCCAAGAACGTAAATCAGTTGGGTCTCGCTTGGTACCTGGACATCGAGGGACAGATGGGCGTTGTTTCCGAGCCGATCGTGGTCGACGGCATCGCCTACGTGAGCGCACCGCTTTCCAAGGTCTATGCGGTCGACGCAGCCACGGGAAAACTGATTTGGAAATTTGATCCGCATGTTCGTCTGAATCTTGCGCTGAATGGATCGTATTCTGCACGCACCAACGGCGGTGTGGCGGCGTGGGAAGGCAAGGTGTACGTCGGAACTGGCGATTGCCGGTTGGTGGCGATCGACGCGGCGAGTGCAAAGCAAATCTGGGAATCAACGGTGTGCGACCCTCTCCAAACCGGCATCACCGGCGCGCCGCATGTCGCGCACGGAAAAATTGTGATGGGCTTCAACGGCTCGGACGACGCGGTGCGCGGCGCGATCGCCGCCTACGATGGCGATACGGGAAAGGAATTATGGCGCTTTTGGACCGTACCTGGCGATCCATCCAAGCCATTCGAATCGAAAGCTCTGGAAATGGCTGCCAAGAGCTGGACTGGCGAAGGCGGCTGGCGCACTGGCGGCGGCGACGTATGGAGCGCGATCACCTACGACGAAGCGGACAATCAGGTGATTTTTGGGACCGCTGGCGCCGGCGCTGACTACGGTGAGCTCGCAGCAGTGAAAGCTGGCGGCGAAAAACTTTTTTCGCAATGCATTGTTGCTGTGAACGCTGATACTGGCGAGTACGTCTGGCACTATCAAACCGGTACCGAGGGAGTGCATTCCGAGAACAATCACATCGTGATGGCTGATCTCGACTGGAAGGGCGAAAAGCACCGCGTGGCCATGACCGCTCCGAAGAATGGCTTTTTCTACGTCCTGGACGCGAATACCGGAAAACTGCTTGCGGCTAATCCCTTAGTCAAAACCACCTGGGCAACTTCTTACAATCTGCAGACCGGCAAACCGGTGCTCGTCCCCGTATCTGAAGGTGGTGGAAAACAGTGGACTGTGCACAACTGGTGGCCGATGAGTTACAACCCGCAAACCGGACTAATGTACATCCCTTCGACCGACCGGCACGCCGGCACCAAAGCTCCGGTGGAAGCGGGCGAAAGCGGCGAAGGACTTTTCGGTCGACTGATTGCATGGGATCCAATTGCGCAGAAAGAGCGTTGGTCTGTGCGCGAAGAAATTTCCGTGAATGGAGGTGTCCTATCCACCGCGGGGAATCTGGTCTTTCAAGGACAGGGTACCGGCGAGTTTGCGGCCTACTCCGCAGACTCCGGCGAAAAAGTGTGGTCGGTCAAAACACTTTCGGCCATTGAATCAATCCCTGTCACATACACCGTGAAGGGTGAGCAATACGTTTTGAGTCCAGTAGGCTGGGGATCAGGTTCACGACTATTCGCTCCAGGACGTACCATGGCAACGCCAGAATCGAAACGTGGCCCGGTGCGTCTATATGCTTTCAAGCTTGGCGGAAAAGTTCCGTTTCCATATCCCAATATCGTCGTTCCGCCAGTTCCCAAACCGCCGGAACAAAAAGCCAGCAAAGACGTGATTGAAAAAGGCGCCAAGCTGTACGTCAGCTTCTACTGCGAAGGATGCCATTCGCCGGGAATCGATGGCAGCGCTGCCTGGGTGGAAGACGGCGCTATTCCAGACTTGCGTTACGCCCCATCGCAGGTGCACAAGGATTGGTACACCATCGTGATGGGCGGCTCGCATTGGGATAAAGGAATGCCCGGCCTGGCCGACCCTCCCAAGTTTGCGTTTCCGACTTTACGCATGACTGTTGCGGATGCCGACGCCATTCATGCCTATGTGATCGACCAGGCATGGAAGGCGTACGGCGGAGAAAGGTAGCAAGCGCCGCACTCGAAGCGCGAGAGTTACTGAGCGGCCTGCGGCAATTTTCAGCGCTATTTACTGGGACTAGGCTCGCTAGAACTGTCATTTATGACAGTAGGAAAGCGACACGCAGCTAGTATGTTCAAGAAGGAGCCATACAACTTTGATGAATTGGACCATTTCTGTTTGGGTGAGCAGATGATTGTGGCGGAAAAGCTGGGGCTGATCGAATCCATGTCGATGAGATGGACGGACATTTCGTGCCCAACCTCTCCAACGTCGTGGTAGCGGGATCGGCAAGGCTACCACCAAAGGCCACGCGGCTTAAAGGAGACGACCATGGGAAATCTCAATTCTGACGCTCTTGTCTTTTTCGGCGCCAGCGGCGATCTGGCGTACAAGAAAATTTTTCCGGCGCTACAAGCCATGATTAAACGTGGCCACCTCAATATACCCGTCATCGGTATAGCAAAGGCTGGTTGGAACGTGGATCAGCTTCGGGCTCGGGCAAAAGACAGCCTCGAGAAACACGGGGGACTCGACTCCGCAGCTTTCGAAAAACTGAGCCGGCTGCTGCGTTATGTTGACGGCGACTACGCGGATCCGGTGACCTTCCAGGCGCTGCGCAAAGAACTGAAAGAATCTCAGCACCCGGCGCACTATCTGGCGATCCCGCCCGCACTCTTCGGACCGGTCGTGGAGCAACTTGAAACATCGGGTTGCGCAAAGAGTGCGCGCGTCATCGTCGAAAAACCTTTTGGGAGTGATCTTGAGTCGGCACGGAGCCTGAACCAAATCCTTCTCGGCACCTTCGAGGAGAAGGATGTCTTTCGCATCGACCACTATCTTGGAAAACGACCTGTACATAACATGGTTATCTTCCGCTTCGCCAACGCCTTCATGGAGTCGTTCTGGAACCGCAACCATATTGAGAGCGTCCAGATCACCATGGCGGAAAATTTCGGCGTCCAGGGTCGTGGCGCCTTTTATGATCAGACCGGTACTATCCGCGACGTGGTCCAGAATCATCTTTTTCAGGTCCTCTGCAACCTGGCCATGGAACCTCCCGTCAGGACAGACAGCGAATCCATTCGCGACGAGAAGGTTAAGGTCCTAAAAGCCATTCTTCCACTGGAAGATAAAGACCTTGTCCGCGGTCAGTTCCGGGGCTATCGGAAGGAGAAGGGAGTGGCGCCGGACTCGAAAGTTGAGACGTTTGCCGCTCTTCGGCTCCACGTCAATTCGTGGCGTTGGAAAGGCGTTCCTTTCTTCATTCGAGCAGGGAAGTCCCTTCCAGTGACCTGCACAGAGGTAGTCGCCCGTTTGCGTTTGCCTCCTACTGTGATACGTGAGAGCGCCTTGACGCAAAATCACTTGCGGTTTCGTATCAGCCCGGAAGTGGCCATCGCCATGGGCATGACGGTAATGGCGTCTGGGGAGGAGATGATAGGCCAATCAGTAGAGATGCTGGCAAGTCGTCACCCCCAGCCGGATGAGATGGATGCATACGAACGAGTACTGGGAGACGCGATGGCCGGCGATGCCACATTGTTTGCCCGTCAGGACTATGTGGAAGAGGCGTGGCGGATTGTCGATCCGATTTTGAAAAAGGTCACGCCCGTCTACGAATATGAGCCGGCCACCTGGGGACCAGTTGAGGTCGACCAAAAAGTTGCGCCTGAGGCCGGTTGGAGCAACCCGACAATTGCCACGGAGACGCCGGTTGCTACCGCGGTGCGCGCTGCGTGACCAACTCCTTATAAAGGCGGTTGTGGAATCCCGACCCCAATGGGGATCGATCTCAAGTCGAACGATTTCAAGGGAATGATTCCGAGTGTTCTGAAACCGTCCTCTTAGACACGGTGTTGCTGGAATCAATCGCTAACGAACTCAAAACCGCGTCCCGCAGTGTCAACAAGCGAGACGTGCTCAAACAGATTGTGGATAGGGAGGAGGCCGAGACTTCCATGTTGTCGGTCCATGCGGTGGTCGACACAAACCACTCGTCAACTCCCGATTAGTCGTGCCGGTTAAGTCATTGCCACACGCTAACTCCTGATTAGTCGGGTTACCGCACAAGTTCTTCGTAGTACCGGGCTAGATTCTTACGGTGCTGATTTGGATGATTGGCTCGCAATTCGTGTAGTTGGGAACATCGCCGACAATTTCTTGCGCCTGAGGCACCCACGCCTGAACAAACGCGTCGACGGACTCGAAGTAAAGATGACCCAGTGCCAGATAAGTTGGCGGAGAACCCGGAATTGCACCAGCAATGCCTTCTTCAACAGCGACACTCTTTAGAGTTGAGCCAAGAAGTCGCTGAACCATAGGAATATGTTTTGAGCAGTAGTAAGACATATCGAAGTGGCTTCCCGGTCGGTTTGGATAGAACACGCTCACCTTCACCATAGAACCTCACTGTCGAAAATTGGCTTTTGCGCCCGGAGGTTACTCGAATGCTCATCGCCACGTCAACAAATTCAACTTAGGTCCCGGTAAGTCGTGTTACCGGAGAATGAACGTTCGGCCCGCAGGTGTGTTCGGAACGTTTGGCTCCTCAGCCACCTTAGTATTGGGCGGTGCTTGCTGCGCCCATGCACTCGCTAGTCCCAAAGCCAAGGCTAAGCACAGTCGATAGAACATACGCACCTCATCCCACTGGAATCAGGCCAAACTGTTCACCGCGCCGCTAACGCAATTCATCTTGAACAAACTCGCCATCAAACCGCACTTCCACGCGACTAAGTACTTCGCAGTGTCGATTCTCATACCCCAGCGGCCGATATACCCACTGTTCGATAGCCGAATTAGCGGCAGTCGTGAAGGGCGCTGGGCCGGAGGTTCGTAGAACCTTCACAGATCCGTCCCGCCTGATTAGGTATTCAACGAATACGGACACCGCACCCTGGATATTTGTATTGTGGGGATATTCAGGCAGTACCCGTCGAACAATAAAGCCTTCTAACGCCTGACCCGGCCAGACTCGCCATTCTGCATTCCCCTGTCGATATACCGCCCCGATGTCTGGGAGCGCCAGGAAGTTGATTCCCACACCGTCAGCAACGTACAGAGGAAGCACGTCTCCATTCGCAGCCATAAGCGGCAGGGAGGAATACAACGTCAAGGCGTTTGGAAAGACGCGAGCGTCTGTCACTTGGGGTGGTGGATCAGGGGCAGGCGGAGGAAGCGGTACAACCACCCTATGCGAAGGCATCGGAGTCACATAACCCAGAGCTGCCACGAGGACGAGCACGATCATCAGGGAATGTGCAGTTAGGGAGAGGACGACGGGCAGGCGCAAAGTCATCGAGGACGCAGCTACCGACGCTAACCACGGATCCGCGGGCGTGGTCACGCGCACTCGGAGCACGCCTCCAAGCACGTCGCACAGGTCTCCTAAGGACGGGGAAATGTCGTCGAGAAGCGCATCGAATTCGGCGGCGTATCGGTTGCGCCACGCTTCGGGATACAAACGCGCCGCCCAACGGATCAAGGTTCTCATGCTTCCTTCATTCGTCGATTTCCGGTCCGGACAACTTGTCCGAACAGCGCCAGCTGTTTCTTCAATTCCAGACTGCCCTCGGCGGTGATCCGATACGGCTGCCTACGAGACTCCGATTTCACGGCTCGAATCCAGCCGCGTTTCTCAAGACGGCAGATCGCGCCATACAGCGTACCCGGACCGAGCCGAATGCCCGCGAACACCTGGATGTCTTCCATGATTGCGTAGCCGTGCTTATCCCCATCGGCTAGGCTTGCGAGAATGAGAATGGTTGGATCGAGCATGCTTACTACGCCTCGCGTAATACGTACCACGTAGCAGACTGCTCGTCAAGCCTAGGATTGCAAAAAACCTACCTCACGACTTCAAGTTTCCGATTACCGAGTTAATCGCTCTCAGGTCGCAGAAGCAGCAGGGCTGACAGAAGTGCAAGACACGGTAGGGTGACGGTGACCAGCCACGCTGAACTTTGAGCTGGGGCGGTGACGCGAGACCTGAATGCCACCGCTCCGACAAAGCAAATCAAGAGGCCTGCGGCGATAACGATGGACTTTCGGATTTCCAGCATTTTGGAAGGTCCAGAGATTCTGCCAATAAATATCATCGATGCAAAAAGAGATAGTGAGGAAAAGCCAACAAATAGCGGAGCAAAGGGTTTTGTTCGGTTATACAGGTACGCAATAGCGAAGACCCACGACGAGGCCATGATAGCGGACGCGACGACGAATCTTTGCTTCGCTCCGGGGGTGACAGGTGGTCGCTCGCTGATTGCACGAACTGGCCTCCATGAGCGCTGCCAAAGAACCTCGCCTCTAATCACCAAAAATCCGACGCTGAAGAAACCAAAAAGATAAGCGTATATCGCAAATTCGTGTGCGGATTTGCTACCTAGTGCCCCAGCTACTTGCAACTGCCCAAGTAGAAAAAGACCGCCCAACGCTGAAGTTGCTACGGAAAGCTGAGACAAAAGAATTGCGATTCGACTCTTCGCTTTTCTGTAAGGGCGGGAGAGTTGGAGGCACAAGCCGCAAACTCCAGCTGATACACATCCCAGTCCGCAGGGTCCAAGAATGAGAATGAGTTCGCTGTTCATTTGACTGTTCGAAATTCCGACTGCAACCAGTGCGATTCAGGCTAACGTGTAGCGACCACTTTCTGACACTGTTCTAAAGTTCAGATGCGCCTCGATGGTCAACTCCCGATTAGTTCTATAAAAAGGGAAGTCAAGAAAAAACAGTTCCGCATCGGCCGGAGCTTTTCTTGCTTCGCAGCCTACTTGATTGAGCTGGATCTGTTCTG
>Ga0210399_10000702_pt1 | contig 26428 bp, 31 predicted proteins | sample IncBWC14MmetaG_FD_150865 | JGI IMG/M metagenome (GOLD analysis project Ga0210399, IMG submission 150865) | Forest soil microbial communities from Barre Woods Harvard Forest LTER site, Petersham, Massachusetts, United States - Inc-BW-C-14-M | ecosystem: Environmental > Terrestrial > Soil >... | reverse complement strand
GGTTGCTGGACGGAGGCGGGAGCCCAGATCCAGAGGCGAGGCACGGAAGATCCATCCGACTTGGGAGTTTATCCCAACTGGTCATGGTCTTGGCCTGCTAACCGGCGTGTGCTTTACAACCGCGCTTCCTGCAATCCGGATGGAAAGCCGTGGGATCCTGAGCGGAAACAGGTGTGGTGGAACGAAGCGGCGGGAAAATGGTTGGGCAACGACGTGCCGGACTTCAAACCGGATTCGCATCCCAAAGAGCACATGGGACCGTTCATTATGAATCCGGAAGGCATCGGGCGATTATTCGCTCCGATTGGTGTTCTTGCGGACGGCCCGTTCCCAGAGCACTACGAGCCCATCGAAAGCCCGATCAAGAATCCGCTGCACCCCGACCAATCGAACAATCCGCTGGTCAAAAAGTTCACCACACCATACGACAAGTTTGGATCGCCGGAAGAATACAGCATTGTCTGCACGACATACCGGCTGACCGAACACTATCATTACTGGACCAAGAATAATCCGATGAACGTCCAACTCATCCCGGAACCATTCGTGGAGATTCCGGTGGAGTTGGCGGACGAAAAAGAAATTCGCGGAACGGACAAGATCAAGGTCATCAGCGCGCGTGGAACCTATATCGCGAAGGCCTTCGTCACTCGCCGGCTGAAACCCATGATGATCGACGGCAAGAAGGTCTATCAGATTGGACTGCCGATTCACCAGGGTTTTCGCGGAATCGCAGAAGATGAAGGAAGAGATGCGCGGACGCCGGCGAATTTGTTGACCCCGGCGGTGAGCGATCCGAACGCCCACACCCCCGAGTCGAAGGGCTTCCTAGTAAAGATCGAGAAAGCGTAGGGAACGACTGTGAGCCAGGCGGCAACAGAACTAATCCGCATTTCCGGTCACGCCGGGGCCGTTCCGGGCGCTGGGCTGAACCGTGAATTCCGAGTTTGCAAGCTGGTAGATACCACCACATGCATAGGCTGTAAAGCATGCGAAGTCGCTTGCCTGGAATGGAACGGTTATCCGTTTAGCGAAACCACCTTCAACAACACCTACCAGACGATGCCGGAAACGGCATGGAATTACTGGAACCTGATCAAATTCAACGAGCACGAGCGCGAAGACGGCACCCTGATGCTGCTGATGCGCAAAGACCAGTGCATGCATTGTGAAGATCCAGGCTGCCTCGCCGCGTGCCCGGCGGACGCCGCCATCGTTCAGTATGCGAACGGCATCGTCGATTTCCAGGAGGCCAATTGCATCGGTTGCGGCTATTGCATGACCGGTTGCCCCTTCAACATTCCGAAATTCAGTCCGACGGCGCGCAAAGTTTTCAAATGCACGTTGTGCAATGACCGCGTCTCGGTGGGCCTCGAACCGGCCTGCATCAAAGCGTGCCCTACTGGCTGCCTGCATTTTGGCACGAAGTCGGAGATGAAGGAACTGGCGGAGACACGTGCCGAGCAACTGCGCGACAATTCCGGATATCGCGATGCCGGAGTTTACGACCCACCGGGTGTGGGTGGAACGCATGTGATCTACGTCCTGCATGATGCCAAGAACCCCGAGTTGTACGGGGGACTGCCGAAGGATCCGCACATCCCATGGTCGGTGCAGCTTTGGAAACACCCGCTGAAATGGATTGGGAATCTTGGGATCATCGTCGGTGTAGTCGGTGTTTTCATCCACTACTTGCGATTCGGCCCCAAGGTCGTAAAGGAAGACGAGGAAAAATCTCACGGAGGAACTCAATGAGCCGCGACACCTATCTCCTCCCCAACGGACGCGTCCTGCGCTATTCGTTCCGCGAGCGGCTCGTGCATTGGCTGGCGGGCGTTTCCTACGTTTACCTCCTACTGACTGGCCTCGCCTTCTGGAGCCCGTGGCTGTTTTGGATCGCTGTCGTCCTCGGTAGCGCAACGATTTCACGCGAGCTGCATCCTTGGGTGGGCCTCGTCTTCATCGTAGGGGTCTCGCTTATGTACAGCATGTGGCACCGCCAGATGAAAGAGACGCCCGCCGACAAGGGCTGGTGGGCGTCCGTAGGACATTACATTCGCAACGAAGACGATAAGATGCCGTCCGCCGACCGCTTCAACCCCGGCCAGAAGCTGCTGTTCTGGGGCTTCTTTTGGAACGGCATCGTGCTTCTGCTTTCCGGGTTGATTCTGTGGCTCCCGCAGTACATTCCCTGGAACCTGCGTTTCTTGCGACTTGCCGCGGTTTTCGTGCATCCCGTGTGCGCGCTCGCTACCATCGCGCTCTTTATCATTCACGTCTATATGGGTACTGCGATGGAGCGCGGGGCGTTTGGCTCCGTGATTCGCGGCGACGTCTCGCGCGCATGGGCAGACCATCACCACCACAGCTGGTACCAGCAACTCCTTCGTAACTCGACCACGCAAAAATGAGCAGCGGCAAGTGGGACGCGCGGATCGGTCGCGCGAATAATTTGACCTCTTCTTACCCATTCGCTGCGGAAGGACTGCGGTTCTACGCCCGCTTGGCTACGTTTCAGAAAAGTCTTTTCGAGGAAATCCAGAAAGCTCTCGCCGGGTCGTCGAAGGTTTCCTCCGATCGCCCTCTGCGAGATGAGTTAGATCACTTCCTCCTCTTGCCAAGGTTTCCGGGATTCCTCTCTGTCATCGAACAGATTGCTCCAGTGCCGCTTGCACAGTCCGCTGCCAGCTTGGCGCAGAAGGGGCCGGCAGGATGGCAGCACGCGATTGAAGACTTCTGGTACAGCGATCCAGAATTGGCCACGGGCATCGTGGAAGATTCGGAACTCCAGTCCGCTAATGGGAGCGCTGCGACTGATTCCGATTGGCTGCTCGCGTGGATGTTTGTCCAGCCATATGCAGAATATCTTGCGGATCACCGCGAAACCGCGATGGTGGATGGAACCCCATCGACGTGCCCGTTTTGCGGCTGTAAGCCTATCGTCGGCGTATTGCGAAGCCAAGGCGACGGTGCGAAAAAGTCACTGATTTGTATGCTCTGCGCGCATGAATGGGTTTTTCGACGAATCTATTGTCCGGGATGCGGAGAAGAAAGAGAACCGCAGTTGGCATACTATTCGGCACCGGAAATCGCGCACGTCCGAGTGGATGTTTGCGATACCTGCCACACCTATCTCAAGAGTGTCGACTTGACGAAGATGGGGTTGGCCGTTGCCGTTGTAGATGAACTAGCAACAATACCTTTGGATCTATGGGCGCGCGAGCATGGGTACGACAAACTGCAAATGAACCTTCTAGGAACCTGATCAGACTTAGGGGAGTTCAGTGGCGCAGAGAGAACGTTGACCATTCGTCCTATCACGGCGACAAATCAGGCGAGAGCTTAGCCTTGAATAGTGTTACGCACGCGAAGACTCAACGTGAAGCTGAGCGGCCGAGCCGGGAATTAAGGCTCGAATTCCGAGGCATTGTCACATTGTCACGGGCGTGTTTACTCCGGTGCTCGCGAAACATTCGAAGTCGTTCTCGCTCATTGACTGCATTTCGGTGGGCGTCGATCGCATGCAACGCAACTTCGAGCCCATGCGCAAACAGGTGGAGACCTGGCAGAGAAGTGAGTTGACCGATGTCACCGCCAAGGTAGTGATCTACGAGGCGTTCATCGAGGGAAAACTCGAAGCTCCAAAACATCTCGCTCGCACGGTGCATGATCTCTACTTTGAGCCGAAGTACGAGGAGTCCCTGTCGCGAACAATTTGGAGTCTGTCGAACGCCTTCACGTCGGCCTTCAAGGAACTCGAGCCGATTCCGCAGTTCAAAGCAACGGCCAAGCTCGGAGAGTTCCTGGAGACCCGATTCTCACAATCGTTCTAGCAGGCGGGGGTATCGGTCCGCCGCCCCTTCTTATTACTATCCAGTGTTGCGCAAGCATCGACGCTCACTCCAACAAACTCCGGAGAGTTCGCAACACCGAATCGGGAAGCAAGATTTCTTGCGGTCCAGAAAGTGGTCACGTCACTCGCCAGTCCGTCACTACTGACGCGCGGCGGGGTTATGCGCGACTACTCGGCATCGCTCGCTCCTGAGGCCGTCGTCGCCTACGACGGTTTCTCTCGAACGACTGCCGAAGAGGGCTCCATGACAATGACTTGGCGGTGGTTAGGGTGCTCACCGCTGATTTGCCAGTTAGCTCGCAGAAAATATCCCCTTAGCAGTTTCATTTCCAGCCCGTCGTGGTGGAGGTGATAGGCCGTCCAACACTGCGGGCACTCGATCCTCATGTAGTCTCGCACCAGCCCGGTTCGGCTAGGCGCGCCATCTGTTCGAACAGCCTCGACGTGCATCGCTTCATTGCTCCATCTTCAGCACTAGGCACGATGTGGTTCCGGTGGCGTATACCTTCCCATCCGGGCCAACGATGCGACCCTCGGCGGTTACAGTTCGGTTTCCAGCGTGGGTTACATGTGCCTCCGTGCGTAATCGAGATACTTCCTCGGTTACGGCGCGCACGAACCGAACATGCAAATCGAGGGTGGTGAAGCCGCGACCTGCGGGCAGCGCGCTTTGAACCGCGTACCCGAGCGCCGAGTCGAGTAGCGCGGAGAGCCATCCTCCTTGCACGGTTGCGAGCTGATTGTATTGCCACTCGGCCGGCGAACCCTCGAAGACCGCGCGGCCCTCGGCCGCGTCTACAAGTGAGATGCCCAACGTGGCGATAATCGGTGGAGTCGGTAGCTTACCCTCCAGTGTAAGCTGTACCGTCTCAAGGCCGCTCGTCGTTACAACTGCGGCGGGGCGTACACGTTGATACTCGTAAGCACGGGTGACGACATCAGGAACTTCATCCACGTCTACTCTCCAAATGTTCTGTCTAACGCCAGCTCGGGGCTGCCCCATCCGATTCCCGTTGAAACTCCAGTTACGACTACAGTCTGTTCGCCCGTCATATACCCTGCTCCTTACCCATCAGATCGTCGGTTGGACGAGGTACCCTTTTGTATTTCTTCATGGGGTACAATCTTCGCTCCAGAGTGAATTTTTTCTCTCCCGCGGCCGTGCTCTGCGGCTCTCAACCACATCAACACAAAACTTGCCGCCCATCACGCCGAGCGCATGAGCACCCGCGGCCTCCGTGCCGCCTTCCTCATCGTTTCTGCTATCTGGTTGGACAGAATAGTCTCGCCCACGTTCCATCCAACCGAGATGATTTATCGCGACTAACAAGCGCGGGTTGATCACCGCACCTCTGTAGGCTCGTTCGCGAGCAGAATGTCCGCTGCCTTCTCCGCGATTGCGATGACGGCGGCGTTGGTGTTGCCGCGAACGACGGAGGGCATCACAGATGCATCGACGACACGCAGACCTTCGATGCCGAAAACTCGAAGATCGGAGTCAACGACGCGTCCGATTGCACAAGTGCACGTTGGATGATAGTTGGTGCCCATCTGCTGCTCCATAAACGAGACGATGTCTGCTTTCGCATCGGATGCTGGAACGGAGAAGGGTTGGCGCTGCAACTTCGATAGAACGGGCTGACGGAAGATATCCATCGCCATCCGTACGCTATCGATGATCGTCTCCCGATCTTGCACGGTCGTCAGATAATTGTGGTAGATTCGCGGTTTCGCGTCTGGACGGGCCGACCGCAACGTTACCTTGCCACGGCTTGTCGGCTTGAGCAGTGTTGTTGTCATAGTGAAAGCGTGATCGGAAGGCGCGGACAGTCCTTCATTGAAGTACATCGCGGGAGCCATTTCGAATTGGCAGTCCGGAACGCTCTCATCGCCACACGTTGACAAGAACACTCCACCCTCGGCGATGTTAGAGGTCAAAGGGCCGCGCCCATCTTTGTAGAGCGCCATATCTTCAGATGATCCAGCACCGAAGAGCGATCTCTTGTCAGTGAGATAGCTTATCGGCAGTAGGGGATGATCTTGAAGATTTGTTCCAACAGGAAGATCGACAACCGCAGGAATCCCAAACGGGCTCAGTTCGTCAGCTGGCCCAATGCCTGACAGCATGAGGATTTGAGGTGAGCCGTAGGCTCCAGCCGCAAGGATGATTTCCCTGGTGGAAAATAGAGTTTTTTCCTGGCCGTCCCGATGGATTGACACACCGATTGCCCGGTCCCCCTGCAGGAGCAACCGCAGCACGAGGTTGTCCGTGAAAACTTCGAGGTTCGCCCGTTCGCGCGCGGGGTGGAGATACGCAGAAGCGCTACTGCATCGAACTCCATTGCGTTGAGTGAGCTGAAAGCGTCCGATCCCCATTTGAGAGGCCCCGTTGAAATCGTCATTGGAGCGATAGCCCGAATTCGCACCCGCCTCAAGCAGTTGATCGACGAGCGGATGCATGGACCGGCTGTCCTGCACAGCCAGAGGTCCCGAGTGGCCGTGATAGCGTGGGTCGCCCCTTTCGTTGCACTCTGACCTGATGAAGGAGGGCAGCATCTCGCGGTACGACCATCCCGGTGCTCCTTCGTCCGCCCAGCCATCGAAATCCGCTGCGTTTCCGCGGATGTAGATCATGGCGTTCATCGCTGAACTTCCTCCCAGTGTTTTGCCCCGAGGCAAATAGATCCGTCGATTCCCCAAACCCGGCTCCGGCTCACTCGCAAAGTCCCAGTCGTACTTGGTCTTGAACAGCTGCGGAAAGGCTACTGGCATACTGATCTCGGGAGCGTCGTCGGGCCCTCCCGCTTCCACCAACGCCACACGGATTTTCGGATCCTGGCTGAGTCGCGCCGCTAGCACGCATCCGGCGGAACCCGCCCCGACGATGACGTAGTCAAATTCTTGTCGCGTTTTCATGGATGGCCTCACCGCGTCGGGGAGAAGACAGCAATTCTGGGATGCGCGATAAGGCTTGCGTATGCCACGAAAACCCTGTGCGAGACCGGGTCTACTGTCAAGGTGTGAGCGCCGTAGTGAGTGTGCACCCGATCCAATACTCGATAATTGTCAGGACCGTCTTGCTGGACCACCGTCATTTCTCCTGCCTTTCCGGCCGTGTAAATTCGATGAAGAGTTCGGTCGAATGCGACCGAGTCAGGCCCGCCGCCGACCCCCAGCGTCGTAATGACCCGATGGCTCTCCAGGTCAAAAACCACCAATTTGGCATTTCCGCTGCAGACCGCAAAGAGCCGTCTTTGCTCGGAATCAATCGCCATGCCGGATGGCCCTTCGCATGGAGCGAGAGGCCATTGTCCTATTACCGACCGGTGGCCAACATCTATTGCCGCTACCTCATTTGTGTCTTTTAGATTCTGGAAGAGCAATCCGCTCCCGGAGTCTATGGCTGGAAACTCTGGCTTACCAGGAAGCTGGACGTTTCCCACCGTCGCGCGCTTTTCGGGATCGATTAGGGTAGCCATGTTTGCGTCTCCATGGGCTATATAAACGAGCTTAGCTAACGGGATATAGAGGATGGCATCTGCGTCATCTGCAACTGGGATGCTGGCAAGCTGCTGAAGGGACTTCGGATCGAAGACGTCCACCGTATTCGCTTCGCTTCGCGTGATGAAGGCAACATTCAGCTCGGGCACTAGGGCGACGCCGTGCGCCGCGCCGGCTCCAGGCATTTCTGATACGGTACTAGCTCTCAGATCACTGGAGTCGAAAGCGATTTTGAACAGGGCGCCGGACGACTCGCTTGTAACAAACAGAGTCTGATCGTTTAGCGTCAGGTAATCGAGAACTGTGAGCAGACCTCTTCGCGGAACTTCGATGAAACCTTCAAAGGTCATGACCTTCGATTTGCTGGGTGTGCCCGGGTAGATTAGGTAGCACAACACTACCGCTGCGAGACCGAGCAATGTGATAGCAAACGTAAGGAGCATCTTACGGATGTTCTTCGTTGCGAGCTCGTTTCGGCTCGCATGAGCAGTTGTGGAAACGCCGTTCATCGATTCAGCAAACATCTCGAGACCCGCTTCAAAATGCCTTTTCGGACTCATGGGATCGCTCGATATCTCCTTGTGTCGTTTGCGACAAATTAGCTGATTTGAGGGCAATCTGTTCCAGTGCACGCTGGATGTCTGTGTCGGGAGGTACCGGCTCGAAGTCGTTACGAGTTTCGGCTAGGCGTTTGCTGATGTTCTTGAAGATCGCAAAGCGGCCATCGAAGTCCGTCTGAAATAAGCTCGTTCCCCATTGGCCAGGCGAGAGGCAGACTCGGTTGACTTCGATCATGCCTCCCTTGTTTAGGTGACCTAGCAGCCAATGACCAAAATTCACTTGCTGCGTTAGAGTCCCTGAAAATCGGGCAAGCCGTTTCTCCCTCAGATCGATTAGGACTACACCACTCAGGGCGTGAAGCGCCATCTCCTCGTAAGTCGAGGGTTTATATGCCGGATTGGGATGAAACGCGAGCCTTTCTAAGCCTCCCTGCTTGCCCTGGTCCTGGAAGAGAAACATATCGGGAATCACGCGAAGAAGATCGTCAACTTTCTTTTCCTCTGCCTCGCGATTCTTCTTCAGTGCCAGGCGCGCCTTCGGATTCTCTTTCAAGTCACGGAGACGATCAGCATCTTGTTTCCGTTCCGAAGGTGACGGTTCATGGCCATCTACCGAAAGCAGGCGGTGGACTGGACCATCCACTGTGTCAATTTCCCGTTCACGATAAACATGGCCAGCAGTACGACGTTCCACCTTGCTTGCCCACAACGCATTTTGTTCGCGTTGGCGGAGTTCGTTTTCACATGCATCAGTCATCAACTGTTTCGCATTTTCAGCCGAGAGCTGAGGGAAGGCCGACAGCACCAAGAAGATGACCAATGCAACCAATCTGCAATCTGGACTTAAGTTTTGCAACATCGTCATAGGTGAAAGACTCCCAAGCTGTCGAAGTGTGAAGACCGTCTGATCGGCGGTCTCGGCACTGACGGACTCGATGTACGAATTTAGACAACATCGAAGCGCACCATCATGTCGTAGTCTTCATGTTCAAGGTTGTGACAGTGCATCAAATAACGTCCCCGATAGCCGTCGAATCGCATGATGACGCGGACATCGTCGCCTGGGTCGAGCCGCAAGGTGTCCTTCCAGCCGCCCTCATAGTCGCGGGGCGCCTGACCGTTGCGGTCGAGTATCTGGAAGTTCACCAGATGGATATGAGGCGGATGCGTCTGCCCCCACGGGCTTTTCTCATAGACGAAGCGCCAGATCTCGACATCCCCAAGGCGCGGAGTCGCCTGCGCGTGTTCCGGGTCGAATCTGCTGCCGTTGATCGCCCAGTAGATCGGTGGAAAATGGCTCTTCAACTCCGGGCGGGGACCGAAGGTGAACGTCCGCGTCCTGACAGCCACCTCGGGCGTTAGGGTCTCGATCACGCTCAGGCGGTCCGGCACTTGGGCACGATCCGAAACAGTTGGACCGGTGACATCAAAACGCATGATCTCTCCAAGCGGTCCTTGTTTCTCCGTGTTTCGAACGACAACTGAGTCGCCCGCGGCGTATGCCGAGAAATCGATCACAACCTCGACACGCTCCGCCATCGCTATCGGGATGCGCGGTACTTGGACCGGTCGCGGCATCAATCCGCCATCGGTCGCGATTTGTACGAACGGCAGCGCGGAAGTAAGAGCAAGAGTGAAGGTCGTGGCATTGGAGGCGTTCAGAATGCGGAAGCGATACCTGCGTCGCTCCACTCGCAAAACAGGCCATGGCGCGCCGTTTACAAGAATGACGTCGCCGTCCGCCCCGGCGTGCCCGTGCGGCTCGTATCGACACGAGCCGTCGTGGTTAAATTGTCGCACGCAGAGCATTAGAGGGATGTCGTAACGCCCAGTCGGTAGCAACAGCGAGCGCTCGTCCTCATCCTCCACGAGGTAGAACCCCGCCAGGCCCATGTAGACATTCTGACCGGTCGCTCCCATTGCGTGGTCGTGGTACCAGAGTGTGGCGGCTCGCTGATCGTTCGGATACATGTAGTTGTGTTCGTACTTCGAGGGGGATGCCCCAGACATCTGACCGCCATCTCCAGCATGATCCATCTGCATCGACGTTGCCGCTATCGGGGATCCATTCGGCAAGATCACATCCGTCGGCCACCCGTCCGAGTCAGCGGGAGTGTGACCGCCATGAAGGTGCGTGACCACCGGGGTCTGGAGCTTGTTTGTAAATCGGACGTGGGTCGCTCGTCCCCGCATGGCCTTAATCGTCGGTCCCGGAAAGATGCCGTTGTACCCTCGGATCATCGTCTGTTTCCCAGGCAGAATCGCGGCAGCGGATTCGCGTGCTTCGATCTCGTAGTACTCCCCATGCTCGTCCGAACGTGTCGGCTCAAGCACGGGAGGAATTGGCAGAGACGCTTCGAATCGAGGCACCGTGTCCGAATTGTCCGGATGAGAGGGTCGCGAGCACGCCTCTAGCATCGTTCCAATCCCCCCTGCGATGGCAAGTTTCAGCGCGTCGCGACGGTTGATTCCGCTAGGCATTGCAGTCTTTAGCCCTCCACGTTTTTATTGTGCGGACAAGAACATCGCAGCGCCGTCAGGAACAGTTAGTCGCTTGTATGGATTTGTATGGGATGTCGACACTAATCAGAAATCTGTTCGAGCGTGAGGCCACGGGTGTGCGGCCCGAAGACTCCGACGGCGATGACGACCACGAACATGGCGAAGGCGATCAGACCGAAGACCCCTACAGTTCCAAATCGTTGGAAGAGGAATCCGATGACCAGGCTGGTAAATGCTGTGGATAAGCGTCCCCAGGAATAAACGAACCCCACCGCACGAGCCCGCATACGAGTTGGAAATAACTCCGCCTGGTACGCGTGCGAGCTATAGCCCAGGAGGCTATTCATCAGCGTAATCAGGATCCCGAGCACCACCAGTCCCAAGGAAGCGGTATGGGCCGCGAACAACAGGCCGAACACGGCCGTGCCTACTGCAGCGCTAACGATCTGCCATTTGCGTTCATACTTTTCAGCGATCGTGCTCCAGAGCAAAGGTCCAATGGGAAAAGCGAGCGTGATGAGAAATGAGGCCTGAGCACTTCGCGGCGCGTTGTGATTTTGCGCGTTAACGAGTGCTGGCAACCAGTTTCCAAAACCATAGAAAGCCATCGCCTGGAAGAAATGGAAGACTGTCAGCATGATGATGCGCCCCCGGTATGGAGGACGAAGTGTCTCGGTAAAACTCGCCTTGCCCACACGCGTCGGCGTCGACGCGTCCGGTGCCGGCAGCGGACGGCCAAGGTGCGTCTCTGCATGCCGCTCAAACAGGGAAGTAACCCGTTCAGCATCCCCCACGAGGCCATTCCTGGCAAGCCAGCGCGGAGACTCCGGAAGGAAGCGGCAGAGTATCCAAACGGAGAAGGAGCCCGCTCCGCCTATCACAACGAGCCACCGCCACCCCTGAATGTGCAGAGGGTCGTGCGGCACAAGCAGCCAGCCCAACAAAGCGAGTACAGGAACGGCCGATTGGATGATCGCGAAAGAAAGGGCAAACGCTCGTCCGCGGAGATTGCGTGGAACTATCTCCGACGCATAGGTGTCGATGGTAATCAGCTGAGCGCCGATCGCAATCGCACAGAACATGCGTATTGCATCGATAGCGACGGCCGTGTTCTGCATGGCCATCACAGTCGTCGCCACAGCGTAGCAAAGTGCAAAGCCTCGGAAAGCCGCACGTCGCCCACAGCGGTCAGCGATTCCGCCCAAACTAAGGGTTCCTGCAAATAAGCCAAGGAAGGTGACAAAGGCAAATGCCGCTTGGTCGGGTAGATGGAAGAGACCGTTTGAACCTGCGTGAAAGATGCCGCCGCGAATGAGACCTGGACTAACGAAGGCAGTCATGAAGAGTTCATAGAATTCGAAGAAGCCGCCAAGAGACAACAGGGCGATCAGTTTCCATAGATAGGGGCTTGCTGGAATTCGGTCCAGCCGCGCTTCCACCGCTGCTCCGCGCTCGACGTTGGTTCGCTCCACATCGGTCTCGGAAGTAATCACCGAGGAAATCACGGAATCTCCAGGCTCATCAGCGGAATGAACTGCTGGCCGCCATGCATGTCGCCATCACCGATTTCGCCCTGCGGAAGTGGCCGTGGGATGCTGAACTTGAAAGCGAGCGCATTCTCGCATTCGAAAAAACGCACCATTTCGACCGGACAGCGATAGAGTGCGGCAAACGCAGCTTGATTCAGCGCTCCGGAATCCCGGACACGCTGATAGCTCGCGATGTCAGCGAACAGGATGTCGAAGGTGAGTATGAAAGGACCTGCATTCTTGCTACGAATCAGAGTTGCGATATCGGCTAGGACCACGATTTCTCCGACCCGCCCAAGTCAATAAAGTGAGTGCGAAACATCTCGACGGGAGTGGAAGGAACGGCGACATGGTTCAGGGTGAAGCGATATACCGGGCCTCGGTCGATGACTGCGGGATTGTGAAGACATGCAAATGCAGTAATCGATCCCTTCCACTCTTTGATTGGGCAGTGCAGTAGCGGCTGGCGGCTGAGTTGTGCAAGAGTGTGCGCCATCTCTTGCGTCGGCGCAGTAGCTTCAAGGATGATGCCCACTTCATGGGGGAGATGCTTCTGGTCCGGCTCAAGAGAGCCCATCACAGCGTTGATACCGTAGGTATGAAAGATCAGACTGTACGAACTCTTGTCTAGCTCGCCCCCCAGCACATGAGATACGCTTACATCGACGTAGCTCTGTACCGAGGCGAGCCAGCTGTCCAACTGACCGATGATGTAGGGATCGCGTATGCCGCCGACGATAATGCTTTGATATCCCGCCAGTGCCGCACCCTCAAGCTTCACTGTGTGTGGTTCGGGTCTGAATTCGCTCCCTCGAATCCTGACCGTCGCGTCGTCGATCGCTACAAAGGTAGACTTCGTCAGGTCGAACGTTCCCGAACCCTCCCGATGCAGGTAGGGGTTCGCGTTCTCATACAGGCTGTGCGCAGCAACGCTCTGTGGCGTGCATCGCAGGCCGGCGCCATACGGACGGATGGTGATTTGGTCCTGGTTGATGGTGGTGAAGATGACGCCCTTGCCGAGCGTCTCGCAGACCAGCGTTCCGCACTCCGATACTTTGCCGGCGTGCCACGCCAGTCCCGGCGGAAATCCCTGCATCAACGGAATCGCGGCAAACAGCGCCGAGTCACTGCACCGCCCCGCCAGCACGAAATTGGCCCCGTCCAATATGGCCTGTTGGAGTGGCTCCACACCCATCATGCCGACGATACGGCTGCTACTGTCGATGATGCTGTCACTGATCGGCGGTGCCGGATCGAGGGGGAGGATTCGATTCTGATGCAGGAGCCTCTTGAGATAAGCCTTGTCCTGCTCCGCGTAGATTACGGCTGTCCGCAAAGTCAAATGATGTTCGGCAACGATCTCGCGTGCGATCTCCAGAGCCCAATCCACGTGAACATCGCCACCCGCCGTACCCGCAGATCCAATGATTACCGGGATGTTTGCCTTTCGGCCAGCCCGCAACATCAGCGAGAGGTCGCGCTTGACAGCCTCCCGGGGAAAAGCGGGTATTCCCATTCCTAGCGAAAAGGGTCCTGCATCGGTGGTGCCGGCATCGCAGGCGATAAAGTGGGGCGCCTGTGCCAACGCCTCGTCCAATGCGGCGCCGCTTATACCCCCGCCTACACTGCCCACCGGTGATATGAATCGAATTTGCAGTAATTGTCCGTTTGCCATTTCCGCCGCTTTTCGCCCGCCCTTGGCCAACCGCCAGGCCGATCTAGATTTGTCCGAGCCCGCCGTCGACGTTGATTTCCACCCCTGTGATGTAGGAGGCATCTTGCGAGGCCAAGAATGCTACGGCCCCGGCGACTTCTTCTGGTTGTCCAAACCGCTTCATCGGAACCTGCGCAATCAGCAGCTTCGAAAATTCATCGATGGCTTCTTTTGAAAGCCCGGTCCTCTGAATGATCGGCGTGACGATCGGCCCTGGCGCGACCGTGTTGACGCGAATGCCGCGCCCCGCCAGTTCCGCCGCCGTGGTTCGCGCCAAAGAACGCAGCGCTGCTTTGGTTGCCGAATACGCGCTGGTCCCTGCGGTACCTGTTTGGCCCGCAACGCTGGTATTCAGAATGATTGACGCGCCATCATTCAGCAGCGGTAGGGCTTTTTGGATGGTGAAGTACGCTCCCTTGATGTTGATATCGAAACTCTCGTCGTATGTGCGTTCCGAGGTCTCGGCAAATGGGGCAAACTTCGCCACTCCCGCGTTGACGAACAAGACATCGATTTTGCCCAGTTTCTGCGAGACTTCCGCGTATAGCTTGTCTATGTCCGTGAGTTTGGCCACGTCCCCCTGCACCGATACGACGCCGTTGCCGATGGTTTTGACCGCTTCGTCCAACGTTTTTCTGCTTCGGCCCAGGATGGCTACCCTCGCGCCTTCTTCCTGCAAGCGCTTGGCCGTCGCTAACCCGATGCCGCTGTTCCCGCCGGTTACTACCGCAACTTTTCCTTCGAGCCTCTTCATGTTGTCTCTCATTAAATTCAATTGCGCCAAGAACTTCGATGGGCATTGGCCGCTCGATCGTTTGGCATGATTCGAGGCTATTGCACGTCAAGCGACAGCGCTGACAGGATGTGTCGGAGGTCTGTATGGATTTGTAAGGAGGAAGCGTTCTCGCTGGTGAGTCGGGACATATTGCGGTATACCCTAACGGAGAGAAAAGATCAGGCGGTATTTAGTCTGTGACGATTCAATCCTCTATCAACGGTCCGAACGCTAGAACGCCCGTTGGACGATTATTTGCCAAGGTGTTTCTCTGGTTTTGGTTCACCGTTCTGGCGCTGTCCGCCATTTTCCTGGCTAGCCGCATGCTTGGCACTCGAGTGGTTCCACCTACGGATGTCATTGCCTCGTTTGCTCCCAAAGTAGCGGACGAGGCTGCACACGCGTATGAATCAGGAGGTTCACATGAATTCGAACAATTCACCCGAGGGCTGGTCGGGAAATCCGGGATTGAGCTCTATCTGATCGATGGGTATGGCAAGGATGTTTTGTCTCGACCCATTCCCGCAGACAGCCTCCCTATAGTGCGTACCGCCCGAAGTGACGGCCGCGTTCTTACGCGTTACGGACTGCGCTCGCACAGCTCATCTTATAAATTCACTTCGCCATCAGGACATCCCTACGTTCTTCTCGTCCGCAGCGGCTTGGAAGTGGGGAAATTCCTGAAAGCTACCGCGGGCGGTGGGCTGCCGGTTTCAGCGGTGGTGTTGCTCATGGTGACGCTCTTCTGTTTCTGGCTAACGCACCACATCGTTGCACCCATTCAGGGGATTCAATCTGCTGCGAGAAAGGTCGCGGCGGGCGATCTAACCGTGAGAGCCCCCGTCGAGATATCCGAGCGACACGACGAACTGGCTGCTTTGGCGGCGGATTTTGATGTCATGGTTGAAAGGATGAGTGCCTTCGTACGCTCTCAGAAGGATCTCTTGAGCACGGTTTCACACGAGCTGCGCTCTCCACTTACCCGATTGATTATGTCTTTAGCTCTCTTGCGAAAGCAGTCGCCCGCGTCCGAAGAGTTGGTGCAACGGATGGAGCGCGATGTCGAGCGGGTGGATACGCTCATGGGACAGCTCTTGACACTCGCGCGTTTGGAAACAGGTCTATCGTCCGAGGCGAAGGGCGATGTCGATTTGTCTCAACTGGTGCAGGAAGTGGTGGCTGACGGCGATTTCGAAGCACGCTCTTGTGGCAAGTCTGTAAGCCTCGAAGCCGAAGGAATCATCGTCATTGAGAGGGCCGATCAGCAGGCCTTGCGGAGCGCCTGCGAGAATATCGTTCGCAACGCAATTAAGTTCACTGCGCCGGGGAGTGAAGTGGAAGTGAGTTTGAAAACCGAGGAAATGAACCCGTCACCGCAGGCAGTTCTTTCAGTCCGCGATTACGGCCCCGGTGTACCCGCAGAGATGCTGCAACAAATCTTCCAACCGTTCTTCCGTGTAAAGGAACCCGGTGGCAATCCAAGGGCAAGCAACGGCGCGGGACTCGGCCTTGCGATTGCTCTAGAAGCGATTCGTCAACACCGCGGCACAATCATCGCATCGAACGCCAATCCGAATGGCCTCGAGGTTAAGATCATGCTCCCGACCTTCTACTCCTGAGATCAGACGCCAATCGCACGCGGCACACGCAAGCAAGATCACCGCGGCCAAGCATATAGATAGCCAACCCCCCGTACGCTCCGGATTCTTTCCGCGCCATTAGTCTGTGGGCCCAACTTCTGGCGAAGATTGCTTACGTGAAGATCGATACTCCGATCAAAAGGCGAAAATTTGCGGCCCAGGACTCGCTCCGCCAAAGCTTCTCGAGAAAGCACCTCTCCGGGCGATTCCAAGAATGCACGCAGCAGATCGAACTCTGCCGACGTTAGGTGCAAAGGCTTTCCCGACTTGGATGCAGAATGTCCTGCCAAATCCAGTTCCAAATCGCCCGACTTGATTGCGAGTGGCCGTGGCGGGCTGCCTTGCTCCGACTGCCAACCCGATCGGCGAAGAATGGCCCCGATGCGCGCAATCAATTCACGCGGGCTGAACGGCTTTGCCAAATAGTCGTCCGCTCCCATTTGGAGGCCCAAAACACGGTCAAACTCGTCTCCTTTGGCTGTTAGCATCAGCACTGGTGTGCGTACCCGCGCGCGCAATTCTCGCAGGACATCAAAACCCTTGATGTCGGGTAACATCACATCAAGCACTATCAAATCGTAATTGCCGCTTGACCCCGCGTGGCTGCCCTCAGCACCGTTATGTACGACCGATATCACGAATCCTTCAGCTTCCAAGTAACGTTGCACGAGGTCGCACAGATCCGGGTCGTCGTCCACGATCAGCAAACGCGCATGCTTTCGCATTGCTTCTTCCGCTTTTGCAACCTGGACCATGTATAAATCCCGAACAGTGAAAAAAGCGGATCCGTTACGCCGAATTCATAAAAGCGTTCGGGACCTCTTCATCACGCAATCATAGCTGAACCCTCAGCGTCCTTTGAAGGCAGGAGCAGGGCGTGGGGCTCGAATTCGCTTCGCAGCCAAGGTTAACGCGCGTAGGAAGAACCGAGACCTGAATCCAACTACAATGCTATGGATGGTGTTGATGTTCTGGAACCCACCAACCCGGGAGGATTTTGGGAATGCGTAGCTTTTTGGCCCAAGGCCCCCATTGGGGTTCAAACTCAGTCAGGACATTCCCGATACCGATCTGCAGGAACTCGCTCCCCATGTGCTGTTCCGCGTGTGTAATGTCGTTATAGCCATGAGGAAGGATCCCGATCCCAACGAACCCGCCGGCAGCCGCCGCAGCGAAATTGCTTGCGGCGAAGGTAGTTCTTCCGGAATCGGTCTTATCGAAGATGGTGAAGGCAAGCGCATGTACGGTCCGGGCAAAGGGATTGGTGCTGGTCGAACGGAGGTAGCGGGGGTCTTCGTGGAGGAAGGCACCTGTCAAGAATTGGGCGGTGTTTCTGGACGTACGATCTGCCAGTCTGTATCCGTAGTTCCTGCCGAACGCGCTAGCACCATCTTTCCATTCCTTAGGATATTTGCTGGGTGGATTGAGCATTCCCAATCCCGCACCAAAAGCAGGCAGAATGACGGCTGGTGGGCCGAAGGATTTATGGGTGTATATAACAAACTTATCTTGAATGGTCAGAGGAGATCTGGTCAGTCTTGGAGATAAGATTGGGTATTGATTCAGATGTGTTCCAGAGACTGCGGGCGCCGGTGGCGGGTCCTGCGCCTGATCCTGCGGCATGGGGGCATCGGGAAGAGTGGCAACCACCGCATCATCAGCCGAGGGCATGTGCCTTTTAGCGCGGTCAAGCAGATGTGAAGAATCATCCTGTGAATGCGAAGTGGGGGATCGGCCTTCCAAATCTTGTGCGACGACAGCGCAAGGGTCCGCAGAAATTATGGCGACGGCAGCCAACAGGATGCCCGACAAACGTCCAAATTTGAGGCGATGACTCGTCATGGTTCTCCGCGCAGGAAAGGTATTCCTTCTTGCAAAGTACGACGATCATGACGACTGTGCTGTCAGGAAGGGTGAGGCGTTTGTAAGAATTTGTATGGTTCGGGTTAAGGATCGCCTGGAGGTTTAGTACCTCGCACAAGAGTTCGGGACTCCGCGCTGGCGCCGCTAATAATTTGTATCGGTGACTCGGGCAAAGGCCATCACATCTCTCTCGGGCTGTCTTTCAGTCGCGATATTGGCGCTGGCCAGATGGCGGAGCGCAGGGATCCGTGCCTTAGTCACATCCCGTCGACTGCAGCCGAGAAGCAAGGAGCACTCCTGGGCGGAATACTTCTCCAGGATTGACATGATGAATACAAAACGCTCGAATGAATTGAGTGCTACGATGCGGGCGAAGTCCGGGTACGCATGCAACTCTGCGGGCAGCGTTCCGTTCAACGGCAAGAGCTGTGCCTCACTCGATTCGTTTTCATCGCTCGGCCGAGGGCAAAGCAACCGGATCGCGTGAACGATGATGCTGCGCCGGGCCCAGAAGTGTGCCCTCTCTTTGAACACGGAATTATTGCTCATGGAATTCTCAAGCCCTAAGAGGAAACATTGGTCCGCCTTTTGAGGATCTGCGGTGAGCAGGAGAGATAGTAGATAAAGACTGTTCATCTGTTCGACGTAGATGCGGCAGAAATCGCTACGGGTGGCATATACGTTTGATCGTGTGTTTTTGTGCTTTTGTGTCACTTCTTCTCCTCCTTCCGTTGCAGCCAGCCGTAAAATTCGTTGCGGAACAGCGTGTGTTCATTCGGGAAATTGTTAATAAGGAAGTGGCGCTTCTGGCTGACGTTACCCCATCCGCTACTTATCAATGTTTCTGGATATTCTCTGACGTGACTACCGTTGCATCGATCCCACCGGGCCGATGTCCGGTTTCATCAACTCGCAGCAGAACTGGCGTATTGACGGGCAGTTCCACATTCGAACCTCTGGCTAGAAAAGCATCGTATATGTTCACGGCTCCGCCGAAATAACCAAAACCGATCGCCGTAGTCGCCGACGCTTGAGCTGCGCCCGCGCCAAGCAGTCCGAATCCTTTATTCCCTTCACCTGCCCGGGACCAAGCGGTTTTGTCGACGGTGGTATCAGCAACAGCCCTTGAGGGGCCGATAAGCGAGATCGGAGCGCGCAAGCGGGAAAAAGTCGAGGTCGTCGCTTTCACGTCGCCTTCGAGTCCGACCGCGAGGCGTTGGCCACCGGCCGCCTGGATGCCGGCAACGGTCGCGAACAGCTCAGTTGTGTCCCCGTCTGGGGTCTGTGCAGAATGAAACGAGAACAAGAGTCCACCGTTCTTCTTCATCCAGCCAGCGGCCAAGGCTTTGGTGACCGTGCCCTCCAGTTTTGTGCCTGGCGGGTAGACCAGAACGTGATCCCTGTTGTAGTACGGACGAGGCACCACGGCTTCGATCTGCGACCCAGCGGGGCTCATCGCCGAGTTCAGAGGCGTCAAGAGACGAACGTGAAGATAGCCATCGTCGGGCGAAGAATGAGTCGCAACCTGATCGACCGACGGTGTTGTTTCAACAGCATCGAGGAGTGTTGCATCGAAGATTGTTCCTTGGCTGAGGTATTCGGGGTGATAAGGCAAACTCGTCACGGCGGCCTGGCTCAATCTTTGCAATTTGTTGGGTTCAGTCAAAGGCTTGGCAGCATCTTTCATCTTCTGGCGGATGCCGGGACGTTGAGACTTGGGAAGATACTGAACCGTTTTTACATCACTGACTCCAATGGTGGAGTCGGTATGAATCGGCAGCGCTGTGCCATCGGGAAGAATAACGCTGTCAAAGGTCACGTTTGCTGTTCGTGGGCGCGTAAAATCGCCACGCAGAAGCTGTCCTTTATGCCTGGGCGCACTGGAAATTGAGGAGACATGTCCTTTAACCGTCGAGCCCTCTGGCATTGCGATGGTCGTGCCGGCGTAAACTGGGTCAACCAGGGTTGCTGTAATTGGTTCGCCTGACTTAGTGATACGGAGCCCCTTCTCGAGTCTGCAGCGAAGGTCATTACCTGCTCCGACCACCATCGTATTTTGTGAAGACTGAGCGTCCTGTGCAGCCGCAAGGGATGCGGATGCTGCCAAAACCGAAAACGATATAACGATGCGGTTGATGTACGACCTCATTATTCACCTCGGGGAGATTTAATAAATCGATTTCGAGCCGGAGCAGAACTCTTGCAACCGATCCCGTTCTCTGGAAGTTAGCTCGGCTGGTTATGCGGTGCGGTAGGAATGCGTGAGAGAAACGTAAGGATTTGTATTGAATGGAGACTGAAGCGCGCATCTGCGCACGGGAGACGGTGGCGGAAGTTTCTACAACCCGACCATCTTCAATATCAGCAGCTTTGTGAGGGACGTGATGAATAGAGCAGTTGAATTCATTAAGATCAATCTGACTGAGAGTTCGTGACTTCGTCGGCCATGCTAGACCTAGCGCTGCGCTGAATCAGAGCGCAATCGACGCCCTCACTCCGGCGGATTCCGCTATCAGTGATCGAGAAGCCGGCTTGGAAGAAGTTGGCCTTCGCGTCAGAGAATTTGGCGATATTGTCCCGTGTTTACGCCGGTGCTGGCGAAACACTCGAAATCGTTCTCGCTAATCGACTGTATCTCGGTTGGCGTCGATCGCATGCAGCGCAACTTCGAGCCGATGCGCAAGCAGGTAGAGATGTGGCTGCGGAGCGAACTCACCGATGTCACGGCAAAGGTGGTGATCTATGAAGCGTTCGTCGAGGGAAAACTCGAAGCTCCAAAACATCTCGCTCGCACGGTGCATGATCTCTACTTTGAGCCGAAGTACGAGGAGTTCCGGTCGCGAACAATTTGGAGTCTGTCGAACGCCTTCACGTCGGCCTTCAAGGAACTCGAGCCGATTCCTCAATTCAAGGCGACCGCGAAGCTGGGAGAGTTTCTGGATTCCCGCTTCTCCCAGTCGTGGCGATACCGGCCGGCCCGCCCCGGAGGTAAGCCTTTCTGTCACCTATTCGCGCGGATTCGTAAGAGTCTCCAGTGCACGTCTGAGCACACGGTCATAGAGCGACCGAAGGTCGTCAACTGGAGTCGATTCGACCTCGGGTGAGTTCAACCACCTTCGAACTCTATCTCATCGAGGCTTGTCCGGAGAATCACTTATACGAGTTTGGTCCGTGATCCAGTTCACCTCCCAGGTCTTGCCTCCGTCATCTGAGTACGACTGTTCAAAGTGGGCGGAATTTGCGGTGATGTCTGACCAGACATACCGAATGAAGATCATTCGGCCGTTGTAAGTGTCCTGGCAATAAAACTCGCCGCGTCCATCCTTGAATTCGCCGACGTTGGGCGGCCCACCGATGACTCCGGCCTTGCCATTCGCCCAATAAAGACTCCACTGGTGTGATTCGGCATTGTACAGGCGCAGGGTTATCCCTTCGACGTGACCCGTAGGACCATCCACCGCAAGTTCGTCTATATTCACTTTGCCATTCAAAATGTTTCGGTCCACATCGATTCCCTCAAAATCCACCCATGTATTCGAGCCCGTTAAGGGCTTTAACCGGCGCTTGAGATGAAACTTCCAAGTGCCTACAAAAAAATCGAAATCGTGGAAACCATCATGTTCCGCAGTCGCGGTTTGCGAGCCAGCTTTCGCCGCCTCCGGGTTTGTTTGCGCCATTCCGGCTCCGAGGTAAGCGACAAATAACAGAGCAAGTGGCAACAGGAAACTCTGGCAATACTGAAATGCGTTATTTCTGGGCTTTGCTTGCATACGTTCTCCTTTGGACTTCAATGTTCTTAATGTGAGTCGCTCTCTGTCGCTGACCAACCTTTGGGTCGTTGACCATCGAGGGTAACGACCCGCAGTGCGACAAATGTGGCTAGCTCGGCGCCAGAATGCTGACGAGCCGGCTAGTCTTGATTTTTCGCGTTGTTCGCTTCTCTGGCGCGGAACTTCGCAAGGCGTTCGATCAGTCTGCCAGGGACTGGTTCGGAGAGTGGAAATCGGATCGTGCCTTTGCTGACCTTGTATGGAGCGAGTTCATCTTTGAAGGCGGCGAGCAGGCGCTCGCCAGCAGGGTACAGCGAATAATGCTTTTTCCAGCCGGCGAAGTACACGACGATGCTCCCGTTCAACTTGCAGGCCGGCATCTTATACGAGATCACCTCCTCGGCTTTGGGCAGAGCTTTACGGATCGCTCTTCGCACCTGCGCTAAAGCCAGCCGAGTGGCTTTGGGTTGTGCGGCGATGTAGTCATTGACGTTGGCGAGATTTGCTTTTGATATGGGTTTCATCGTCTTGCCTTCATTGACCAGAATTTTGCTTACTACACTTAATTGCTTGCCAGCCCAAGATCACGACCCAGACAATGTAGGTTAAAGACGCGGAGCGTGGAGGCCAGCCGATACTCACGCCATTTTCCTGAATTGCGTCTGCGCGCACTCCTCAACCAGAGATACCGCTATCCACCTTCGGTGCCGAGCGCCGTCCCGTGCCGTCCGCGTTTGAATCATTTCGGTGCACCTGAATCGCGTGCCATGCGGCCAGCAGCACCCAGGCGCAGTTGAACGAGACGATAAGGCGGTCGGTCCAGCCATCGAGGGCGAACACTCCGGGAGGCAGCGATTTTGGCGCATGCTGAGGCAAATGGCCGCCATTGGCCCGCGCCATTTGCATCGTCATGATGGCTAACGTGGCTATGAGCGCGACAACACTGATCCAACTCAGGTTGGCGATCCAGACGAGTGGCCTGCGTATCGCGCGCCAAACTTCGCTGCGACCGAGCGCCCCGCTTAGAAGCAAGGCGGCGATCGGGAAGCCGATCACCCCAAGCAGACCCACAACGCCGTGCCCGACCGGGTGAGTGATATCGAAGACCGAAGCCAGCGCCTCACCAAGACCGGCGACGATCAGGAACATCATTCCGACCTTTCCCGCGCTGGTGTGGACCTGAGAGCAAATGGCAATTCACCAATGCCCACGTGCCAAGGCCCCACGATAAGAACATCAGAGACAGCAGCCAAGCGTAGTGACCGAATGCATATTCGCTGATCATCCGCCAGGAAGGCGAGAATTCAGGGCTCAATACGTGCAGGGCAGCCAGGAACACGATCGCTGCACTCGTCGCGAGAATGGCCATCCAAGCCGCCGGTTCGACGATCCGCGATATGTCGTCGATCGAAGAATTCTGTTGTGTCGTCATATTCATTCAATCTCCGGACCGGTGTTCCGTTTCTGGCCGAACTAGATCATCGACTCAAGGCGCACGTAACTGGCTTCCATGCCGCGTTCCATGCCGGTCGCCAACATGGCGGCGCGCGTTTTGGCATCGGGGAGCGTCATTCGCATCGTCATTCGCGTGCCGGTGCCGTCGGGGTCAAATCTGGTTTCAACATGGTTGTCCGGGGTGGGGTCGGGCAGGTGCATGCGTTCGACATGCACGATTTTGCTGTACGGCACCAATTCCAGAAATTCGCCGGTGACATAGAAGCTGCCTTTCCGGGGGTTCGTCCATTCGTAGCGAATCTTGCCGCCCGGCCGAGCTTCGCAGACACACACCGGCATGGTCCAGCCTTCCGGACCAAGCAACCATTGCTGAACAAGTTTTGGATCGGTGTGCGCGCGGTATACGGCCTCGGGCGGGGCGGCGAAGCGCCTGGTCACCACAACATGCGTGTCGCCTTCGGTCGTGAGCGTCAACTTACTCATCGTTCCTCTCCTTTTTTTGGTGTCTCCATGGCGGCCAGCAGCTGGTCCAGTCGGTCGTAGTTTTTTTCGAGGGCTTTGCGCAGCATCGCGAGCCATTTGTCCATTGCCGCAATGCCCTCCTTCGCCAGACGGCGCGGGCGCTTGGTGCCATCAACACGCCGAACAACAAGCCCTGCTTCTTCGAGCACTTTGAGGTGTTGAGAAATTGCTGGTTGCGTCATCTCGAAGGGCTCAGCCAGTTCCATGACGGTCGCTTCGCCGCTGGCCAGACGCGCAAGAATTGCCCGGCGTGTCGGATCGGCCAAAGCGGCGAAGGCAGCGTCAAGGGCTCGACTCATAATAAGTATTAACTTATATAAGTAATATCTTATTGTCAAGAAGAAAATTTTACTGATGCCCTACGCGAGTGTCGTGCCGGGACAAACGACGGTGTAAGCCTTTGGTTTAAAGCTGAGGGAGTTGCAGACGATCGGGACTCACATGGCCTAAGCTGCCGGTTTTTCCATATGCTATTCGGTCTTGAACGGCGGACGTGAGAGATGTGAGCACAGAGATGCGTCGAGCCCTTGAACGGAGCCTTGATTCAGGATCGCCCCCCAGCGAGCTCGGGACAAAAAACTTGCGCTGGCACCGGTCGAAGGCCACTTGCCGACGTAGGCGTTGCAGGTCAGTGCCTCGCTCGCGCGCGCGCGTCTGCAACCGAGTTTCGAGCGCCGCACGAAAGGCGCCGGCTGTCTTGTAGGATTTCGCTCCCTCCCTCACGCGGGCTGCCCGGCCAATTCCCGAAGCGAACGTTGCAGTTTATCGTCCGGCATGCGATCGATTTCTCTTCTTCCGATGAGGCCACGGTGTATGGCTTCGTCGACGGCTACCTTCAGTTGGCTCCGGTCCACGTGTCCGCTGCGCAGTAGATCCACGATGGTTCTGAGCGGACGAGTCACGCGGATCCCGTGCATTTCCTGAACTTCGCTGGTGTCGAGGTGTGCCCGGTGAAGCACCAGGATCTCCGGAATCGTGCTGTTCCGGCGAAACTCTCTCGGCACGGTCATGTGCAGCTTCGAAGGCATGAGGTCCGATAGTTCATGAAGACTGAGAGCCGTGTCATGGCTGTAGGTGCCTTCAGGCACTTCTTGCCGATTTTGGGACCAGAGATACCAAAGCATCAGGTCCGGGCGTTCCGGAGCCGGAAAATCGGCAAGGCGGTAGATCCCGCGGTGCTCACGAATCCAGTTTCCGGCGTTCACATGGTAGGAGTGCGTCTTCTCGGCGAACCCCGACCGAGTGGCTTGCTTGGTGGTGAAGAAGCCCTGCTGGGATTGGGCTATCTCGTGGAGCCGTCGCGCGGCTTCTTTATAAGGTCCTGGCATTACATATTCCCCCAACTTTCTTGGGGGATTATGCGCTTTCGCTGTACCCGCGGGCAACAGGCTTCGCGTATCACATTGTATCTACAAGCTTTTACAGGAAACTCGAGCTATTCAATCCGGAAGCATAAATCCCCCCAAGTTTTTCAGGGAATTGTGAGGTCCGGAAACCTGCCTTTCTGTTTATATGGAGTAAAAGCCATGTTTCACGAATTGATGCCGTTGCTCGCGCAACGGACGTTGCTGCTAATGATTTCGCGCGTCGGCGCTGATGAGATCCGTATCAACGTCATTCCTCAACGACTGAAGTCGACGAATACAGATCAGAACGATGCGCTTCTCACTCCTCTGAGCATAAGCGGGACGCCCAAGGAACTCGACGAGGTACTTCCGGCGCAACTCTTGGAATTCGTCGGAGCGCATCTCGGGCTTTCTACCACACTCAAGACCGTGAAGGAACAAATGGACGCCGCGGCGAAGACTGCCAGAGAAGCGGCGCGGAAAAGCACGTCTGGAAAGGCGGCTACCAGCCCCGCTAAAACAATTCCAGCTGCGGAGAATGTCGCGTCGCCTGCGCCGGCCGGACTGACCATCCCTGGGCCCGCGCCGTCCGGACAGCTATCTGGAAGTCTGTTTGGCGACGTGCCTGCAGGTGAACCCTAAGATCCCCCAAGCACGATGGAGCCCCGACGCCGGCCCAGGCTGCTGGCCGGCGCGCTCGACTTCCAATCGTCAGCAGCAGTCATGCTACCCCTGAACTGCCTCCCAGCCTTCCTTCAGAATGAATGGGAGCAGGCACACCGCAGCGACCGGGTCAGCCCAGGAGATACGCCAGATCGCATTGAAGACCAATCCTGCTAAGGCGATCAACGAGAGATAGCCACACATTGCAGACTCAGTGGCATCTGCTGTGAGCGCTCGGCTGCCGGTTATCGCCGCCAAGCTGCGCTTCTTCTTGGCAAGCCATGGCATAAACAGGGCCGCCACAAGCAAGATTGCAATCCCCAGCCTTGTCTTTTCGTTTTTGGTCGTGATGACTCTGAACGACCGCTGCGCCGGCAATTCCGCCCAGGGCCATCGCGACGGCCACTTTCCGCGCATCTATGGGGTCAATTGGCATTGGCTCCTCAGCCAGATATTTTCTCAGACAAGTGCACCAGGAACGCAGTCTCCTCGGCTGATTGGCAAAGAATTCTCTCCAAAAACACGAAATTCTCCCTGTTACAAATTCGCGAGTCACGGACATATATGAGTAGAGGGGACTGTGGAAGGCCGAGCCATCGGCTCAATGAAGCAGATCCGAGCCACTACGGAGGGAACATTCCTTCGGGACGAACACAGTATGGATTGCAGTAATGGATGCGGGAAACGCCGTACCTTCCATTGGCCGGACGAGGCCAGGAAACTAGTCGCCGACCA
>Ga0210399_10000701_pt1 | contig 26453 bp, 24 predicted proteins | sample IncBWC14MmetaG_FD_150865 | JGI IMG/M metagenome (GOLD analysis project Ga0210399, IMG submission 150865) | Forest soil microbial communities from Barre Woods Harvard Forest LTER site, Petersham, Massachusetts, United States - Inc-BW-C-14-M | ecosystem: Environmental > Terrestrial > Soil >... | reverse complement strand
GAAGCTCAATACCCGGCCCACCGATACCCCTGTCTACGCTTCAAGCGACATCTCGCGATGTCTCCCGCAAGACTGAGGGCCAAGATGGAGTCGCTGTCTCCCTTCTTGTAGGACTCTTTCATTCCCTGCAACATGCCGGTTTATCCCGGCGCACCCCGATTAACGCGCAAACTGGAAACTGACCCACCACCCGAATTCTGCCTAATCATCAGATTTTGGTGCCGGATTTCCAAGTTCAGAGAGCCTGCAGTCTGTTCATGCGGCGGTAGGCTTCGGTAACTAAAGCGCCGTTGCCGCGAGCCTCCTTACCGTCCGGCAGGGAAAGGATGTCTTCGAAGCCCACGCGAGTGTCGTAACCGCGAGCAGCAGCTTCATCGATCAGATCCCAGGCCGTTTCGTTCAAGCCATGCAGCACGCGGGGCAGATCGATGCCCGCCGCGTCGAGCATACCCTCGATCTGTTCTAGCGTTTTCAGCGCTGCTTCAGTCGACGTCTCGAACGGCTCTAGAAGCACCCTCAGACACCGCGAACCAATCCCGGTCGGCAGGAATACATCGGCCTCGGAAAGCATCATTTCGGCGACGACTTGGCGATGACTCAGCTGAACACCACTCGTAACGAACACCTGCGTGCCTTCGACATCGCTGAGCCCAACTTCGACTCCGATGCCGCGGCAGAGTAGAAGCTCAGCGAGAGGTAGAGCCCCCTCTTCCTTGAAATTCACCGAAGCAAAGTCCGGCAATACTTTCCATCGGGAGACAAGTTCGTGGCGAAGATCGGCGTCGCGCAGAATCCACGCGCCGGTGCTGACGCCCACGGGCGTGCCGGGAACGGCCAGGCGCATGGCGTTTAGTGCTTTGGCAACGTCTGCAGGATCGAGACTTTCCCGACCATCGGGGCCCCGAACGTGAAAGTGGATGGCGCCTGCACCCGCTGCTACGGACTCCCTTGCGGACGCCGCGAGTTCGGCTGGCGTGATGGGAATTGCCGCGTGTTCGGCGCGGGTTCGGCCTCCGTTCAATGCGGCTTTGATAAGCATAGGCAACTGTCAATTCGTAGATTGCGCCGGGCCGGCAGGGAATTTGATTTATTGGCTCGTTGAGTGTCGCCGGGCTAAAGCCCAGCGCCTACATTGAGCGCGCTACGAGCCTTGCGGATCCGCTTCAGAGGAATCAGCGCCAGGCGATGGCGGCTCAAGTTTCGTTGTCTGCCGCATCCGATCGCGCAGCGCATCGCCGATGTCGGCAAACACTTTGGTGCAGGTTTCGCGCAGCCTCTCTTCGGCGTTGGCGGCAATGCGGGCCACCGATTCGCGCGATTGATGATCGAGAGACGACACCGTCGCCAGCATCCACTGGTTTGAAACGTTGTCGAGCCGCGCGCGATAGTGCTCCGCCGCTTCCTCGCCGATCCGCGAGTAAATACTCTGCATCTCGCGCTGCTGCGCCCCGGTCATCGATTTCCACGACTCAAGCAGCGGCTCGAAACCCGCCCGCACGCGCAGATGGGCTTGGGCGACGCCGGTTTCCATGGCGTTGCTCATGCCTTCCTGGAATCGCCGCAAAAAGTCTTCCTGCTCGGTGGTGACTCTTTGCGCCAACTCGGAGCGCGCAGCTTCCATCTGCGTACGCGTTTCCACCGTGGAGCGCTGCAGCTCGGTCTCGAAACCCTCGAGGTCCTGCCGCGCATGGCGTTGGATTTCGTCGATGAATGCGGCCGAGGTAGTTTCCGCGGCTTCCGCAAAAAGAGCCCGGGCGCGCTCGAAAGCCTCGCTGACGACTTCGGCCATTTGTGTCTGCGCGTAGGTCACGAAGTTTCGGCTCGATTGATCCAGCTCGGTGGCAAATTCGCTGGCGATATCGCCCGCTCTTTCGCGCAACTGGTTGCCCACCAGCTCGCTCACTTTTTCCGCCGCGCTTTGCGTTTGCGTTTGCGCGCGTTTCTCGTACCATTCGGCCGACTTCACCAGGTCTTCGACCGTTTGTTGCTTCAGCGTCTCCACACGGAGTTCGAAGTCCGACAGGCTGCGTGTGGTAACGTTCTCAGCGGCCTCCCGCAGCAGCTCTTCCGCGCCTCCAAGGTTGGCGCGAAACTGTGCCAAAGCCTCGGCGAACGACTCGTCGGTGCTGGCACGAATGCGCTCTTGATGCATCGTTAGCGCGGCATCCAGCAGCGACCTGCCCCCCGCCAGGCGTTGCATGGCGTCAGTGGCCTTCGAGACTTGCGGCGCTACCAGCGATTCGATCTCCTGACCAAACCGCGAGACCGCCTCGCGCCCGGATTCATCGAACGCCGTGCGAATTCGCGCGGAGATCTCTTCCAACAAGGTTTCCGACTGGCGATGCAATTCATTCCGGTGCAGGCTCAAGACATCGTCGGCCTGTGATTGAAAGCGGGTGAGGGCGTGTTCCTGCACCGTCTCCAGGCGCGCCGCAAGCTGTTCCAGCCGCTCGGAGGTTTCCGCAGCACGGGTAGATGCGGCTTCCGCGCGCTCTGTGTGCGCTTGCAGTGATTCCTGCAATCCCTGGGCCTGACGATCCGATTTTTCCGATAGTTCGGCCGCGGAGGCGCGGAAATTCCCGCCGAGCCGCTCTGCCTCTTGCTGAAACGCCGACAATAACGCATTCGCGCGTTCGTTCAGCCCGCCCGCCGCGCGTTCCTGAGCCGCAGCAAACGTGCTGTCGACCGTACTCTGCCAGCGCGCCAGCGCCGCTTCCGCTTCGCCCGCAAGGTAGCTTTGCCACTTTGCCTGGGCCGCCCCGATCGTCTCAGTGGTGTGCTGATGCGCTTCGTTGCCAGCTACGGAGAGCGCTTCGAGACGCGCAGCCAGCGCTTCCTCTCGTTGCCTCGCCGCTTCTTCGATGGCTCGCTGGGCCGCTTCCACCCGGGCGGCGACTTGCGTTTCGATCTGCTCGGCGGCAGTCCGCAGTCGCATGGTGGTCTCTTCAGCTTGTTGCACGACCTCACTGAGGTTTTCCGCAGCGCTAGTCAACTGCTCCTCGTGTTCGCTGCGTTGCGCGAGCCCTTGCTCAGAAAGTTGCGTGGCAAGATGCCGCGTCAGCTCTTCAAGCTGCGGAGAGAGACGCTTCGGCAGTTCTTCCTGCAACGCGGCCGCGGCAGCTTCATGCGCCACGCGACTTCGCGTCTGCGATTCTTCCTGAATTCGGTCGATCGCTTTCGAAAGTTCTTGCGATAGTGATTCGCGGGCCTCTGCAACCTTGTGCTCCCACTGCTCCGCGCTGATACTCCTTTCCGCGGAAACTGCCTGCGCCGCGGCTTCGCGTGCCGCAGCCTGAATCTGTTGCCGAGCTTCGGCCAGCAGGCGGGTAACGTGCCGCGCGAGCTGCAGCGAAGCATCCGTGGTGCTGGCGGGCGAAGGAAACACCCGCACATTGTCGGGGCTGGTCGGCGATGAAGGCTCGGGGTCCGTGAGGGAAACGTGGAACTCGGTCTCCGATGCGTCGGTCGGCATTGCAGCCGGTGTTAAGGAAGGCAGCGGCACGTTCGCCGGGGAGTTTCCGTGTGCGGCTGCCGCAGCCTGCGCCTTCTCCGCGTCTGTCGGCGCAAACCAATCCTCCGGAGGAAATGCGATGCCCCAGACGTTGCCGGGCGATTCCAGTTCCAGCGCCACCTGGAAAAACTGGCGCACTGTCCGCGGACGTTGAATCCACGCAACCCGGCCGCGCACCATACGGGGCGGCTGGTCGGCTTCCGCGTGCGGAACCTCCAGCTTGACCCACATGTTCTTTAGGACGTAATGCTTCGACTGATACCGGCACCCGTGGCAATTCAGGATCAGGGACGAAGTCCGCTCCATGAACGGACGCCCGAGTGCGTCCACACCCGTAACCTGCAGCGGAACCGCTTGCACGATTCGCGTGCTGCGACGTTTTCTCAGTTCGGACGTTGAGTTCACCGCAGTTTCATGCGCCATCTCCGTTGTTTCATCGGCGAGGTTGCTGCTTCCAAAATCATCCATGGGTTGGGCCGCCGTTTCTTGTTGTTAGAAAGCAAGTGCCGATCAATTTCGTTTGGTCTCCGAGCTGTTCGCCGCTGGAGCGTGTTGTGTTCCACTCAGGAACATCCAGACTTCCTTGGCCACCCAAATAGGTCCCACCAGCAGGTAGATCGGTCCCTGGAAGAATGCAGGATGATTGCCTTCGATGCGATGACCAAGGAACAGAAACGCCCAGCCGCCCACGAAGAACACCGCGCCCCAAATCCACTTTGTGAGAATTAACAGGATGACGCCGGCGAAAATCAGGGGAATGCCGACGCCATGGAGCACCTTGTTCCAGACGGACGAATGCTCGTGATCATACTGCACCATATAGCTGGCTAGACCTGGCATAGCAGAACTCCAAGCGTGGGGACGCTGCCTGCGGAAGTACACTTTACCCTGAAACTTCGTAAATGGCTAGACTGCAGAGATGTGGAAAATTTAGCAAAAAACTACAAATCGCGACGCCCTTCCATGGCTTTCAGCATGGTGACTTCGTCGGCGTATTCGAGATCGGCGCCTACCGGGATGCCGACTCCGATGCGCGTTACTCGCACACCCAGCGGCTTCAGCAATTTGGAGAGGTACATAGCCGTGGCTTCGCCTTCCGCGGTCGGATTCGTCGCCATGATGATTTCCTCGACGGTACCTTCCTTTAGGCGCTCGACCAGGGACTTGATTTTCAATTGGTCCGGTCCACGCCCCTGCAGCGGTGACAGCGCCCCGCCCAGTACGTGATACATCCCGCTATACATGCGTGTTTTTTCGATCGCAAGAATGTTGTGGGCTTCCTCGACGACGCAGATCGTCTGGTGGTTCCTCGTGGGGCCGACGCAATACAAACACGGATTGGTGTCCGTGATGTTGTGGCAAGTCGAGCACTCGCGGATTTTCTCTTTCGCGTCACGAATGGCATCGGAAAGCGCGAAGGCATCCTCGGGCGAGACGCGAAGCAAATGGAACGCAAGGCGCTGGGCCGTCTTTTGGCCAATTCCGGGAAGATGCTTCAGTGCATCGATAAGTCGTTCAACAGGCGCGGCAAAATCAGGCATGCCTGATGTGTAGCACAGCCGCGCACTCCGTGCAAACCACGCCATTATAGGGGCCGCTTTCCGAAGCGGGCGTCTTCCGCATCAGCATCAATTTCGAGTGAGGAAAGCTGAACTAGAATTCTGAAATGAGGGGAAGGAAACTAGAAAAGTCCAGGAATCTTGAGGCCGGCCATGCCGGGAATCCCGCCGGACAGGTTTTTCATCTGGTTGGTGAGTTCTTCATCCACGCGCCGAGAAGCTTCGTTCACCGCCGCCCGGACCAAATCCTGCAACATCTCCTGGTCCTTGTTCGCAAAAACGTCCGGCTCGATGCGCACATCGACAAGTTGCTTCTGGCCATTCATCTTCACGGTGACCATGCCGCCGCCGGCCGATGCTTCCACGGTCACGGAGTTTACTTGCCGTTGCAGGTCTTCCTGCAATTGCTTGAACCTGGAGAGCATCTGTTGGAGCGCGTTGACTTCCATCAGGATTCCTCTGGGTTGCGTTTCACTTCAGTAATCTTACCACCGAAGCGCTGCAGCATCGACTTTACCATCGGGTCGCGCTCGAACTGAGCTCGCAATTCCTGCGTGCCCGATCCTCCGCGTGATGCCGACGCAGCCGCCGCTGCAACTGTTTCGAGTTTAGCACAGACACGCACCGGTCGTCCGAGCACCTTGCTCGAAACGCCACGGAGCTTCTCGAGAGAGTCGCGGCCCTCGAGCATTTCCGCGTAGGCGCGGTCAGCGGGAGAAAAATAAATACGCAGCTCGGCGCCTTCGAGCTCCCAACGATTCCCACGTTCGAGTAATTCGCTGAGAAATTTCTGTTGCGCTTGAATCGCGGACTTGATTTCCGCGACTTGTTCTTCGCTCATGCCGGTGGCTGGTGTAAGTGCGGCCACGCGTACGGAAGATGAATCGGCTCCGGTTTCGACGCCTTCCGTATCAGGAGTCGGCGTTTCCATAGCGATGGGAACGATGGCGGGCGCCGCTGCCGGCTGTGGCGCTCGCTCTGCGCGAATCGGTACGGGGGCGTTGGGCGGAGGCGTCGCGAAAGTCCGCGGAGCCGCGGTGAAGGGAACTGGCGCAGCCAAAGCGGGTGATGCTTCACGACGAGGCGCCACCGCGACCGGCGTCGTGGCTGGTGCAGTACGCGTTGCTCCAGCACCAACTCCCGCTGAGGCCGGAACGCCGCTGCGAACCTCCGCGAGCAATTCTTCGAGCGGGGCCAGGCGCGACGCATTGATCAATCGCAGCAGCCCCATTTCCAAATGCACGCGAGGGTCGGGCTTGCGTCGCAGATCATCATCGGTCTGCAGCAAAATCTGAAAAAAGCGCGTTAAATCTTCCTCGCTGAACTCCGCCGCCGCGCAGGCAAGCGCCGGCCGCTGATCGAGGGTAGCCGCAATTAATTCGGATTCAGCCCCGCACACGCGCGCGATCAAGAGGTTACGCATGTGGCGAATGGCCTCGCGACAAAAGTGCTGGAGGTTCCGGCCTTCCTTCTGAAACGTGTGTACGAGCGATAGCGCGCGGTCCGCCGATCCCGCTGCGATTGCTCCGACCAATTCCTCCAGCGCATCATCCGGCACGACGCCAAGCAACGAGCGGGCTTGGTCCGCCGGAATGGTGTCGCCGCAATAAGCCCGCGCCTGTTCCAACAACGACAGCGCATCGCGCAGGCTGCCTTCCGCCATACGCGCGATCACCGCCAACGCGCCCGGTTCGATCTTCAAATTTTCTTTCGCCGCAATCTCTTCCAGCCGGCCAGTAATTTCCGCGAATGTAAGCGCCCGGAAATGGAAGTGCTGCGATCTGGAGCGGATGGTATCGACCAAATTTTCCGGCTCGGTCGTCGCCATCACGAAGATCACGCGGTCGGGAGGTTCTTCCAACGTCTTTAGTAAAGCGTTGGACGCTTCGCCGGTCAGCATGTGCGCTTCGTCGAGGATCACCACTTTGCTGCGGCTTGCCGCCGGAGCGTAACGCACCATTTCGCGCAGCTCGCGAATCTGGTCGATGCCGCGATTGGAGGCCGCGTCGATCTCAATGACGTCCAACGAAGTACCCGCCGCGATCTCCGTGCAGGAATCGCACACGCCGCACGGCTCGGCGGTAGGTCCCTTCACGCAATTCAGCGCCTTCGCCAGAATTCGCGCGGCGGTGGTCTTCCCGACGCCACGCGCGCCGGAAAAAATGTAGGCATGGGCAACGCGGTCGTTGTTGATAGCGTTGGCGAGTGTTTCGGTGACGTGACCTTGACCCACAAGATCACGAAAAGTTTGGGGACGCCACTTGCGGGCTATAACTTGATAGGCCATTCGTTTTGCAGGACCCGAGCGATCTCTTTTCCCTGACTCAAACTATTCGCGATGCGCGCTCTGCCATCGCGAGGAACTTCGGGTGATCTGCGGCACCCGAGGCGTTCCCGATACCGTTGCTCCCTTCCGGGCCTGGCGGGGTTCGCGGGACCTCGTTGCACAGAGCCCGAAGCTCCACGCTCTGGCAGTCGCGCGATTTCTCGCACTGCGATGTTCAGTCTAACACACACATGCGGTCACGGTTTCAAATGCGGCATGGTCCGCGAAAATAAAACGCGGCGGAGATCATTCACGGACTCGTTCACGGAGCGCGACGCCTAAGATTTCGGTTTTGCGGCGGCCCCAGCGGGCGCGTCAGGAGGAATCACGTCCGCGGGATTAACCCAGTTCACCTTGAAAGGCCCGACGCCGTGAACCTGCACGATGCTCTCGCCCTTGCTCGCTGCAAAGTGTCGCATCTCTTTCGGCATAGAGATGAAATTCCCAACGTTCATGGTCATCAATTTCGTTTCGTCAAATGTTTCGCCCATGCCCACTAGAAATGTTCCCTTGAGCACGGTCACGTTTTCGTCCGTGGGATGCCAGTGCGCCGGGATTTTCGCTCCGTCGACGCAGCGGAGGCGCACAACGAATGGCGCGCCATCTGCGCCTGGATCGCCCGAAACCGGCGCGAGGTCGCAACCTTTGATGATCGGAGTCCACTTCAGATCGGCCGAGCGCACGATCTTGTGCGACGCCGCCGCGTCCGGCTTGTCTTGACTATAGACAGCAGCGCCACAAACGATCATGGCGGACAGTAGTCCACAGACATACTGCACACGAATTTTGTTCATTGAGATTTTCTCCGTGGGAAAGCAATCGTGGAGGAACGATAACGCCGACCGCAGCCCCCCGCAAGCGATTTAGCAAAACGTGTCCGCGTTACCTTCGTAGGGGCGACTTTACGTCCCCGTCTTTCTGAAGGCGAGCGCAGCTTCTACAACCGGCAGCGAAAGCGCTCCCGCACTTGTAGCCGCCCTCTCTAGGCGGGCGGGTTTAGACGCAGCTCCGCCCAGCCCCTGTGCCCGGCAGCTACTGTTTCGGAAAATTAGGATCGGCTTTCACTTCTAGAATCTGTTTGGTGTGCCGCTCGCTGTGCCCGGCGATCAGCAGAATCCACTCGTAACCATCCAGCTTCACTCCCATAGGGCTGTCGATAGCATGCGCTCGCAAATCGGGAGTTGTTTTCAAATATTCCTCGGTCACCAGGCGGCTCTCCAGGAAATGCTTTTCGGCATCAGCCGGTGAACCAAACCGGTTCGTGGGCTTCAGGGGTTCGGGAGCTGAGATTTTGTGCGAGCGATCCGGCACCTGCGCGAGCACACTGGTATCGATCTTCTTCAACTCTTCAGGGTCGCGCGGCGAAATCGCGGGGCTCTTCATCACCTGTTCCTGGTCCATGGTTCGAATCAAGTCCTCCGCCGCGGCCAGATGCTCCATCACCTCAGCGATTGACCAGCGATCCGGCCCCGCCTTGAAGTTCCACTGCGCGTCCGACAATCCCTTCGTAGCATCTATCACACCCTTCTTGGTCGATTCCAGATACACCAGCGCGCGATCCTTATCCGCTTGCGAGATATCCTGCGCCCGCAAGGCCACCGCGCCACACACCGTCAAAACAATGCCCAATCCACCGACCAGAACTCTTCTCATGCGCATTCCTTTCTTTTCTGTTCGACCTGGAACGTGCCCGCGCTGAACCAACAAGGTCCCTATTGCGCCGACTGTCCTTGAGAGGCACCACGAGACATCAATTCATCGGTAGTCAAATCTTCCGTATGCGTAGCAATGTACCAGTGGTTCCCCCAAGCGTCTACCACGCCGCCACTCCGCTCGCCGTAAAACTGATCCTTCGGCTCGCTCAATGACTTACCCCCAGCCGCAATCGCATCCTTATACATCTCGTCGACGCCCGGAACGTATAGGTGCAGAGTTGTCGGCCGAGGGGCCCACTCTCCATGCGCCTCGCTGCATTCGATGACGGAGTCCCCGATACGCACCTTCGCGTAGCCGACGGTTCCGTTCGGAGTCTCCTTCCTGAATACGATCTGCGCAGCAAAAGCTTTCGCCAGGAACGTCAGAAACTCCGCGACCCCTTTCACGCTGAATCCGGGCGTCACACTGCGCAGCCCTTCCGGAGCAAAGTGCTGCCCGGCCTTGTGCGTCGCGATGTACCATTGATTGCCACGTGGGTCGGTAACGCCGCCTTCGCGGTCGCCGTAGTCCATGTCCCGCGGTTCGTACAGAGACGTCGCCCCCGCCTTCAAAGCGCGCTGATAGGTCTCGTCCGCATTCTTCACATACAGATGCAGCGCCGCCGGCATCGCGCGGCCTTCGCCGGGCGCTTCACCCATTTCGACCATCGAATCACCGATCCTCATCGCCGCGTGCGCGATGCTTCCGTCTGGCCGCGCCATTCGCTCCTGTTCCTGCGCATCGAACGCCCGCTTCAGAAATTCCATCAATCCAGCAATCCCCGGCATCACCAGATACGGCGTGACCGTGTGAAACCCTTCCGGAATCGGACTCTTGCTCTTCGCCATGTTAGCCTCCAAGTATCTAAGTAAATGTAAGTGCGCGCATTCGCGCCTCTTCAGCCACCATAATGGCGAAGCTGCTAACCCGCCGTATTGTAAAAATTTGACCCGGAAGCAACACCGCGTGACCGCAGCCAACAGTAAAGTCTGTGCCCTCACTAAAGTCTGCGTGGAGACATCAGCGCAAACCCTCAGCCGCCGCGCCGCTCAATTCGCGTGACATCCTCCGCGTAACCAGCTCCTCAACTTTGTAGGGGCGGGGCTTGCCCCGCCCGGGCAAACTAGCTATGAATCGGCACGTGATTCAAATGCTCGATGTAGTCCGCCAGATAGCTGGACGGATTAATCCCGGAAAACGCCCGAAAATCATGAATGAAGTGAGCCTGATCAAAGTACCCGCATGTCAGCGCAACCTCCGCCCAGTCCACCGGCCGCCCAGCCGAAATCATGCGCACCACTTTTTGAAACCGCCGCACGCGACAAAATAGTTTCGGCGCCAGTCCCACTTCGTTTCGAAATACTTCGATGAATCGTCGCGAGCTGAGCCCGATCTGTTCGGTCACATCGGCAATCTTCTGTCCTTCCGGCACCCCGCGAAATTCATTCAACGCAAACGCCACCGCCGGATGCCGCTCCGGCACACCGCGCACCGCGTCCAGCAAAGCCCTCTCGATCACCCGCGCCTTGGCGGCTGGAGTAGCAGCCTCCAACAGTTGCTGACGCACCCGCTCCGCGGCCGCCGCTCCCCACAACACATCCAAACCTACGTGGGTGTTGTGCAACTCGCCGGCGGGCAGTTTCAAAAACGGGTACGCTCCCCCAGCCTTGAAGTGCGCCCCGGCAACCTTTACCGTGGTTGAGGTATCGATTGCGAAGGGCTGCGAGTGCGGTCCACACACCACGTTCCCGCGAAAAATTTCGCAACGATCCAAATCTTCGCGGCTATAAACCGGGAACGTCTCTTCTTCAAGGCTAAAAACCAGCTCAACCGACCCATCCGGCAGCAATCGCTCTCTCGGGTGCGGCGCCGCATCATTCTCCAACACCCAAATCACTTCGACAAACCGATCGAGAGGCGGCCCAGGCTTGTAGTGGTAGTTCCGCATGGCTTCGCCGCAGTTTACCGCACCCTTTGTCCAGCCGGTATGCTCGCGTGCGAGGGTTCACCCGCCGTTGTATGGGGCGCAGGACTCCTGCGCCCCAGCTTGGCAAGTTGTATACACCGGGCGCGGATATCGCAAATATGAGCCGCGTCGCGTCCCACCTGTGCTATACTGTTGTTGCGCTTAATACCGCGGTTGTGTAGTGCGGCTGCTCTGGGAAGTAAACTGCAATACCGAGAATACCCGCCTCCAGTTTCCTCCGTTCGTCTTAGGTGACACCTAATAAGACTGGCAAAGAATTTTGCCGAGTCGCACCGCTTAACGTGTGCGCGCCGCCATCCTTCAGCCAGCAAGAAAGCACTATCGAAATGCAAAGTTTTTCAGAATCAATGATTTCCGCCTATACCAAGGAGCGCCTGTCCGCAGCGAAGTTCACGACGCCCACTCCGGTGCAGGCCGCCGCGATCCCGCAAGCGCTTGAGGGCAAAGACGTTCTAGCCACCGCGCAAACCGGCACCGGCAAAACGTTAGCGTTCATCATCCCGGTCATGGAGCGTCTGCTTCAGGGCAACCCTCCCGGAATCGCAGCTTTGGTCCTAGTCCCAACGCGCGAACTCGCCATGCAGGTCGTCGAAGTTTACAACCTGTTGCGCGGCAAACAACTTCAACCCGCCGCCTGCGTCGTAGGCGGCCTCTCCGAAGGCGCCCAACTCAGCGCCATCCGTAAAGGCGCGCGCCTGATCGTAGCCACCCCCGGCCGCCTGGAAGACTTCCTGGACCGCCGCCTTTTCAACTTCAAGGATCTCCGCATCCTGGTTCTCGACGAAGCAGACCGCATGCTCGACATGGGCTTCCTCCCAGCCATTCGCCGCATCGCCGCGATCCTCCCGAAAGAACGCCAAACGATGTGCTTCTCAGCAACGCTGGAAGCCTCGGTCGTCCATCTCGTAAAAGACTACATGCGCAACCCGGTCCGTCTGAGCTTCGGCTCGGTCCTAAAGCCGTCCGAAAACGTCCGCATGCAAGCCTTCGAGGTGAGCACCGACCGCAAGCAGCAGCTGCTGAACCGCCTGCTCGCCAAAGAGACCGGCCGCTGCCTGGTCTTCGCCCGCACCAAGCGCGCCACCGACCGCATCGCCAAAAATCTCAATCGCGACAGCTTCTCCGCTGCCATGATTCACGGCGACCGCTCGCAATCGCAACGCAACTCCGCGCTGGCCGGCTTTCAGCAAGGCCGCTACCGCGTTCTTGTAGCCACCGACATCGCCAGCCGCGGCATCCACGTCCAGGACATCGCGCACGTCATTAATTTTGACCTGCCCGAAGTCGCCGAAAACTTTATCCACCGAGTAGGCCGCACCGGCCGAGCCGGCAAACACGGCGTAGCCTCCACCCTCTTCGCCCGCGAGCAGCGCTCCGAACTCTTTCAACTAGAGCGCACGCTAGGCATCAAGATGGAGCGCCTCAACGCCGAAACCAGCGCTCCGGAAGCCGCTGCCGAACAAACCGGCCGCCTCCACGAATACGCCAGCAACCCGCGCGAATCCTCATTTCGCGACACGCGTCGCTACCAACCAGCCCATCGCCAATCCGCGAGCCGCCACGAATCGGTGACCCGCCACGAGTCCGCGAACGGCGTCGAATCTGCCGCCGTAGCCGTCGCCGCCAAATCCAAAATGTTCCGCCTACCCGGCGAAGTCTTCCAAGTCGAAGCCGACTAACTCCCGCGTAGTCTGCATAACCCGTAGGGCGCAGCACTGCTGCGCCCCTATTTGGCACCTTCTAATCCCGAGGGCTTCTTTAGCCACCGTCGCCAAACACCGCGCCGCCAGGCGCTATTTCAGTTCTCGGTAATTGACAACGAACCGGAACGCCCCTCACACTGCCCGGCGTGCCAAGAACCGTATTCCGCCTCTGCGTGTCCTTTCTTCTATTCGCGTCCGTAACTCAACCCCAGACGCTCACCAGAGTACCCGTTTACAGGATTAATCGAGCAGCCAGCTCCATTAAGTTCGCCGTGAATGCGTCGGTGGCCATCGCGGGTACTTTCGACCACTGGGACGCTGCCTTGGCATTCACTTCCCTCGATCCTGCGACTGGCGTTTTGGACGTCAAGATTCAGGCCGGGGCGTAGATACCGGGAGCGGGATGAAGAACGGCAAGCTCCGGGGCAGCGATTTCTTCAATGCCAAGCAGGATCCGTTCATCACGTTTCGCTCCAGCAGATTTGTTAGGACCAGTCTGAGCACCTTTGAGGTCGACGGCGACTTCACGATTCGCGGCGTGACCAAACCGGAGAGACTCACGCTAACGATTACCGACACCGGGGTAGGCTCCGGCACGATTGCAGGGACCATGGCCTTCGATCGCAATGACTACGGCATGAACAGCGGTATCCCGTTCATCAGGATTGCCGACTACGTCGAGGTCGCAGTCAAGCTGGCGGCGAAGCGAGTCACTGGGCCTCCACTGCTTTTTCGACCCTAGCAGCGTGCGTGATGAAATTCCGGACAATTGGCAGCGTCAGATGATTACATCCCCGGAATTTGATTGCAGATGTTACGTGAATCGCGATAGTCGGTGGAGTTTCCCGCCCAAGGCAAATTGAGTTCAATCTACCTCTGGTAGTCCTATCCGTTTGACGAGAGCTCGAAATCGTGGATCGCGGTGCAACCGGTTCAGGTCCAACTCCCGCTGGATCCGTACAAGCACTGGCACATGATCGTCGTACGCCTTCTCCAACCACCGTATCGCTTCATCATCCTGGCCAACTCGCGCGTAGGCAGAAGCCATCTCCATCGGTGAAACATAACCCTTTTGGGCTTTTTGCTTCACCTGAGCGAGCCTCCATTCCTGCACGCCCCGATTCCCCCCTTTAGCGAAGGCGACGCGCAATTCCGCCGCCGATTTTTCATCGCCTTCCATGCGAAGCGCTTCCGCGAATTCTTCCATCGCCTCGTTCTCTCGTCCCTGAGCCAGGTAAGATCGCACAAGTTCATAGCGCACGCGGTCGTTTTTAGGCAGGGCCTCCAATCGCTGGCGAAGATCGATCTCCGCTTCCTTGTACTTGCCTACGCAGTTGAGCGCGTAGCCGAGCCCCCACGGTCGCGCGAAAGGATCCAACTCCTGCGCTTTTCGCTGAGCTTCCACGGCTTCGTCGTTGCGGTTCAGCGCCAGCAGCACGTAGCCGTAGAGGTGATAGCCTTCGGCGAAGTTGGGATTCAGTTCGATCACCCTTAGCGACTCTTTTTCCGCGGCCTTCCAATTCCATCGGTAAAACAGATACGTGCCGGCCATCGAGTTATGCGCTTCCTCGGCAGAGTCGTCCAGCTGCAGCGCTTTTTGCGCCGCGGCCTCGCCCTTCGGCAGGGCATCTCTTGGAACCAGAAATCCCGACACCGCCGCACCGGTATAGTAGTCCGCAAGCCCGCTATAGGCCGCGGCGTAATCGGGTTGCAGCTGAATAGCCTTTTCGAAAGATTCGCGCGCGGTTTCATACCTGCCCATATACCAGTCGTAACGGCCTCGCAAATACGCGTCGTGCGCTTCCCCTGAGATCCTGCGGTTCGAAACTTTCGCAGGCAGCGCAGCGCTACTCACTTCCTTCGCCACGTTCTCTGCAAGTTCCTGTTGCAAAACAAGCAGGTCACGCGAGTCGCGAATGTAGCTTTTTGCCCACACATGAGTGTCGGAAGGAGCATGCACAAGCTGCACGGTTATCCGTACCTTGCTGCCGTCATTCAAGACAGACCCTTCGAGAATTCCGTCCACTCCCAGTTCACGAGCTATCTCCTTCAAGGGGCGATGCACGCCTTTGTACTGCATCACCGACGTCTTGGAAATTACTCGAAGCCTCTTGGTTCGTGCCAGCTCCGTAATCAATTCATCGGTCATCCCATCTGTAAAGTACTCCCGGTCCGGATTTCCCGAGAGGTTTTCCAAGGGCAATACTGCAATGGACCGGATGCTCGCAGCCCGGACTGCGGCGCGCGACTCGATTGATCTGCGCACGAAAACCGCCCCCAGCATCGCGGCGAGGGAGGCTCCTAGCACCAGGACAAATCTCAAGTTGCGTCGCTGGCGGCCTGGAGAAGCCACCATTGTGGTTCGGGATTCAATTCCCTGATGTACCGGTTCAGCCGCTTGAGCGGAGTTTGTGCCAGAAGGCGACAAATTGCTCTTTGACGGCGAGGTCGCATTTGCCGCTTCTATTTTGCCGATGAAGCGATAGCCGCGCCGGGGAAGCGTCTCCACGAACCGCGGACTTTCCGCCGAGTCCCCCAGCGCCTCGCGGACCTTATTTACCGCCGCAGCCAGTCCGTGATCGAAATCAACAAAGGTGTTGCTCCGCCAGAGTTGCCTGCACACCTCTTCCCGGGTCACCACTTCGCCGGGATGCTCAAGCAGCAGCACTAGCAGTTGGAAAGGCTGCGCCTGCAAACGGATTCGATGCCCGCTCTTCCACAATTCGCCCGAGCGCAAGTCCACTTCAAACCTCTCGAAACTGATGCGTTGGGAGCTAGGCACGGACGAGGACCGCATTTCCGGGCGGAGAGGAGAGGCCATTTTGTCGATCTCTGTGCGAAGTGCGGCGATGCTAACAGAGTAAAGAAGCGGGGGTCAATTCTAAATTCCCCCATAGCGATAACGCACAAGTCCCCGCGCGACAAGTGTTTAGTGGATGACCTGGAATTAAACCAAAAGTGATTCCCCGAGTATTGCATAGCTGGCGATTTTCGGCCCAGATTACGCCAGCATCCCACCTGAACTCAGTCGTCCCCGGGGTGAACACGAGCTGCCGAGCGAAATTATTAAGGAGAGACTATGAAATGGACGCGGTGCGGCACATGCATTTTCAGCTTCGCGGTTTTGATGATCAGTAGTTGGCTTTGCACCTCCATGGCCCAGTCACCGTCTTCAAATGTAACCGTATTCGCCACCGGACTTAACAATCCGCGCGGCCTCAAATTCGGACCCGACGGCAATCTGTACGTCGCCGAGGGCGGTGCCGGGGGAACGCTGTCCACTCAGGTAAATGCGACCAGGTTCTCGCCCCGGTAGGGCCCTATACAGGCAGTTTTACGTCGTCGCAGATTTCAAAGATTGACCGGCACGAGAATCGCAGGACAGTGATAGACAATCTTCCCTCCAGCGAAACCGCCGCGACCCAGGGAAACCTCATCAGCGGGGTCTCTGACGTGGCCTTCATCGGCGACGACTTGTACGCCATTACTGCCGGCTGGGGATGTTCCCACGGCCTCTTCAATACCGTTAATGCGGTTATCCGCATCCTCCCGCATAGAAAATGGAAGCTGGTCGCCGATCTAAGCGATTTTCAGAAAACTCACCCGGTCGCCAATCCCAATCCTCCCGACTTCGAGCCGGACGGCACTTGGTATAGCGTGACCTCGGTCCGCGGAAAGCTTTACGCGGTTGAGCCGAATCACAGCGAGTTGGACGTGATCTCCACACGCGGCGAGATCGAACGCGTCGCGGAGATCTCCGCTTCTCAGGGTCACAACGTCCCGACCGCGCTGGCGCATCACGGCAGCTTTTTTTTCGGAAATCTGGGTACGTTCCCGATTACCGAAGGCTCGTCAAAAATCCTAAAAATCTCGGGGACTGGGCATGTAAAGACCGTGGTCACCGGAGTCACCACCGTGCTCGGCCTCGCCTTCGATTGTGAAGGCTTCCTGTACATTCTTGAGAACACTACGGGAAACCCGCTTCCGACTCCGGGTACCGGAAAGGTTTTGCGCGTAACCGACGACGGCCTCGAAGAAATCGCTACGGGGCTCTCGCTGCCCACCGCCATGACCTTCGGGCCGGACGGGGCGCTTTACGTTTCGAACGTTGGATTTGGGCCGCCCCCAGTGGGTTTGGGACAAATCGTAAGGATCACCGTGCCCGGCCGCCCGAATCCAAGAAAAAGCCAGGTGACAAACCAGCCTTCGACCTCGACGACGAGTAAGGCCGGTGGCACGGAAGCACTCAATCCCTTCGAGCCCCCGTCGCGCATCGTCGGTCACAGGGGTGCAGCATTGCTGCACCCCTGACTGCGTATAGCTAGGACCACAAGCCTACGCTGCCGCGCCCGCTCTCAAGGCTCCAGAGAGTCAACCAGGCGGGACTCCTGCGTAGCAATTTCGGCCGGGAGCGGCGCATAACCCAAGGCAGAGCACTCCTTCTGCCCCGACGACAAGACCCAACGCAACAACTGCGCGATCGCCGTTTTCTTACTGTCCTAGTCGAACGCGTGCGGAAGCAGAAACCACGTAAACGTAGCGATCGGATAAGAATCCTTGCCAACGGCATTCGTGATCGAAAATCGAAAATCCGATCCCGTTCCTCCCGACGCCCCGGCCGCGGCGGCGGTCAGGCTCGGCAGATCGGCCTGAACGAAACGCCCCGCCGCGTTACGCACCGAGCCAAAGCTCAGCTTGCGCTGGATGGCATAGATGAACTCGACGTAGCCAATGGAATTGGGAGTTTCCTGCACGCGCTGGGCGACCCCTTCGTTGTGCTCGGCCCCATTTCCGACCGGCCACTGCACAGTGACGCCAGCTCCCACACCAGACTTCCACTGCGGACTCACCTTGGAGAGGTAGTCGGTCCAGACAAACGTCGTGCCACTCCCGTCCGAGCGATGAAAGACGGTGATTTCGGCACCCGGCAAAGCAGCCCCATGATTGATCGCACGGATCTGCGGGTCATTCCATTTTGTAATTTTCCCGAGATAAATCCCGGCCAGAATCTCAGGCGTAAAGCGCAGGTCCTGCCGCAAGCCCGAAATGTTATAGACCGGCACGACCGCCCCGAGAACGGTGGCAAAGTGAAAAGCCTTTCGCCCAATCTGCGCCAGCATTTCATCGGACAGCGGCATGTCCGTAGCCGCGAAGTCCACTTCACCCCTGCTGAACCTTTGAATGCCGTCCTGCGAGCCGATGGCCTCATAGCTGATGCTGATGTTTTTGTCCTTCTCGCTGAACGAGCTGAACCATTTCTGATAAACGGGTGCAGGAAAAGTGGCACCGGCGGCAGTCAACGTAGTTTGCGGTGGGCTCGGCGGTTCAGCGTGCGGCCCTACGGGATTGAAACTCAGTGTGGCGCAAACGGAAAATCCTACAACTAAGCGGTGGAACTGTCTCAATGGGAAGCTCCTTTGACGGCGCCGGCCTGCAATGCTTCCGCAAATTTCTTAACCAGACTGTTGGCGAGATCCTGCGTGACGCTGTCCCAATGAAACTTGTTGGGGGTGACAAGATACGACCATAAAGTTTCGCCGTCCTTGCCCTTCACCTCCACCGAGAGCACGCCCCCATAGATTGCGTTCTGTCCATAGGGCGAAGGACGCGGGCTCGTGCTGTAGTAGCCCTTCACCCACAATTCGCCGTTCCCGCTCATCACCGCGTCCGCCTCCTCGGGCGTCGCGACCACCTCGAGACCACGAACTTTGCGCAAGTGTTTAACAAGAGCGTCGCGAAGCTCGGCCGAGCCTTTCTTCTCGCCAAGAGACGCGACATAGAGTTTCTTGATTTGCGAAAGCGGAGTGGCGGTCTGACTTGCCCCGGCGCTCACGCCAACCTGCGAAACGCCGACTGGACACACAAGGAAGACAACAGCGGCAAGCCGCAGGCAAGTCACCCATGTTTTGCTCATAAATCCTACGGCCAAACCGTACGTGAACATTATTACAGACAGGCTACTCGCGGCACTTACAGACCTTCACTGGACTGACAAAGTTTCAAGCCGGCGTCTTCGGCGGCCACGCGATCTGACCACCACCGCGACGATAGGCCACATTCGCAATATGCCCGGCGCGGGCCGCGGCGACTCCGGTTTCCACTGGCGCGTTCGGCTCTTTCCGGTTCTTGATGCAGTCAAAGAAATTCTGCATGTGGGAAATAGTGCCGTCGCGAAAACTCTCCGCCTTGACGACCGGATTATCTTTCCCCGCCACACCTTCGTGATAGACCCCAAAGCCGCTCCGGTTGAGCTTCAACGTTGCCTCCGTGCCGCGGAAATCGAGACCACCATCGTCGATCGAAGAGCCCATCATGCCCTCGTAAACCACATCGAACCCGGGATAACGAAGGGCGGCCTGTATGGTGTCGGGACAATCCCACTGCTCGAAGATGTACTTGTCGGCGAGCATTTGCGCCTGGCTCGGCTGGTCGGACTTCATCGCCCAGTGCACCACGTCGATCCAGTGGGTGAAGAGATCGGTCATCGCGCCGCCGCCAAAGTTCCAAAACCAGCGCCAGCGGTAAAATTTTTCTTCACTGTAGGGCTGATCCGGAGCGCCCCCCAGCCACTGCTTCCAATCGAGAGCTTGGATGTCGACGGGCTTGGGCTGCCAGCTTGCCAGATAGTTCTGCCACCAATAGGTCCGGACCTGCGGAACGCGCCCCAGGCTGCCTCCCTGAATCAGGTCCACGGCATCGCGAAAGTGGCTCCAACTCCGTTGCTGCATGCCGCATTGCAATATTCGGTTGCTGGAGCCGACCGCATGCGTGAGGGTCGCGCCTTCCTCCAAAGTGTGGGTGACCGGCTTTTCCAAATAGACGTCTTTCCCGGCGGCCAGCGCATCGACCGCCATGCGCACATGCCAATGGTCGGGAGAAGCGATCAGAACTGCGTCGATCTCCTTCTCGAGAACTTCGTGATAATTCACGTGAGTAGTCGCGGTGCCGTTCGAGCGTTGCTTGACGGCGTCGCGCCGCGGTCCATAGACGTCGCTCACCGCGACGATCTGGTAGCCGCCGACCTTGTCCGCGGCATTGAGCAGGTCGCCCATGCGACCTCCCGCGCCGATCACTCCGATGCGCAAGGTGTCATTGGCGCCCAGAATTCGCGTTGACGCCAGAGCGGTCAGCCCGGTGGCGATGATAAAACTCCGACGATTCAGTTGATAGGACATGGCGAGCATCTTAGCGACTCACGGTCAACGAGGAAAGCGTCGAACTCGGAATAGTCGGAATCGCGTGCCTGTTTTCGTTCGGATCGGCATCCCTCAACGTGTATATTTTCAAAGTCCCACTCACGACCGAAAGAGGGAATCGCACGCCGTGGAACCAATCTCCCACTTCTTCTACTCCGACCGCCTCAAACTCCAATTCTGGGACTACGGCCAGGACCACAAGCCCTCGCTCGTCCTCGTCCACGGCGCTCTCGACCACGCCCGCAACTGGGACTGGGTCGCGCAAACTCTCTGCCACCACTATCACGTGTACGCCCTCGACCTCCGCGGCCACGGCAACAGCGCCTGGGCTCTCGGCGCAGCCTACACCGTAGCCGAACACGTCCTCGACCTCTCCGCATTGCTCGACATCATCAATGACTTTCCCATCCGCCTGATCGGCCATTCGCTGGGCGGCGGCATCGCGTTGCACTACGCTGGCGTCTACCCGCAGCGCGTCCACAAAGCGGTCTCTATCGAAGGCCTGGGCTTCCCGCAAGAACACTCCATCCACGGCCCTGCCCCCGGACGCGTCCGCCAGTGGATCGAAAACATCCGCAACCTCGAGAAGCGCCATCCGAAAAGCTATCCTAGCCTCGACGCCGCCATGGCCCGCATGCGCGAGGTGAACCCGCGCCTCAGCGACGAGGTCGCCCGCCACCTCACCCTTCACGGCACCAACTGGGAATCCGACGGCTCGCTCCTCTGGAAGTTCGACAATTTCGCCCGCGTCTTCCCGCCCTACGGCCACAACATCCAGGACGCCACCGAAATCCTAGGCCAGATCACCTGTCCCACATTGTTCTTCTGGGGCCTCGAAAGCTTTCTCCCCGTCCCCGAGACCGATCCGCGCTTCCAAGCCGTCCCCAACCGCCGCCTGATCCAGGTACCCGGCGCGGGCCACTGGGTCCACCACGACCAACTCGATCTCTTCCTCCGCGAAACGTCCGCCTTCCTAAGAGACTGATGCCGTGCGCACAGCAGTGCAACGCGTTGTCGATGCGTGAGATCAAATCGAGAGATCACTCTGGCCGCGAATTGTCGAGAGCTTTTGGCTGGCGTACGGTACTGATTGAACATACCTGCTCCTTCTTACAGTGGGCGTGCCGGACGATTCCTTCCACACTCCGATGGATACACAGGAGGCTTGGGATGGCGCAAAGACACAGCTTTGCAGAAATGAGAGCTGAGCAGGCAAGAATGACCGAGAGTTGGAAAGCGGAAGGTCGCACAACCGAAGCGTGGGCTGTCGCAGACCCGGAAATTGTCGAAATTTTTTCCGCTGGAGTTGCGTTCGGTATCAAAGCGGGACGCCGTAGTCGCCGCGACCCCGGATACACCCCGGATGAATGGCGCAGAGCACTGCGTGAGGCCATGGAAAAGGCAGCCGCCCTTGAAGTCAAGCTTGAAAGAGCCACCGGAAGCGCCGCAACAAAGGTGAAAGATTAAGTCGTATCAGCGCTGGCTGCGGTCTGTCAGCCGGGTGCCGCACCCTTGGGGTCTAAGGGTGCGGGTTTTGACGTTATGTCCCCGCTCCGATTTGTCCCGATTTCTCCCGTCCACTGAAATCAAGTCGATTCTTGGCGTTGAATCGTTCGAATAGTATTCGATTTAGATAGTTAAAAATCTGCTATCGTGCGTCGTGAACTTTCGGCTCCATCCCCGTCCTGCCCGCCTTTACCTCCTTACTGCGTCATTTCGTCACTTCCACATTTCTTTCCCTGCCGACCTCGCCTCTCCTTTATTCTCAACCACTTACAAATTGCTTTCCTGAGTCCGTGCCTGTGTCTGCGTCGGCCCGGCCTCCAAAGCTGCCCCGAGCCGTTGTAGCGGCCGCTTTCGGAAGCGGGCGCTTTTCGATGGGATGGCAACTCCGCAAGTCCTTCAGAATCCGCACTTCCAAGAAAGGCGGGGGGAGGGGGACGAACGGTTAACCCCGGAACCTTCAAACCAAAGAGTCGCAGCATCCGCGCACGGGAGCGCGCTGAAATAGCCATTTCCACTGGCCGTCGCGATACCCGGCCGGCTTTGGAGGCCAGCGCCTTTTACAACTTTTTACAATCCTTTGCGATGGCTTGACACATCCCCCCGGAAGAGCCCTTATAGTCCTGCTCTGGCACGGGGTTGACTGAGCGAGTGGGCGACGTTGAGACGAGTGGGTGAGGTTGAGAATGTCTAAGAAGTGGCGATTAACGGACCGCACGCGGACCCTCCTGACGCTGGAGTTGGCCATCGTGCTCCCGGCGGCCGCCTTGCTCGGCTTCAGTGTCTGGAACCTCAAGCATATCCAGCGCTCCGAGGCCATCGAAGCGGCCATTCAGCGCGACTTTTCGCATGTGCTGTACATCGCGGAGAAGAAGGCCTTGCAGAAGGCCAACGAAGTGCTCACCCCGGTCCGTAAAGAGTTTCCATCCCCCGACGAAGATCGCACCGTGATCAACGCCAAGCTGGAACACATCCTCTCCGAACATCCCGAGTTTGCGTACGCGTTGATTTACGACAAGAAGAGGAACCTGCTGGTGAGCCGCGGACAGCCCAGCCGCGATCATGACCTCGTATTCTGTGCTGGCGTACAGGACACGATCAATACGATAACTAGCTGGCTGCCTGTGGAAGCCTCCACTTTGGCCGCGCACGCACGGGCGATGGAAGAGAAAGACGAAGACCCCTTCGGATTCGAGGGAGGGTGGAGCTTCGGACAGAATCAAAACACCTATTTTAACGCTACCTATTTTGTCCCGCCGGGTGTTCCGAAGGATCGCGTCACGCTCGGCCTGGTCAGTTTTGACAACGACTATCTGCGTCAGAACTTCTTGCCGGCCGTCATGAAAGATGTGTTGACCAGCAAAAATGGCGTGTTGATGGCGGGCGCGAATCCGCCGGTTATGATGATTCACCCGTCAAAGGATCCTACCCCCTGGGTGGCTTCAGCAACTTGGGACGGGGCCAAGCCCGAGGCGGAGCGCAATTTTCAGTGGCTTTTTCAAGGCCTGACTCTGGCCATCAAGTGGCAGGGAGTGACCGTCGCAGACATGGGGTCAAGGTTCGCTCGAAATAACTACATTATCTTGGGAGCGCTCTCCGCGTTCTTGATCGGAGGAATATGGCTGACGTATCGCAACATTTCCAGAGAAATGAATCTCGCGAGATTGAAATCCGACTTCGTCGCGAACGTTTCGCACGAATTGCGGACGCCGCTGGCTCTGATTCGCCTCTATGCCGAAACTCTGGAGCTGGGGCGCCTGAGTTCCAAGGAAAAATACCAGGAATATTTTCGCATCATCCGGGAAGAGAGCGAACGCTTGACCGCTCTGATCAACAATATCCTGGACTTTTCGAGGATTGATGCCGGACGGAAGGAATACGAATTCCAGGAGACGAACCTGGCCGAGCTTGTCCATTCCACCCTGGATTCCTACCGTTTTCAGATCCAACAAAACGGTTTCGGCTTCGAGGAGAACATTTCTCCTGATATTCCGCCGGTAAAAGTTGATCGGGAAGCGATCGCGCGGTCGCTGCTGAACCTGGTGAACAATGCATTGAAATATTCCAAAGATCAAAAGTATATCGGTGTGAGCTTGTATCGCGTGAATGGCTCCGTGAATCTCGAAGTCCAGGACCACGGCATCGGCATTGCTCCGAATGAGCACGAGAAAATCTTCGAGAAGTTTTACCGCTGCGGAGATCCGCTGGTGCACAACGTTAAGGGATCCGGGTTGGGCCTCTCGCTGGTACGGCACATCGCGCGGGCGCACGGCGGAGATGTGCTGGTGGAAAGCGCCCCCGACAAAGGCAGCAAATTTACGATCGCCTTACCGCTGGTGCCACCTTCGCAGCTGGGAAAGGCAACGGCATGAAGTCCACCAACGCAACCTCGCCATCCAAGCACAAGGGAGAAGGAATGGGAGCAGCCAAGATTCTGATCGTCGAGGATGAGCCGAATATGGTCGCCGGCCTTCGCGATAACTTCGAGTACGAAGGTTTTCAAGTACTGACCGCGCTCGATGGCGTGGAAGGGCTTGAGCGAGCGCTGAAGGAGTCTCCCGATCTGATCGTCCTGGACGTGATGATGCCACGCATGAGCGGCCTGGACGTATGTAAGCAACTGAAAGCGAAAAGGCCCTCGATTCCCATCATCATGCTGACCGCGCGAGGCCAGGAAGTGGATAAGGTTGTTGGCCTGGAACTGGGCGCCGATGACTACGTCACCAAGCCTTTCTCCATCCGGGAGTTGCTCGCTCGCGTGAAAGCCGTTCTGCGGCGGGCACAAACAGTCCCGAAGGAGCAGGACGGCTATACGTTCGGTGATGTGGAAGTGAATTTGCGCAGTTATCAGGTGATGCGCGGCGGTAAGGCCGTGGAGCTTTCCAGCACGGAATTTGAGCTCCTGAAGCATTTTCTATGTCATTCCGGGGAGACGTTGAGCCGCGATCGGCTGCTCGACGAGGTTTGGGGTTACGAGAATTTTCCGACCACGCGCACCGTCGATGCTCATATCGTTCGGATTCGGCAAAAACTAGAACCCGTTCCGGATCAGCCGCGTTTTTTTCTGACCGTGCACGGCGTGGGCTACAAATTCGTAGGATGAAATGATCACGATCATGAAAACCGCAGAAAAGCAGAACACCCCTCACAACCTGGCTGGCAACAGTCCCGCGCTGGCGACCAGACGCACCGGGGACGCGGAACCGCGTCGAAATTCATCAACCAGTCCGGCCGCAGCCCCCACTGACAGGACTCGATCGCAGGAACAAGAGCTCGAGGTCGTGCGCCGCGAGTACGCAAAACTGCAACAGGCCATCTACGAGGCCGCCCAGGTACAGCGGAAGCTCTGCTCTCCCCGTGAATTGGTTTGGGGCGAGTATGAGATCGCCGGCGAAATCTTCGCGGTACGCCATCTGACCGGGGACTTTTTCAAGGTGATGCAACTGGACGGCGCCCTGGGGCTGGCACTCGGTGACATCGCGGGCAAAGGGTTATCCGCGGGAATCTGGCAAGCCCATCTGATGGACTTGCTACAGCGTTGTTCGCGAACCCATTTACATCCCGCCGACGCGGTGGCCGCTGTCAATCGCGAACTTTGCCTGGACCAGAGTGAGCCGCCGATCACCGCGCTCTTCTTTGCTCGACTGGATCCGGAGCGAAATGAAGTCGTGTACTGCAACGCTGGCCTGCCGCCACCGCTGGTGCTGCGGCACAACAAGTCCGTTGAGCGGTTGGAAGAAGGTGGACCGATGCTGGGCGCTTTGCAGGAGGCGACGTACAACTCGGGCAGCGTCCGTTTGGATCCTGGCGATATGCTGCTCGCTTACTCCGACGGCCTGACGGAATGCCGCAATCCCCAGGACGAAGAGTTTGAAACGGGACGTCTGTCCGCGGCAGCAAAGTCGTTCCGTGGCGGTTCGGCAAACCAGGTTCTTTTCTCCACGCTTGCGACGGTACTCGACTTCGCCGACGCGAGCCCGCCGGAGGATGACCTGACGCTCCTGGTTATTCGGCGCTGCGAAGCGGCCCTCGCGGAGCAGGCTTCTGAACACAAAAGGAGTTTTTCGGCGCCTCGACGTCAACAGGCGCTGAGTGCGCGACCCAGGCAGGTCACGAAGGCAACGATCACAATTATTTAAACAAGCGTTAAAGACGAGCGCGGCCAACTGCATCATTCGGGCCCGGAAGTATGGGTGTGTCCAAATTCAAAGACGAGGATGGCGATGGCAACCAGATCGACTTTACTACCCGTTAGCGATACCCAGCCTTGCGATTTCCTGAACGAACCGCGAGCAGTCTGCCCTGAATTCTTGAGAGCATGTTACGCCGCTCACCATCGTTACGTTTTGCAGGTTTGCCGGCAGTATTTTCGCCAGCGGGAAGACGCCGAGGATGCCGCGGCGGAGGTCTTCTTGAAGCTTTACAGAGTTCTGTACCAAAGGGATGAGACGGTGCCATTGCGCCCCTGGCTCTCTCAGGTGGCTGGGCACCACTGCATCGATAAGCTGCGACGAAGAAAGTGCGAAAAAAGTTCGTCTCTGGAGGACAACGACCTTAGCGCCTTCGCGGATCATGCAACTCCTTCACCACTGTCGCAGGTTCTGCGTAGCGAAGAACAGCGCCGCGTCAGAGAAGAGCTGACTCGCTTGCCGGCGACGTATAAGGCTGTACTCGTCCTGCGCTATTATAAGCGAATGAGTTATTCCCAGATTGCGCGCACCATGAACCGCGGGCTTCCTGCTGTCCGAATGATGATCTTCCGAGCCAAAGAACAGCTCCGCCGTAATTTACAGACGGTGCCGGTATAGGCCTGCGTCGTATCCTTGTTTCCGGCGGGGCTCGCATTCCGCGAGACCGGAGCACCAAGCAGGAACCGGCGCTCTGCAATCCGATAACGTAATTTGCGGTGCCTGGCCCGATATACGCGCCGGCTGGGTCCGGATTTTGCGCCAACATTTTTTCGCATTCTGATT
>Ga0210399_10000699_pt1 | contig 26461 bp, 29 predicted proteins | sample IncBWC14MmetaG_FD_150865 | JGI IMG/M metagenome (GOLD analysis project Ga0210399, IMG submission 150865) | Forest soil microbial communities from Barre Woods Harvard Forest LTER site, Petersham, Massachusetts, United States - Inc-BW-C-14-M | ecosystem: Environmental > Terrestrial > Soil >... | reverse complement strand
TTGGGGATTCTGGACGATGCCGATCAGTGTTCCGGGGCATGCCGATCACCGATTCCGGGTTGATGGCGATCACGATTCCGGGATGATGCCGATCACTCGTTCCGGGATGATCCCGATCAGTTGATCACGATCGTCGGAACGGTGATCGCGATGCCCCGGAATGTTTTCCACAGGGCGAGGTGACGCTGGACATCACAGTAGGCAAGCTATTTCTCTCATTTGAATTACGGGAGAGACAGCTTGCCAACCAGGAGATTGTCCATGCGAAAAATCCGTGAAGTCCTCCGCCTCCGCTTCGAGCTGGGGCTGGGGCAGCGTGCCATAGCCCGCGCTTGTTCGATTAGCCAGAGCACCGTTCATGAATACCTCCATCGGGCCGCTGCAGCCGGTGTGGTGTGGCCGCTCGGAGAGGAGTGGGACGAGCAGCGCGTCGAGCAGGCATTATTCGGAGAGCGACAGGTCGTAAAACGACTCTCCGAACAAGTCCTCCCGGATTTTGCCGGCTTGCACGCTGAGTTGCAGCAGCATCCCCATCTGACACTGCAGTTGGCTTGGGAAGAGTACCGGCAGGTGCACCCGGAAGGGTACGGCTACAGCCGCTTCTGCGAGCTCTATCAACGGTGGCGCGGGAAGCAGGATGTGGTTCTGCGCCAGATACACAAGCCTGGCGAGAAGGGTTTCGTCGACTGGGCCGGTGCCACGATTCCGGTACACGATCCGGTTACCGGCGAGATCTGGCCCGCTTCGCTGTTCGTGATGGTGCTGGGCACGAGTTCCTACACTTATGCCGAAGCCACCCGGGACCAGCAGTTGGCTGCCTGGATCAACGCTCACATTCATGCCTTTGAGTACTTTTCTGGAGTGCCCAGACTCCTGATCCCCGATAATTTGCGAACCGGAGTGAGCCGCGCATGCCGCTACGATCCAGATCTCAACCCCACCTATCAAGAGTTCGCGATGCACTACGACGTGGGCGTTGTGCCGGCGCGTCCCTACCGAGCGCGGGACAAGGCTAAGGTAGAGGTTGGCGTACAAGTTGCCGAACGCTGGATCCTTGCTGCTCTACGCCACCAGAAGTTTTTTCGCCTGGCAGATCTGAACCATGCGATCCGCGAACTGCTCGAGCGGCTGAACCAGCGACCATTCCGGAAGCGCGAAGGATCGCGTGCCAGTGTGTTCGCAGCTGTCGAACGCAACGCTTTGCGAGCGTTGCCTGCCGAGCCGTTCGACATGAGCCAGTGGTCCTACGCGCGAGTCAACATCGACTACCACATCGCCTTCAACGCCAACTTCTACAGCGTACCCTACACGCTGGTGCAAGAACGCGTGGAAGTTCGCGCGACACCGACGACCATCGAGATCTTTCACAAGGGGCAGCGGGTAGCCTCGCACGTCCGTGGTCATGGACGAGAACAGGTGTTCACGCAGAGAGAACACCGGCCGAAGAGTCACCAAGCACATCTGGAGTGGACGCCTTCACGCATGGTGCACTGGGCCGAACAGATCGGACCGCACACAGCAAAGTTGTTTGAACGGATCCTCGCCGAAAAACCGCATCCGGAGATGGGCTATCGATCCTGCCTCGGGATCATCCGACTGGCCGAGGAGTTCTCCGCGGCCAGGATGGAAGCGGCTGCCGATCGAGCCATACGGACAGGTGCATGCCGCTACAAGAGCGTGAAATCGATCCTGAAGAACTCCCTCGACCAACAACCACTCCCAGAACTGCCACCGCTTCCTGTTCCGCCATCGCATGACAACATTCGTGGCGCTGAGTACTTCGAGTAGAAAAGGAGAACTGATCATGTTGCAACAACCGATGAAAGAAAAACTCTATGCACTCAAGCTTCAGGGAATGGCCCAAGCGCTGGAGCATCAGGAACAGGATGAAGCCGCTCGGGAGTTGAGCTTCCTCGACCGTCTGGCACTCCTCGTCGATCAGCAGTGGAACTGGCGTCAGAACCAGGCCCTCACCAGAAGAGTCCTTGCTGCTCGCTTGCGCGGAACTGCCTGCGTCGAGAACATCGACTATCGTGCCGAGCGAGGACTGAACCGCAGCGTGATCCGTGCCTTGGCCCAGGAGTCTGGCTGGGTAGCCAACCACGAACACATCTTCGTGCTGGGTCCGACCGGTGTGGGCAAGAGTTATGTGGCTTCGGCACTGGCGCAGAAAGCTTGCAGGGATGGCTATCGGGTGTACTACACACGCGCTGCGGCGCTATTCCGGGATCTGAGCCTGGCACGCGCCGATGGCAGTCTGCGGCAACTGTTGAGGAGGTTGAACCGCATTGATGTCTTGGTTGTCGATGACTGGGTCATGGCCCCTATGTCGGAACCGGAGAGAAGAGATTTCTGGGAGATCGCCGAGGATCGCTACCAGACGCACTCGATGATCCTGACTTCGCAGTTGCCAGTGGCCCGCTGGCACGAACAGATCGGAGATCCCACACTGGCCGACGGAATCCTCGACCGGCTGGTGCACAACGCACATCGCATCGAGATGCGCGGGGACTCGATACGTAAACAGAAAGGAGTGAAGGAGGAAAAGTGATGAATCGGCGGGTCAGAAGCTGTGGAAAAGACGGGCAAAAAGCGCCCTTGGAAATCGCAGGAGCGATTTCCACTTTCCCACAGCTTCAACAACAAGCTTGACGATCGCGATCACTTTCAACAAAATGCAAAAACCAGCGTCGCTTCGCTCCGAGGACTGATCGGATCATCCCGGAACACTGATCGGCATCACAGCGGAATGCTGATCGACTTCATCGGAATCCCCACGCTTGCCAGATCGGGAAACGAGGCCCTTCGATTCTCGATTTCATCGAGTGTCCTCGGAAGGAGGTTCATGTGCTGGCGTTCAAGCAGAAGAATGCGCTTGTCAGCCTGCGTGTTTGCGAGCTTTGTAAGTTTTTTTCTCAAAGCCCTCTCAATTACTGCATCTAAGTTGTCCTCAAGCTGTTGTCTGCGAACGTGCAAGAGGCCGGTTTCGGCCGCAGGACTATGTTGTAGCGCGACGACCTTTAGGTTGAGTGTGATTTCGAAAGAAGGCTTACCCGGGACGCTTGTAATCCCACAACGATGTTGTGACCTTCCATAACGCAGAGCGAGGCGGTTCGATTTGATCCACCTATGGACAGACTCCACGATTGCATCTTGCGCGGCCTTGGTCCGATTCTGCAAAGTTCCCACGGGCACAAACAGGCGGATCCACTGTCCCGCGACCGGCAACGATGTGTCACGTTCGATTTCGAGAAAGGCTGCCTCAAAAGATGCGAAGTCACCTTTTTCACCGAGGAACGGTTCGATGATCGTGTGCTCAATAGCGAGGGTTTTGCCATCGGATTGTCTTTTCGCAAGCCAATCAACTGCCGGCCTGGTCCTCTCGATCTTGTCTGGCTGCTCGTTTATTGCTTCCGCCCATGAACAGTCCTCGTAGGCCGACACGAACAGGCCAATGAGAGTGTCCTCTCGTCGAGCAGTTGTCGGCATACGCTGAGTTTGCCACTCCGCGGCTTCAATGCGCTACTCCTGGACAGTCACGCAACTAACTAGGCACTAAATCGTGATAAATTCAGCTTCGTGATCCAGGCAAGAGGATCCCAACTCCTCTCGATGCGGACGTTCATTGTGCGGATAATCGCCCAAACTATCGCATTCGCCGCATTGCCCTTCGATGCCGTTGCAGAGGTGATCGCATGATCGGCTATGTATTGCGGGGGCTTGCTGGAAAATCCGCACTGAGAAAGGCCCTACAGAAACATTTTGAAGGCGTGCAGCTCGGTGAGATGGTAACGGCAGCCCGAGAATTTCCAATCATCTCTCGCGTCGATGTTCAGATGGCCCTCGACCAAATGTTCGAGAACCGCCCCGCCACAAGGCTCCTCGGAATTAATGCGCAGATGTTAGGGCATCAGCCTCTGTCCCTGGCACATTTGTTCGCCGCCGGGCCCTTTCCGATGGACATAGGTCCTTTGCAGCATGATGAAGTTGACATAGGTGATCCGGTTCCAGTTCGCTGCCTGAACAACGGCCTTTGGCTGTCGAAGGATCACTCTTTGCCGTTTGCCGTGCTCTTGGCCCGTTCCGTGTTCGGTGGGGTGCACGTTGAGATTGCCGTCTCGAAGGGTGAACAAGGAGTGCAATTTTCACAAGAGTTCTTCCGCGATCTCGAGCTTCGAGTCGGATCTGGACACACATATCGCGGGCGGGTGATCTCGCTGGAGAGCCAGGGCGACTACCTGGGGCGCGGCGGTGCTGTAAGAGTTCATCGGCTGCGTGCGGTCAAGCGTGAAGATGTCATCCTGCCCCTAAAGACACTGAAGTTGCTCGATCGAAACGTTGGCGGCTTCGTCGCAGCGCGGGAGCGCATCAAAGCATTGCACTTCACAGCCAAGAAAGGGCTCTTGTTTTATGGCCCGCCGGGAACAGGCAAGACACACACCATCCACTATCTCGCGTCGCAGCTACCTCAACACACCACCCTGCTTATTACAGCCGAACAGGTCGGACTGATTGGAGAGTACTTCCGGCTCGCACGCTTCTTACAGCCAGCGATGATGGTGATCGAAGACGTCGACCTCATCGCGCGTGAGCGCGAACAGATGCACGACCCGGGTCAGGAGGTACTGCTCAACAAGCTCCTAAACGAAATGGATGGACTCCGGGAAGATGCGGACGTGATTTTCATCCTGACTACCAATCGTCCGGACCATCTCGAACCAGCACTTGCATCGCGGCCGGGACGTATCGACCAGGCCATCGAGTTTCCCTTGCCCGATGAGGAAGGTCGAAGAAAGCTCGTCCAGCTTTACTCGGGAGGGTTGGAAGTATCGCCACCTATCATGGATTTACTCGTGCGGCGCACCGAAAGGGCAAGTCCCGCGTTCATCAGGGAATTGATGCGTCGAGCCGCTCAATTCCAAATTGAGCTAGGCACAAGCAGCACTTTGCATCAATCTGCGGTCGACGGCGCAATCGAGGAGATGCTGTTCACTGGTGGAGCACTAAACCTGAAGCTCCTCGGTGGGCCCGCCGCTGAGTCAACCACGAAATGAGCCCGACAGTCACTTCTCAAGTCCGGTCTTCGGTCATAGAGTCCCCCGGTTTAGGATTGAAATGCGGTAGAGGCAGGAGAGGGGATTCTACAGCCTATTCGCCGGTGGTACACTCTTGCTGCCGTCGCCATTTGCTAATCTAAATCTGTGATCCCAAGCAGGTGCGGATTGTCTGAGAGAGAATTTCCGAAACTGACTCGTCCCCCTCTTCGTGAGGCCCTTATAGACATTCGATTGCGTGAAGCGCTTCCGGCTTCTGTCCTCCCAAAGTTCGAGGCGCCGAAGGGTTTCCCTATGAAAAAGGAAATCAAACACGGTCGGTTCCAATTCCAGGCGGATGTGGACAAACCATTTGCGGCGAAGGTCTTAACGGAAGAGGCCCTGGGGATTCGCTACGAGAAAGAAGATGGCTCAGAAGTGGTTCAACTACGCAGGAACGGTCTGACGTATAGCAGCCTGAAGAATTACCCAGGTTGGGAAGTGCTCAGGGAGGAGGCTCGCCAGGAGTGGCAAGGCTTTCTTGCGGGTTCCGGACCAGTCAACGTCAGCAGGCTGGCCCTAAGATACATAAACGCAATCAATATCCCCGCGGGTGCGGATTACGATGAATATCTGACTACGGGTCCGCGAGTCCCGAAATTGGTTCCTCAGATCGTAGCGAGCTTTTTGCAGAGAGTGGTTGTCCCATTTGAACAGGACAGCGCGATTGCAATAATTACTCAAACGGCAGAAACCCCTGCTCCGGCAGCCTTAGATATAGATGTGTTTACCGAATGTTCTTTAGAAGGAGCATCCGCTGATATTTGGTCGAGGCTGGAGAAGCTGAGGAACATTGCGAATAGGATCTTCTTTTCTTCTCTGACGGAGAAAGTGATAGAGTCATTTATATGACTCAATCCTGCCCTACGTTCGATACTTCGCTCGGGTTGCGGTACTGGCCTAGCACTGGGGTGAGCGACATAGCTCGCCAGATCAAGCTATCGCTTGAAAAGTCGTTGAAACATTACTTAGAGCCTAGACTTGAGCTTCTTCTCCCTGAAATCGAAAATTTGCGCGTCGCTTCCGATGAAAGTCAAATCGATGTTGATTCGGATACTATCAGTGCTGCTACGCAATTCGTTTACTCTTTGCCACGGTTCGGACCGATACCCGAAGTGTCGGCAGACCCGGACGGAGAAATATCCTTTGATTGGATCGGACCATCAGGCCAGATGTTTTCTGTAAGCGTAAACAAGCAGAATCGTCTTGCTTATGCTGGTTGGTTCGGAGAGAAGAGCAGGATTCATGGGATTGAGCAACTGGCTGAGAGTTGTCCTCAACAGATTATCCAGGGTATTGAAAAGGCGACCCGCTGACACAGGAATGACAGGCAGTCCTCAATATTCTCTCTTGGCTAGATTCATCTTTCAGAAAAGTCAATTCAGCAGGACCCCGGCGAAACCGAAACAAGGTGCTTTTCTCCCACACCCTTCGACTCTGAAAATTTCAGCTCTGTGGAGAGATGGGCTTTCAGAACAGAATATTTGGAAGATTGGTGATTCGCTTGGCGCAGCGCGGAGCAAACAACCACTGGCGCGCGCTGACTTTGATGCCGCAACTGTCTCCGAAGCTAAGCTGACAATTGAGCCTGACCCGTTGCCGCAAATTCCGCAGCACCTCAATCTTTGCGGATGGCCGAATGAAAAGGACAAACAGAAGGCGATCGCGTTGGAATTGTGTGCTCGGTCGACCCTCATAGTACGGTGACAAATGAGGGTAGGGATTCTTTCTGCCTTGCACTCCTCATCCAGCCTCATCCGCCAAACGGATTCCACCTAACCTCTCGCTGACGTGGGCTCGAAGCCGCCAGAGTAGATCACTCTGGCACGGTCGTTGGGTCCGTCGCCTCTTGTCTTTGTGAGTCTCCCAAGCTCCCCGTCGTCGTGCCACTTGCGCGCCTTCCTCTCGATGCGCTCGCGGGCCCTGACCTTCTCTTTGTGGTGCCTCCACAAGTCCCATAGAATGACTCCGCTCAGAAGCAGCCCCGACCAACCAATGCCATGCGGGCCATCCCGTCTCGCTTTCTATGGGACTTCTCCTCGAACGTCTATTCACTTAGGGCCCCACGGGAGGCGCTCCCACCAGTATGACCCTTTTCTCGCCGACAGTAAGTTCTCTTCCCATCTGTCCCATTCCCTCTCGACATCGTCCAGCGGAACATGTCGCACGTGGGCTTCAATGATGTTCAGTTGGCGCCACAACCTTTGCAAGACCAAATTCGTCCGCCAAGCGACGGGAACTCTCCAGAGAACCCACAACAAGAGCGCGACCAGCACGACGAATTCCCAGTCCATAATTTGACTCCCTCCGTTGGTTCACTCTCGTCGTCACTGCTCCAGACTGGGCATCTCTGCATGGAGGCTGATTTCTCCAGAGGTGATCTGAACAGTACGCGACCATTCCTTGCCGCTCAGCGTGACCTTCACGACGTGTTCCCCGACAGTGAGGGTTATGTCTGACGGCGCATTCCCGAAGAACTTTCCATCAATGTAGATTTCGCCGCCGCTCGGATTTGAAGTGATGTGAACTCTCGCCGCTCCTGCGGGGCCCGCAGCTTGTGCAGACGCTGGTGCTGGCTGCGGGGTCGACACCGGCAGCGGGGCTGAACTCAGATACTCAAGCTTCTGCGGCTTCCCTCCGAGCCCACTCTCAAGCCGCGCATCTGAAGTATTGCGAACCGTAAGCGTGTAATGAGTCCCGATGCCAAACGCAGGGCATTCACTCCATTTCCCTTTGGCGTTTGCCGCAACCTTATCGCTATTCCCTGAGTTGTTCCCAGACCCGGCCTCAAGGCCGCCCATAACTCCAAGCAGCACGCGCTCCTTGGCGGTTGGTTTCCATGTTTGCGTGCAGGACAACAGGTACAGAGCCCTGTCGCTCTTTGCGATGGTGTAATTCACCCTGCGATAGGTCGTGAGCGTGGTCTCCGTGGGAGGCGAGAAAGTCGTACTGCAATGCGTGTTTGTTTCTGCCGTGCCGGATACCGTTCCTGAATCACCGTAGCTGCTGAATCGGCCAAAGTAGGATGTGCTCCCCATGCAATTCGTGTACGAATGCCCGGGATGGGAAACCGTCGTGGAGCGTGGGACGTATTCGGAGGCAGTGGCGACGACCTCGACGCGGACTCCTTCTGCGTTTGTTTGTCCTGGGGCCGCCACGCACGGTGTTACGGAGACTAGCAGCGCGAAGATGAGAGCAGCACGCGCCAACATGAGACACCTCAAAAAAAGTCGCCTGTGCGGTACCACGGGGAGAAGCAAATGGTGAACGAGCGCCCGTCTGGAGTCAATAAGAATGTGACTCATAGGATGTGTACGCATCGGCTGGTGACCCCCAAGATGCGGGGTGATGCCCCTCGATATTCGCATCCGCTTTGGCCGCGCGATCCGCCGCGTGCGCGAGGAACAGAAGATCAATCAGGAAGAGGCTGCCGAGCGGTGCGGGCTGCATCGGACGTATTACAGCGGCGTCGAACGAGGAGTCAGGAACGTCTCACTTGTGAATATCGAAAAAATTGCCAAGGGATTGAAGAGGGGTCTGCCTGAACTGTTTGGCCGCATCTGAATGCGAGAGGCAACACGTCAGATTTTCGGAATCGAGGTCCAATAGCTGCTTTTTACTGGGTTTTATGGACAATTCCGGCGTAGTATGAGGGTCGTTCCATGAACCTAGGCCGGCACATCAAGTCCATTGACGAGGTACTGGCTTCAATTCGAGAGGCCCTTTCCGACGCCGGCCAGGGACTTGAGCGTGGAGAGGACCGCACTTGGCGCATCGAGGAAGCCTTTGTCACTATGCGCATACTCTTGGAGACTGCCGGCCTTCCCGCAGCGCTCAGGACGTTCGAGGAAATCGAGGCGGTGGCCCGCGACAATTGGGCCGCAACGGAAACGGACGAATTTGGGGAGCCATTCTATCGATGGGGCGGAAAGCTGTACCGCTATATCAACGCTGTGGAAGCAACGTTTGGCCTACCGAAAGATACGTCTGTCACGAAAGACGTTGTCCAGATCCTCAGGGCAACCCAATACTCAATCACTGATAAGAGCTGCTTTCAGCACTCCCCCGCTAGTGAAACTGAAGTGCACGCCCGCGTTGAGGCTGTGCTCCGCTGCGTTTTTCCAGATTTGTTACATAAGCCGTCAATAGCGAAACAAATTAAGAATTTCCAGCCCGACACCGGTCTGCCGAGTATCGGCACGCTCATCGAGTATAAGTTCATGGCAGACCACGGAGAGGAAAAGAGAATAGCAGATGAGGTCCTGGCCGACACTCGCGGATACGCTTCAAACGAATGGAAGCGCTTCATCTATGTGATATACGAAACCAAGAGGATCAAACCGGAGGGCCAATGGCGGCAGCTTCTACGTGATTCCGGTGTCAAATCGGATACGGAAATAATTGTGATCTCAGGGGAAGAGCCCAAGGGCCAGCCGGCGCCAAAGAAAAGCGCCCGTTCCCTTCCTGTAGCTGGCGGTACCTCTTGACGATTCGGCTCGGCGAAACCATTTCCTTTTGCCGATGCCGCACTATAAAGAATCCTGTTTGGATTTTCAGCGACTTAGGGACGCCGGCTCAGCAATAGCCTTTTGCCGACCTGTGGGCGGCGCTAGGGCTTAATTGTGGAGGGCGCCGTAATATTGCCTTTTTTCAGGTGCGATGGTTTAGGCGGCACAGCGACCTTGAGTTTTTTTAGTCGGTCGCCCAGAACGAACTCGCGATAAAGAAACGCTTCCACGATTGCCATCATCGTCGTGAGTTCTTTGGCTTTCGGTGCCCAGCCCCGATGTGCCGCAGCGCTACCGGCATCCACAAGAACCTCAAGAGTGGCTCGTTCACTGTCTCCAATTTTCCCCATTGATACAAGCTCATTGAGTTTCTGATCGAAGCCCAAGGTAGATTGCACGCCCAATAGTTCAGAAGATCTGTCGAAGGCTGTCCGGGCTCCGATTGCTGCAAGGACTCGTAGATCGTTGTTTAATGCGGCATACATTTCAGTCAGAAGTTGTCCCAAAACTCGGTCAGCCCTCTTAACCTTATCGATCCATTCGGGTGGTTTGCGCTGAACCGGTGCGGGCCAGTACGTCGTTTCTACACCACCCTGCATCTCGGGCTGTCCAGTGTCGGGATTATCCACAAGCTGCTCCCATTCGGAAAACCAGAAGTCGCGTCTAAAAAAGACCTTCCCGCAGCCGCAGCACTCAAGGATCATGCCGGTATCACTTGAGGCGATCGGTGAATTTCTCTCTGATGAGTGGACAACGTGTTTGCCGCGAACGTAAACCTTGCGTTCAGGCCCACAATCCGGGCAGTGGGCCTTTATGATTTCGGGCGCGGTGTCTGGCATTGTCGCGGCATCTCCTGCCGCCATCATGGAATATTTTCAGCTAAAACACTACATCAGTGCGCCGCGCTGCCCCGCAGAGCGATTCTTCTGACTGTGCGAGCGCTCACCCTTACTGTTCGTCCTATCTCGCCCAGGGCATGCCCCGCAGAAAGCTGGGCTATCCGCGCAACTTCCCACGACCGCCCGTGACTGGCCGGATGTCTGATTAAGAGTGGGCCCGTGGTCAGTGGTAAAAAAAAAATACAAAAAAAAATAAAATAGCTCGCGCTCACCGGTTGGCGTCCCCGTAGCGCCGTTCCGCTGGGCCGGACAACTCGGCCTCTCCCGATTTGCTCCGCGACATTCCTCGTGCAATTTTCCGACTTTTCGCGATGAATGCGACTGCGGACGATACCTACAAAATCCGCCGAAAATCACTGGAAAATCTGCCGCGAATTCATGCGCCAATTCGCCAGCAACGCGCTTACCAATTCTGCGGAATTATTTTCTGTGCGCGCATGTTTTACGCTTGACACGAATATATGCTTAACGTATATACATGACATGAAGCGCATTTCCATGTTCCTGTCTGATCGCCAGATCGCTGCGCTCAAGAAACTGGCAAAGCGGACGGGGATCAAGATGTCGGAATTGGTTCGGCGATTCATAGATGAGGGATTGAAGCGAGTCTAGAGAACAACGGGCCTGCCGACTGTTAGAAGCAGCCGACAAGCCCTAACCAAAGTTACCTGTATTGGAGGAAACGATGGCTACACCGATTGTAAGTCAATACGTCCGTTCGTCTGCACCGTCTCCCGTTCAATCTTCCGAGCATCTCCCCAGTCCGCATGCATCCGTCTACGAGATCGTCACAGAGCAAGTCATCAAGCAATTGGAGTCTGGCGTCGCACCTTGGCGCAAACCGTGGCGCACCGAGATGCCTTGCAACCTAATCAGCGGCAAAGCGTATCGCGGTCTGAACACTTTCTTGCTTGGGTCGCAAGGCTACGCGTCGCGCTATTGGTTGACGTTCAATCAGGCGAATAAGATCGGTGGCCACATCAAGAAAGGCGAGCATTCCTCGCTTGTCATTTTCTGGAACATCGGGGAAGAGAAACTAGTCAGGCAATCCGATGGGACAGAGAAGAAACAGAAGCCCTTCTTACTCCGCTACTACCGCGTTTTCAATCTAACTCAGACAGAGGGTATCGCCGAGAAACTAGGGCTCGGGAACGCATCTCCCCGCGTCCCGTCTATCGAGGGTTGCGAAGCAATTGTGGCCGGGATGCCGAACCCGCCAAAAATGGAGCAATCAAACGGGGCATGGTATCGGCCATCCACTGACACGGTCGGAATTCCAGCACGCGCGCTCTTCACTTCCGCCGAAGAATACTACTCGACACTATTCCACGAATTGACGCATTCGACGGGCCATGCCTCGCGCATCGGACGGGAGGGTATCGAGATTCTTAACACGTTCGGGAGCGAATCTTACAGCAAGGAAGAGTTAGTAGCAGAGATGGGCGCGGCTATGCTTTGCGGAGTCACGGGCATTGCCCCTGCGACACTCCAAAACTCTGCCGCGTATCTCAAGACTTGGATTGAACGGCTCAAATCTGATTCTCGCCTGCTAGTGTCTGCCGCTTCTGCTGCGCAAAAGGCAGCCGATTACATCCGGGGGGAGTCTGCAAAGGACTCCCCTGACTGCGAGGGGGAACGCCATGCAAACTGATCTGGCGTTCCCTCAGTCTCTCACTGAGAAGTATCGGCCTGTCCGCATTGCGGATTTTATCGGGCTGGAACGCCCCAAGAAAGTGCTGTCCGCATTCTGCAAGCGTCCCGCGTCTGGCGCTTGGCTCTTCGTCGGCCCGTCTGGCGTCGGCAAGAGCACTATGGCGCTCGCGCTGGCCGAGGAGCTACAGGCCGAATTGCACAAGATTCCCTCTCAGAAGTGCAACGCGCAGACGATAGAGGACACTGTTCGCCATTGCTGGTACGCGCCAATGACTCCGGGCGGATTCCATGTGGTGCTAGCAGATGAAGCGGACCAAATGACGAACGCGGCGCAATTGGCGCTGCTTTCCAAACTGGATTCTACCGACCCCGCACCTAACACGATTTGGATCTTCACCGCAAACGATACCGAACGTCTGGAACGCAGATTCCTCTCCCGCTGCAAAGTGCTGGAATTTTCGAGCTACGGTTTGTCCGAACAGATTGCTGCCTATCTCGATCACGTCTGGCACGCGGAGGGCGGCAATGGAAATGCGCCAGACTTGGTGCGCTTGGCGAAGGACTCCCGGAATAACGTGCGGGATTGCCTCATGCGTCTGGAAGTGGAGTTGATGGCCCTATGAGTGCCAGAGTAGCTATCTACGCCCGTGTTTCCACGACCAACCACGGTCAGGACGTGGGCCTGCAAACCCGAGAGTTGCGGCAGTTCGCGGAAGCACGCGGTTGGACGGTCGCGGGAGAGTACATCGACGCGGGGGTGAGCGGAGCGAAAGACTCCCGGCCTGAGTTGAACCGATTGATGGCCGACGCGCACAAGAGGCGCTTCGACGTGGTCTGCGTGTGGCGATTCGATAGGTTCGCACGCTCCGTCTCTCACCTGCTCCGTGCCCTGGAAACTTTCAAAGCCCTGGGAATCGACTTCGTTTCATTTTCGGAGCAGATGGACACTTCCACCCCTGCCGGGAAGATGGTCTTCACAGTTTTGGGCGCCGTGGCTGAGTTGGAGCGTAGTCTTACTGTGGAGCGCGTCCGTGCCGGCCTTCGGAATGCCCGTGCCAAGGGGAAAAGGTTGGGCAGGCCGCGCGTAACAGTGGATGCCGCAAAGATTGCCGGCCTGCGGGCAACTGGCGCTTCATGGCAGACGATTACACGACAGCTTGGTATTAGCGCGGGTACGGCCAAGCGAGCCTTCTACAGCCTGTCCAAAAACCCCCCACTTCCCGCGTCCGTAAGTCGCTGATTCTGCGTACTTGCTCTCGACTCCCCCGTCCTGTCCACAAACAGATGTTTCTAAGACGGCATGGTCTCTGATTTCAGAAGAGCGAAAGGGACACCAAAGCAACGGAGAAGTGGAATCACCCGCGACAGTACTTCGGCAGATGTCCGATGAGCCGCACGGAAGTTTCTATGAATGAGTCGATTGATACGCGGGTCGGCGGCGGCTACTCGCCGAATCCCTCTCGACTGATGAGGATGGCCCACTCACTCGGGTATCCAAGTGAAGTTCTCCCACTCGCTTGGTGGCTTGCTAAACTCTCCTTTCTTGCAGTCGAACTTGGTTCCTTTCGGCCGCACCATCGTACGGCCTTCAATTCGCGTAGGCCCGAGCTTGGTAATTTCCTCCGCTGTCTCATCGCTCACACGATTCGTGAAAGTCCGAGCATATACTCCGAGTCCTTTTGTGTACTGACACACGCAACTGCGGCGTCCCTTGCCGCTGAAAACGTCGCCGTTCTTTTGGAGTTCGGCCAAAGTGAAGCAACCCGCGTTCTTCTCGGCTTCTGGCAACAGTGTCTCTACATAAATCCTGTCGCCATCACGTCGGATTATCTTGGTAGTGCCGCTCAACAGAGAACGCCAGCGCGTCGGAAAGGAATCGGCCTTGAACACATCGGCCCCGCTGCCGCTCAACTTCACACGCATGTCGTCTAAGGACATCACGGTGCCGGGAGATGAATCCGCCAAGCCGCGCAGATAGTTGATAGGGATCGCAAAATTCAGGTTCTCGCCACCTCGGATCTTAAACGTCACAATGCCGATTACTTCGGCTTGGCGATTGACCAGCGGACCACCACTGTTGCCGGGATTGACTGACGCATCCGTCTGCAACACCTTGAATCCCCCGCCTGTAGGGTCGTCGCGCAACGAACTGACGACACCAGTTGTGACCGTCCCTTGCAATCCGAGCGGACTGCCCACAGCTAGGACAGGCTCTCCCACTTGCACGTTGTTTGAATTGCCCAACGCCACAGTTGGCAGATCAAACCCAGGAATCTTGATGATTGCGATGTCTTTCCGGGCATCGAAGACTAAGACTGAAAACGAGTCAAATTTCTCGCCGGAAGCGAGTTGAACGCCGCCGTTCTTGAGACTCTCAACGACATGCAAATTCGTCGCGATCTTGCCATCGCTCGAAATGATGAATCCAGTTCCGAGAATCTCGCCAGAACTGGCCGTTCCTTTAATCAGCACTACGCCGGGTGAGATTTTCTTGGTGATTTGAGCCGAATCAAACGGCTGCGACGCTGCTTGCGGACGCGCTTGCATCTGAGTTGTCGCCGCGAGTAGGACCGTTGTTATCAACCGTACGAGGCGATGCATAACGACTCCTGTCTCTCCCTATTCTGGTTACATTAGCACGCAGTACGGTCTACTCTTTGTCCAGCGTGGGATTGACTGTCGCGGTCGCGCCCGCACCCACCGTCAAGATTTTCTCCCACAACTTGAAGCCGGACTTTTCCAATCTAATCTTGTGGTCACCAGCCGCAAGTTTCAGTGTTGATGGTGTGCTGCCCATATATTTCTCGTCCACGGTGATCTCTGCTCCATCAGGCGTAGACCTTATCTCGACGGTGTTGAGCGCCGCACCCAAGCCATTCCCATTCTGTGCCGGGGCTGCATCAGTGGAGGACTGAACCGTGGTCGCACCTGCATCTGGACTGACAGCCGTCTGCGGCACAAACTTCTTCGGGTCAAGCGGAATATCCCCGTTGATGTAAGCAGTGATCTCGGTGCCTTTCGGAATGGTTATGTCTTTCCCATGCACGAGAAGAAAAAGAGGAGCTGCTGGAAAAAATACAATGCTTGTCGCTACAATTGCCCCTGTTATTGCACCCTGATGGCCGCCGCCTTTCACATCTTTGACCGCCCGCAAAGCCACTTTCTCGCCAGAAGCAAGACGCACATTGTCAATGTTGATGTTGAGCTTGCCTGCCCGTCCCATTCTTCTCTTAGGTTGGGCCTCAGTTACCGTTGCCCACGCCGTACCTCCACGGGGAATCACAATGACATCGTGGACTTTAACCTCCTCAAGAACCTCGAAATCAACGGTTTCATTGACCTGTGCATCAGCGGACGACATGTTCCTATTTATGCGGAGCTTAACCGGAGTTGAATCCTCTAGACCAAATGCGAGAGGTTGCTTGGCGACGGGAGCCACCGGTTGAGGTTCTTGAGCAGCCTGTTTGGCATTCTTATCTTGCGTTGTCTGCGTCAAGGGTAGCGCCGCACCGGGGAACAGAAGTGATGCCGAGAGGATCAATGAGCAAGCCACTCTCATGAGCTGGACCTCCGTTGGTGGTATGTCGTGGGGATTTACTGCATCTACAGTCTACCTAAATTAGAAGGGTGTCAAGAATATAACGGTAAACGCATCCTAAATGCGGGGGAGCTTGACGGCTCCGCAGATTCGGCACAAGCTACACGCATACCTCGTCCATAGTCCCTTCTAGGAGGATTACGCCATGCTGAAATCACGATTCCTCATTGTTCTGGCTCAGATCATGTCGTCGATTATTCTCATCAGCCAAGTTCCATTGGGCACTTTAGCAGCGACCTGCACAGGTGCAGACCCGTGCCATGCCTGCAAGAATTGTAAGTACTGCAAGCACTGCGCGAAGGAAGGCGGCAAGTGCGGCGTCTGCAAATAGGGGGGCTGGTTGAATCTAGAATAAGCAACCAACAACGTACGAGGACGTGGAAAGTATCCAGCATGATTCCCTTCCTATCGATGTTTGTGCTCCTGAGTGCCTCTGGTTTTCCACCTGAAAATCAGGCCAAAAACCACATAAAAAACGCGGAGACGCTGCTCAAGAACGACAAGCCATTTGAGGCGTACCAGGAGGCCGCTGCCGCAGTCAGACTAGAGCCAAACAACAAGAAATATCATGAGAGACTGATTCAGATAGGCCGTGCCGCATCTCAAGTGGCCGAAGCGAAGGCTCACGAGAAAATGGCGAGTGATCCTCAAGATGCGCGTACTTGGTTTGAAGCCGCCATACGCTATGACCCGTCCAATCGTTCGGCATCTCAAGCTCTGAGTGCCTTCGAATTGTTCCTTACTGAGGTCTCCAAGAAGGCACAGCTTGTGAAGGAGTATTTGGACGCTGGAAAACTACCCGATGCCGAAAAGCTTCTAAATTCAATCAAAGTCTACGGAAACGCAATACCCGAAATTGATTCTTTGGAGAAGGGCGTCGTGGCAGAGAGACATGCGGACACGGCCAACGCACTTTGGGGTTCAGGGGACACAGAACTTGCGGTCCGAGAGCTGATTACCGCTGATTCATCCTCAATCGTGCCTCTATACGTCAAGACGAAATCGGCAGAATTGAGAAAGAAGTTTTCGGACTACTATGTGGCAGAAGCTTCGACAGCCCCAGCGTCTACACCTGGTGAGTTACTGAGCAAAGCTCAACTTGTAAACAAGGCGATTGAGGTTAGCCCAGCGAACTCCGAGGCGCTCAAGATGAGGAGCGCCGTGGTCGACGATCTTGGAGGTATGTTTCCAAGGGATGGTAGTGCGGACGATTCGGTACGGCCCTCCGCCCGTGCTGCGCGTGTACAACTGGAAGAATTGCTTTTGCTCGAAAAAGAGGTAAAGGATGATCCAAAGCTTTTACTGCGCAAGGCAAGCCTAAAATCCCTCGCCTATCCAATGATTCGAGTAAAACTGAAGGTGGGCGCACCTTCGGGCTGCGGCTCACTGCTGGACGCCGGAACTTTCGAGAAGGTATTCAGCGCGGTAATTGGACCGGTCGCCGTGTTGGACGATCGGAACTGGGATGTCACATTGACTATCCGCGACATTAGTTGCTCGCAAACCGACGTTCCGAGGCAATCAGAGCGAGCTGTGAATTCCACTTACGTCGCTGGCCAAAATCAACTGCAGAATCCGAAATACACGCAGCTCCTCGTCGCTGTGCAACAAGCCGAGGCCGATGTTGCGCGGCTTCAGATAGATAACCAAAACAACCCGAATTTTGGGACAAGCTTTGCTCTCGGGCTGGCAACGGGGCGATTGAACGGGATGAGAAATCAGCTTTCCAGGACTTCCCCATATATTCAGAATGATGTCTCTTCGCAATATCAATACTCAAAATTCGTCGCATACAGGTCTTTCGAGATCAACTCAAGTGTTTTTGTTTCCTCTGCGCCCGGAACAAGGCAAGTTGTGGGAAGCGAAAATCTGAAGGCACTGGAGGAACGGCACAGTGAGGGAGTATCAGGGGTTTTGCCAGAGGACCACAGCGGAGCAAGTAACTTAACGCCGAGTATTAGCTCTATGGATCAACTTGGCGACCAGGCGAGGGACGATTTAGTTCATGACTGTTTCTCGAAAATTAGACAACTGATCGCCAAGTATCTTACGTTCAGGGCCAAGTCACCGGACGCTACAGGCACTGACAGGCTCGGGTACTTTCTGTATGCAACAGATTTATCGAAAGGAACAGCACTGCAGCCCGAGTATGAGAATGCCAGGCTGGTAGTTAATGCAACGCTTTCGGCGGGAATGCCTCAGATTCAATCCTTCCAGGTCCCCCAAAATATCTCATCGTTGGCGGAGGCCGAAACTGAAGATAACGCCGCGCCAGAATCGGAATCACCTCAGCCGAGCGTGGAATCTTTCATCGAAGGTGTTGTTTCAATCGAAACTGACTCGGGTGTTGGGAGCGGCTTCTTTGTCACGCCGGGATGCCTAGTTGTGACAAACAATCACGTCATCAATGGGGCGGACACGATCGTAGTTAGGACCTCCACGAAGAAACTATTGGTAGGCCGGATCATCGAGCATGATACAACACGCGATTTGGCGCTATTGTCGGTTGGTATCAACGGGTGCCATTACTTGAAACTCGGTAACCCGGATGCGGGGAGACTGGGCCAAGAGGTTTATGCAATCGGAAACCCTCTCGGACTGTCCAACACAGTCACCAAGGGAATAATCAGTGCACATAGAAACACTAAGGACGGCGTGAGGTATATACAATTGGATGCGACGATTAATCCCGGCAATAGCGGAGGACCACTATTGACAAAATCAGGCTTAGTGATTGGCGTCAACACTTTCAAGGTGGGTGGTTACGAAGGACTTAATTTCGCCATATCGGCAGCAGAAATCAAGGATGCTTTTCGAAAGTACTTTCAGTAGCAAGGGAAACTGCCACGTCCCTCACTTGCGTATCGGGCGAATGGTTCTGAGCTGCGGACTCAGTTGCATACTCGCCGCCGAATGTGCCCGTATGTTCCGATTGACGCCGACTTTGCAATGGCCGGGTGCGATGCAAATTTGGTGCACAATTTGGTGCACAATTTGGTGCACACCTAGATCAACATTCGCCGCTGAGAGTCGCAGTCGGTAGCACTCGCCTACTTACAGTAAAGCCGCATGAACCCTAGCAAATCGCGGTGCGTCGTAATCCGTCACCACTCGTCACAAGTGGCCCGGTGACAACTGATAAGGGCGAGGTCGGTGGTTCAAGTCCACCCAGGCCCACCATTTACTTTCAGCAGGTTACCGAGCGTCTTCCCACAAATCCCAACCCACAACTGAACCCACACTTCATTGCACCATCTGCGTAGCCACTCCCAGCGCCGTAAGATATTCCCCCTGTGCCGCCCGTGTTTCATCGCCGTCGTCCTGGGTATACAGGTCGAGCGTCGTCTGAATCTTCGTGTGACGCAGGATGCCCTGCACGGTCTTGGGTTCGACTTTCGCCTTGTTCACCAGCCAGTTGCTAAGTGAGTGGCGAAGATTGTGAAGTCCAAACCTTTGACCGTCCTCGATATCCACTCCGTTCTTCTTTGCCGCTGGCCTTAGGTGATCGGCGACGAAAATAGACGCGGATAGGGGAACGATCCCCCGCGCTTTGAGTGAAGGGAATATGAAGTCCCCGTCCTTTGGGTAGGGGCTTTGTTCCCGCCACGTGCGCAGGTGAGCGGCTAGTACCAGATGCAGCGGAACATATCCGTCCGACGCCTCCGTTTTAGTCGCGCCATCCTTACCTTGCGCCCATCGCTTTGAAATCCGAATCCTCCCCTCATTCCACAGTACATCTCTCCAGCGCAGCGCCAGTATCTCAGAAGCACGGAGCGCCGTGGCGGCGCAGGTGAGCACCAGCGTGGAGTGAAGAGATGAGGGGAGGTCCTTCAGAATCGCAAGCGTTTGCGCTGGCGTGATGACGATGGCCTTGTAGTCGGTCTTCGAGCGCGTCTCTACGTGTAGGACGGGATTCTTCTGAACGTGCTCATGCAGGATGCCAACCTTGTAGACGCGGCTCATGACACCCCGCATCTTCGCAATCGTCGTCCATGCAAGACCGTCCGTCTCGCGGAGCGACTTGAACCACCGTTGAATATCGAGCGGCTTGATGTCTTCCGCGATTTCGTTTCCGAAACGCGGAACGAGGTAGGCACGCACGATATGCTCCACGTGACTGATGGTGTTCTCCGATTTCGGGCGCACTGAATCCGCCCCGAAATCGGCCTTGAGATAATGCTCCGCAAGAAAGTGGAATGAAGCACGGCATGGGGTGGGAGTGTCGTTGATTCGAATCCCGAGTCCGAGCCGGTCCGCCTCACGCCATGCGTCCTTATCCTTCGGAAATTGCCGGACAAGTCCGATGGGCGTAACGTTCTCGACTCTTCTACCGTCTGGATTCGTGACCCTGTACCGCAGCACCCAGGTTTCTCCTTCTTTGCGTCGTACTTTCTTTAGTGATCCTCGCTGATAAGCCATAACTCCTCGCTTTCAGCGGGGACTGCCAGATCCGATCGTACACGGTCTTGGTGGTTTTGGAATCGGAGTCTCGCTCCGCACAATGGAGGCCGCAAGTTCCGAGAGTCGAAATACCCAAATCTTGCGCTTGCTCCCAGTGCCGAGCGCATAGGCTCCGGTGATGCCTCTGCGGGCGAGCTCCAGTAGGTAGCGACGCTTGACGCAGAGAAACTGCGCCGCCTCGTCGGCCGAGACAAACGGCTCGGGCGTGACGGCCACTTGCGTCGACTGTGCAGCAGTGATAACCGATGCAGGAGATAAGGCTCCGGCACTATCTCCCGTTTCTCCCCCTGTGGCCGCTTCGAGCGGCATGGTAGTGATTGACTTGTCCCGCTCGCTTGCACGGGATGCTAAAACTCGAATTGGCAGGCGTGGCTGCAAACCCCTCGTGAGAGCCTCGGACATCGGGGGCAGCGAATCCACTGTAAGGCGCGAGGCATGCCGTCTTGCGGACGCTGTGTTCTCGCGCACACCGGATTGTGTTGGACGGGTCTTCATGTTGTTACGCGGTCTTCGTGAGAGCCTTTTCTCGATTCTCTTCTGTGTTCTGGCCGTTGGCGTGTTGGCCTAGCCAGACTTTGAATTCGTCATCGCGTTTGAAGAGAACCTTCAGGGCCTCCGCAATGATGTAAGATGGAGTGGAGTCGATGAACTTTGCGTATTGATCGAGCTGCATTTTCACCGACTCCTCCACTCGCGCTTGGATCGTCACTGACTTTGGTTGTTTGGGTGGTGCCTTGATAATCGGCATGTTGTGCTGATCGTCCTCCTATCTGGTTTGTGTCACTTCCTGTACTACGCCCTGAATTCTCCGACTCCTGCACGAGGGCAAAACACGGTCACCGTTCCTCGGTGACAGGGCGGGAGCGACCCCACAAATCTTTGGGCGGCTGTAAGCCGTCCAAAGTGGGGTCGCTCCCGCCCGTTTTAGTGTTTTGCCCGCGGTGACTTTTGTTTGCATCGCTTCTCTATCTCCTACGCTGAAAAGAAATTGCTCTGGCCACAGGCTGAAGAATTTGCAGAAGACGGAGCTGAAGCGTGTAGTTCTTACAGTCTTCACTCCTTCCCTGCTGCTTCCTGTGCAGGAACCCCGACCCGGCGCAGCACTTCGGTAGCGAAGTGCGCCGTGACATCGTGCTTGCTACCACCAAACTCCTGAACGATGCTGGATTCAGTCACGCTGCCGACTTTCCATCCGCGATACAAATATTCGAAACGTTGTCCGGTGAAGCGCGTCTTGGCCTGATTTCGAAAGATCAAATCAGCTTCAGTTAGAGATCCGTAGCGGCCGAGGTCCCAGGCCTTGCGGATTTGGAAGTAGCGCAACAATTCTGCCGACGCGTCCGATCCCAGCGGAACTGCGACCAAAGCATTGAATAGTTCTTTGGCCTTTCCGAAATGCAAATCGACTCTCCCCAGATAGAGAACGCGGAACGCCGAGAGCTGCCGAAAGAGCGGGAGGTAGACTTCGAGATGGTGCACAAACTCCGTCAGACTGGCTTCTGGCCCTTGCAGGTAGGTGAAGGTCACCACAGGCGAAGAGCCGTCACCTTGGAGAAACATCGGAAACTTGTCGACGAAATAGCGAAGCGTAGGCTGCGAGGTTCGCTGGCCGTGATAGAGCTTGCAGGGTAGAAAGTGACGCGGGGTTTTCAGCTGATCGCAGAAAAAATTGACCTTTTCCGGCTCGGTTTCCAAATATCGATACTGTGGGTTGGAAAGCACAAAATCGAGGATTCCAAGGCGGCGCTGGATGTATTCGATTTCGTGTTGCCGGCGATTGCGGATGTTCTCGCGGTCGATCTGGCGGTAGAGCCGGCGGGAAAATAGGTGGTAGACGACACCGCTCTTTGGGAAACGTTCGGTGCGGGCATGCTTCTTGGTGTGAAGCTTGTTCCAGAAAGTGGTCGTGCGCTCCCCCCAATGGGTGTTCGCGAAGGCGAGGAATTGACGTGCCACAAAGTACCCCGAATGCGTCGCCACGAGGTAGAGAAAACGAGCTTCCGCTTGGGTGTAGCCGAGGGCCTTCAATGCGTCGATATGGACAGGGGCGATGCTCATGGCACTATGATTCGTGCAGCGTTCTCGGATTCGTCGAGCGCAGGGCAAGGCCCCGCCGGGCGTACCCTGGTAGGGAAACCGACTTCACGACCTGCTGGCTACCATGCAGCGACACGCAACATCGCGGAGTACCTGACGAAGTGGGAGGGCTCCGGCGAGCCAAGGGAGAAGCGAGCGAGAGTCCCCTCAATATACTAAGAGGCCCCAATAAAGGAAAAACGCAATCAAGAACAATAAAGCGAGGGCTGATTTCTAGTGCCCATCGGCCATGTAGAGGGACGCGAAAAAATTAAGGGGAGGTCTTTACACCTAGATGTGCCAGAGCCCGCAATTAGGAGACTCTGTCGGTTGTCAACTCTGACCTCCCTCCTGGACTCGAGTTCATAGTCAGACTGTGAGTACTTTACCGGTTACGGCAGCGTTTATCAGGACCTGGGAGGGCTGCCCAATAATCTAGCGAATGCTTCGGCAAGTGAGGGGTCAAGTTGCGTCAAGGCTTCGTGTTCGCGGCATGCCTCTTCCCTCATTCCGAGCTTCAGGTAGAGTTCCGCCAAAGAGTAATGGAGTTTGGGGTCGTTTGAACTAACAACGCTAGCGTGGCTCAAAATTTCTCGTGCCTCTTCGAGCCGCCCTAATTGCAAATATGCATCTCCAAGGTAGGACAGCGCCTGAAGTTGACCTGGCTTTAGCTCAAGGGATTTCTCGTATGCAGCAACAGCCTCCACGAGCGTTCCGGGCTCGTGCAATGCCCAACCCAGGAGAAGATAGGCGTCCGGGTCACTAGGGTCTAATCGCAGAGCGTCGCGGGCGGCAAGTGCTGCTTTTTCCTTTTGTCCGAGTTGGGCATACACCTGACCCAGTGTGAAGTAGACCTCCGCAAACTCAGGCCCCAGGGATAGTGCCTGCCTAAAAGGTTCCACGGCTAGAGCGAACTCTCCAAGCTCACAGTAAGCCATTCCAAGACTGTGGTGTCCTGCCGGGTCATCTGGTTTGAGCTTTATGTATTCTTGAAATTGCTCAACCGCCTCGTTGAACCGTTGCAATTTGAAATAGGAATCCCCGAGTTCACGATGTGCGGCTGCGTTCTGAGGCTCTAGTTGAATTCCACGCTTAAGGGGAGCTAGGGCCTCAGAGTCACGATTCAGGTGAGCAAGGGCCCATCCCAGACCGTGCCAAGCGTTTCTGTTTCTACCGTTGGCCTCAGTCAATTTCGTGAATGCCGCAAACGACTGTTCCCATTGTTCAGCATGTCCACTTGTTAACCCGAGCAGGTGAAGCCAGAACGGTTCGTCCGTCAGGCCAGGCTTCATCCTGATTGCGCGATTTAGGGACTCAAGAGCCTCTCGATATCGCCCAAGGTCCTGATAGGTGAGCCCCATGTGGGCGTGAGCTTCACCGTAGTTTGGCGCGATTTCGAGTGCTCTCGCGTAAGAACGCAAAGCCTCTTCCTGTCTATTGAGTTTTGCCAAACAATATCCCGCCTGCACAAATGCGAGTGCTCGCTGAGGCTGTACCGCGATTACTTTGTGGAGGACTTCAAGAGCCTCTGCATACTGTTCGTGTTTGCGTTTGCGGCGCACGATGAACAGCCACCAGCGGACTTTCACTCTCGCTAGCAAGTTTTCCACGCGGCTAGTGCTCCCAAACGGTCGAACCAAACCTCTTTAAAACTAGCACGGCCCTGGGAACGACGGACGAATCATTGGCGAAAAGCTGGAGGCACTTGCCGGGGTGAGTAGCCTCGGGGTGGGACTCCCCGGGGCTGTACGGTAAGCCGCCTACGCAGGAGTTAGTGTGCGCGGTGAGAGGACGTGAGATAAAAAACGCCTCGCACAGACAATTGCCAAGCAACGAACATCTCCAGCACAGCCAACGCGGAGTAGCTCATACCGGGAAGTTGGTCAATGATTTGGCGGAAACTGAACATAATTCCAAGCTGCAAGAGCGTTGCGAACAAGACCGCGGCGAATGTCTGAAGGAGCGTTGCCTTCTCCCGCCGCATTTCTTTGACAACAAAATAGGCCAATAGACTTGGAGTTGTGACAGTACGGAACGCAAACTTCGACGGCCACCACATCTTCTGACCGCGACTATCCGCGTAGAAAAAATCTATCCAGACTAATGCGGCGAGGCTAAGGCCTACGCCCAAGTAAATAAGATTGTCTCTAGTTTTTCGCTTCATTTAGACACGCGGTTGTGCGCCTCGCCACTTCGACCCGGTTCCCGTAGCAGTCAAAGGAATACATTATCCCTTCAAAAGCTCTTCAAGAGCCTCGTAAGCCGTAATCGGAAACTTGGGCACTAGCAGGATCGAACGAACTCCATGATAAAGTTCCCTCAACAATTATGCGCGGCATTCTTTTACTCGCTGTACTCAGCATAAAGAGTAGCTATTGTCGGGAAGAAGAAACCCCCTTGGAAAGCGCGGACGATATTCCCGATACTCTTCAATGGTGGTTTGGAGAGAGCGGGTGTTGGCGAATACGCACTTATGCCTTGGACCATGACGTCCATGCATTTCAGATAGGAAATTCCCTGCAAACAACGCTGGAACTCGCCAAGAAAAACAATCGGGACAATTACGGAGACATAATCGCGGCGCAGCATGTGATCCATTTTGTGGATTGCGCCAATCGGGGAGAGTTGGAGGCTGAATTTGGGCGTATTGGTTTGGTGCCCCGACTTCAATTTGACCTCAGTCGTTTCGTATTTTGGACGCCAGATGACGCGGTGTATTCGACCAAATCCTCACCGAAGTAGCAGAGTTGCCCATGACCGAACGTGTAGTGCGGTAATCGAAAAAGTGAACTTCAGATGCTTTTATGGAATGAAGGTGGACGGATTCTATTCGGAGGACGACTCGTTACAGAATTCTATTTCTTTGGTCGCACAACAGTCCGAACAATGCCCGTTAAGCGGTTCTGGGAAATGAATGCGGCTGCCCCGGAGTCCGTGGACTTTTCAACCCACAACCCAACCCACAACAAGAGATGTCTTGTATGACTTCCGCGTAGTTTGGCAGTCCCCGCGGTTTTGTAAGTTGTTGTAAAACCTAACCACGCTAGGCTGATAAGGGCGAGGTCGGTGGTTCAAGTCCACCCAGGCCCACCATTCAAATCACCAGTAAATACGCAGCTATTCTCACTTTTCCCCTTTCGGAGAGTATGTCTCAAAAAACCACTTTGCCAACTATTTGCCAACTTTCCGATTGACCGGATGGCACTACAGTTAGGGCGTTCCGAGGCAACGTAACGGGATGCAGCAACAGAAAATCTCAAAAATTGACACAGGGATGTGGGGTGATGTCATAACGACGCCGGCCTCGCGACGGCCCGAGTACACTGTTTGGTGTTCGCCCTAACAGCGCTCGTGCCGAAGGAGGCCGAGATGCGAATTATAGGCGTTGATTTCCACGCGGGACAACAGTAAGCGTCATCCCACTACCGTCTGGACGAAGTCTGCGTAGGCGCGAATGATGCCCCTTGTGGACACAACGATCGTGTCCACAAGGGGAAATCATGGACACTTCCACCAGCAAGAACGTGACTGCCGGAGTGATAAGGCTACCCGCCTCCCTGAAGGCCTGAAGGAGAGGGAGTTCGCATAACTCATCATGGTCCGCTGTGATCGAAGAGATGATTGATGGGCAACACCAAAACGATGAAGTGACACGGAGCCGAGCGAGTAGGGTGGACATGGATCAGAGACCGACGACGGACAATTATCCGTCTAGCAAGAGGGCGCACCTGTTTTGTGGCGAAAGTCTCCTAGCTCGTTCACCTCTTGGTCAGAGATGTCTATTGCGGTGGAGGCGCCACCAGCAGGTTAAACATCTGCGTTACGGCATGGGCTGCTCCTCCATATCCGGTTGCCGTGATCTGAATGGACAGCGGATTAGGCAAGGGAGAGATGCCGAAATAGCAAAAATTGCATGGACTCCCACTTAGCGTCGCAGTCCCATTCCCGTTGTCGGTAAACGAGAGCCCGCCCAACCCACCCGTCGTCGTGACATGGTAGGTCAGGACGGGGGCGGGAGAACCCGTGGTGGTCACTGTGAATGAGCCGAATGTCCCCGCAGTGAACACCGCGTGGTTCGCACTGGTGATTGCGGGAAGCTTCGGCGCTACAACTGTCACCGACACAACCTGCACCACTGGGTAGGCTGCGCCGCCAGCACCGGTCGCTGTGATG
>Ga0210399_10000698_pt1 | contig 26466 bp, 17 predicted proteins | sample IncBWC14MmetaG_FD_150865 | JGI IMG/M metagenome (GOLD analysis project Ga0210399, IMG submission 150865) | Forest soil microbial communities from Barre Woods Harvard Forest LTER site, Petersham, Massachusetts, United States - Inc-BW-C-14-M | ecosystem: Environmental > Terrestrial > Soil >... | reverse complement strand
AGGCGCTGCGCGTCGCCGTTCGCCGAGAAATTGATGCGAACGAGCGAATCAGTGCCGAGCTGGCGTACTAGTTGATCAAGCGCCGTGGTGATATTGCCGTCGCGCAGGAGCTGCGGCCTGAGCCCCCGCACGGAGCGACGCGCCTCGGTGAGACCAACTCGCGCCAGCGCGATCGCAGATTCCAGATGCTCAGTTGCCTCGGGATTGACGCCGTCGAGAACCTGCCTGGCCGCTTGCAACTGAATCAGAACCCCGGTGAAACTTTGTGCCAGGGTATCGTGAATCTCGCGCGCCATTCTGTTTCGCTCTTCGGTGATGGCGGCTTTGCGTGCTTGCTCTGCAAGACGGGTGAGTTGCAGAGCCAGAGTTGCTTGTTGCGCCAGTCCTTGCGCGAGTTCCAATTCCACAGAGCCGAACTGGCGCAACTCAGGAAAGCGGACGACGATCGCGCCGATTGCTTTGTCCGCAAGAATCAGCGGAATGCCCAGCAGAGCCTTGACGCCTTGTTCGCGCAGATAGGTCTTGGCTGCCTCATCGAGCGCTTCGCTTGTAGCCACTTCGTGCCACACGGGACGTCCGCGGCGAAACACGGCGAAGGCGAATAAATCCTGGCGGGACAGATCCAAAGTCTGGCCGGCGAGGCGATGGCCGGACTCCGCTCCGCTTACCAGGTGGCCATCTCTGAAAACAAGATGCAACTTGGCTGTCTCAGTATCGCGATCTCGCAGCCAGAGAGTTGAAACGCTGCCTTCGAGCACCTGCGTGACTACGGTCAGGACGTGGCCCAAGACTTCGTCGATCTCTGGATCGTTGGCCAGGACGTCGAGCGTCTGCTTCAGAGCCTGGTTGGCTCGGGCAAGTTCTGCGGCGCGGCCGGTGGCGGCAAGGTTTCGTTCTTCGAGAATAGCAACCTGCCGTAAACGTTCGGCAAGGTGCGTGAGATGGACGGCGAGGCTGGCCTGCTGCGCGAGAGCCTGTGCTAGTTCAATTTCGGCTGCGCGAAGCGTGCGGCGTTCTTTAATGCGGATGCTGAGAGTGCCGACCAGCCGATTGTGAACGAGCAATGGAACCAGGAGGAGAGTATGGATTTTGTTCGCCAGCAGACGTGCGCGCCTTTGATAGTCAAATTCAGACGAGGTAGCCACATCGAGAATCACCGGTTTTGGAAAGCCATCTTTTTGTGCCTTCCACCTTTCGGTTATCAGCGCCACGTGGCGCGGGTGCAGAGCGGACGGATCGTTGATATCCTCGCCGCGCGTGATTTGCCCATCGTCGTAATTCATGTGCAGAAGCGTATCGCTTGGGTTCAGGCCTGCCAGGTGAAGGCCCGAAGATGTGACGCTCAGCTGTTCGCTGATTGCTTTCAGGACGTGACTGAGAGCAGTGTCGAGCGAGGGCTCGGTCGCAAGCAGCGTCAATGTCCTGTTCAGTGCGGCTATCTGTCCATTGGCAAGCGACTCTGCCTGTTGACGCATCGCTTGTTCTGCGCGCTTATGCTCGGTGATATCGACCACGAAGGTTATCGCTTCCGTAGTCGAGCCTTCGAGGAGGGCTGAAGTCACGAGGACAGGAACGCGGGAGCCGTCCTTGCGGATGTACTCTTTCTCGACCGGCTTGAATATGCCAGTGGCTCGCAGCTGCTCGGCGTTCGATGCTGCTTGAGCCTTGTATTCGTCAGGAGTGATATCGATCCAACGCAACAGGCCTGCTTTGATATCGCTTGCCGGATAGCCGACCATTTCGAGAAATTTTTGGTTGGCATCGAGGATTCCGCCGCTGACGCTCGTGTACATAGCGCCAATCAGATTCGAATCGAAGATTTGCCGGTAGCGCGTTTCGCTGTGAAACGATGCTTCTGTTGTTTTCTTGAAGCTCGATATGTCAGCCAAGTAGCCGACGCCGCCGGAAATGCGGGCCGAGCCGTCGTATCGGGGGGCCAGCGTGCAAAGAAACCAGCGATAATCGCCGGCGCTGCTTCGCATTCGGAATTCAATCTGCCGTGGAGAAGAGGAGTGAGCCAGACTCGCTAGTTGATCCGTTAGTTTCGCAATATCATCAGGATGGACGAACCCTGCCCATCCTTCCGCGAGCACATCCTCCCGCGACTTACCAAGAAATGCTAAACCGGCTTTGTTGTGTAATGTACAGAGGCCGTGCTCGTCCGCTACCCATACCGGAATGGGAAGCGAATCGAGGAAAGCGAAATAGGCTTCCCCTCCTCCGTCTCCGGTCAAAGCAGCTCTAAGACCTACTCCGGACAATTTGCACTCCTAGACGAGCGCCGGAGCCTACGTGGTGGTCAGGATTGCGTGCTTCGAATCGGACCATTTTGAGGTTTGGAGCGCCCCGGATCCTACCTCAGCGGCCTAGACAGGCAAATTCTCTCACACATTTTAGGAATGCGCAGTAAGACCGGCATTGAAACGTGGCCGCGGGTGGTTTCGGGTACATATCGAAAGATACGTTCGCAAGGATACTCTGGATATATCTCGATGTAGACCCTACTGCACCAGAAAAAGATACCCTAAGAATAATTGCAACCTTCTGATTCCAATGTATTTTCGACGTGAGTATGAAGGCCTTGTTCGCCTTTCCACCATTGATTGTTGCGCTTAGAGGCGAAGTGTCCTCGCTCCGCTCGCCTAATTTTCTCCTGCTCGTAGGCGAATCGCGCGGAGATTTCAAAATCAGGAGGCACGGATGAATTCCCATTCGATGTCGAAGATGGTCGATCGAACTGTCGCGGCTGTTCCGGCACTCATATTATTTGCGGCCGTTCTGCTTCCGGCGCCGAAGCCGGCCAATGCGATTCCTGCATTCGCGCGAAAGTATGGTCTGCCATGTTCGGCGTGTCATATCGGTTGGCCGGAACTCAATAATTTCGGCCAGGTCTTCCGCGACAACGGCTATCAGATGATGAATGAGCGCGATTCTCCGATTACGCGCGATCCGTCTTATTTCCCGATTACGGTTCGCATTACGCCGCAGTGGCATCGGGAGAGCGCGAATAATCAAATCGTGGACGACAATGCGGGCCACCCGGAAGACGGTTCGCACCCCGGCACCTTGACGACATCTGGCTTTGACCTCTCGGGGATGGACCTTTGGCTCGCGGGTACGCTGTACAAGAATATTTCGTTCAGTGTGCTGCCGTCGTCGGACCAAAACGCGACGTTCCACTTCGAAAATGCCTTCGTGCGATTCGATAACCTCCTTCACACTCCGTGGCTGAACTTTAAGGTGGGGAAATTCGAGCTCGATCTCCCGGTTTCCGAGAAGCGGCTGTTGACCATGTCAGGGAACGGCGGCTTCTATTACATCTACCATTTCACCCCGTTGAACGATGCAAACCCGTTTGGCGGAATCGGCGATAACCAACTCGGTGTGGAGCTGGCGGGCCACAACGCCAATAGCTACACGCGCTACACGTTTGCGGCGTTGAGCAGCGTCGATGGCCAGCCGGGCTTAGTTTATGGCAGTCCTACCGGCCAGGTCGCCGGTCGTACCTTCGATTACTACGGCCACTTCGAGCAAGGCTTCAACACGTTTGGGAATGGGTTTATGAAGGTGGGTGCGTATGCGTACTTCGGATTCGCACCTACTTTCTTCCAGACATCGGCCGGGAATGCCATTTATGGCCGAGGAAACAAGGAGTTTGACCGGTCAGGTCTTGAGTGGAAATGGTACTTCAACAAATGGCTCGTCAAGGCGGTTTACCTGCACGGGCACGATAACGCTTTCCTGGCAAACGGCCTGGATCCCCGCACCGACACGCTAAGCGAGACACAACGCGCGCCTAAATGGAATGGCGGCTTCCTGGAGGGTCAGTACATCATCTCGCCTCAGTGGATCATTATCGCTCGCTGGGAGACGATACATATGGCCCAACAGGCGGATACTTCGATCACGCCGGGCGACACTGGCAACTTGAACGCATTCACGATTGCCAACCGCTGGTATCCGTTCATGTTCAGCCGCGCCGGCCTTGCGTTGCAGCAGGAGTATTCATTCGTCCGATCAAACGGCGTCACGAACCAGGGTGGAGGATTTGGCACCCTGTGCACGGACGCGGGACGAGCATTCAACTGCACCATCAGTAGCAGCAGCTTGATGTTTGGCTTCGATTTCGACTTCTAAAGGAGCGAGGCGCCCATGGCTCTAACCAAGAAAATCACGCGAAGTTTGATGCTCGCGGCTTTCGGTGTGGCCCTCGCAACTCCGAGCGTCGCTCTAGCTCAGGACACAGGAGCGAGCGTGAACGGCTTGACAGGAAATGCCGAGGCCGGCAAGCGGGACTACCGCCGCTGGTGCGTAGGCTGTCACGGCAAGGAAGGGAATGGCGAAGGCGAGAATGCTCCCTATGTCGATCCGCGGCCGAGAGATTTCACGGAAGCGCTATTTCGCTGGAGGTCCACTCCCACCGGAACGCTGCCCACCGACCAGGATCTCTACGACACGATCACGCGTGGCGTGGTGGATACGCTCATGCCCACCTGGAGTCCGCTCACTCCACAAACGCGCGTCGATCTAGTGGCCTATATCAAAACCTTCTCGCCGAAATGGCAAACGCAGAAGGCCGGCACCCCAATCACGATCCCGCCCGAACCTCCGCAGACGATCGATAGCGTCCTACACCGCAGGCAGCTTTTCGATCAGATGCAGTGCTGGAAATGCCATGGGCCGGAAGGGCGGGGCGACGGCCCATCCGCGATTACGCTCACGGATGATAAGGGCGAGCCGATCCGCCCCTACAACTTCCATGACGGCACGCGGTTCCGCTGCGGCGAAACAAACCAGGACCTTTACAAGATTTTTATGACAGGCTTGGACGGAAGTCCGATGCCGTCATTTGCGGATTCACTCAAGCCGCAAGACGCCTGGGATCTGGTGCATTTCCTGCGGACGCTGCAGCCGAACGTGCAATCGGAATCGCGCACCGTCTGGCTGGACTACGTGAAGACGCATCAGGGCCAGATCAAACCGATCGGAGCCGAGTCGGCCGGACAATAGGTCTCGCACTGCGGCCGCTATTGCTACGGTGAGAGGTCCAGAATTTACGGACCAGTTGTAAAAGGGGAGCTGCGATCATGCGAACGAAGTTTTTTATTTTATTGGCTGTTTTCGGGCTGGCCAGCTCAGCGATGCTAGTCACCGCCGCACGGCCAGCGGGAGGAACGATCACGGGGAAAGTCACATTCACTGGCACTCCTCCCAAAATGAAACCGATTGATATGTCGAAGGAGCCGTATTGCCAGAAGCTCCACAACCCACCAATCAAGACCCAGGATGTTGAAGCGGGTCCCGGCGACACGCTGGAAGATTCGGTGGTATTCATTTCCGCCGGCGATCAAGGCTCGTCATCGGCCAGCACTCCAGTGAGGTACGACCAGAAGGGATGCCAGTATATTCCTCACATCGCTGTGATGATGGTTGATCAGCCGCTCCAGATCTACAACAATGACCCAAACGCACATAACATTCACCCACTGCCCAAAGTGAATGCCGAATGGAATAAGTCGCAGCCTCCCGGCGCGCCTCCGATCGATACCAAATGGGACAAGCCCGAATTTATTTCCGTCAAGTGCAACATCCATCCGTGGATGCACGGCTACTTCGTGGTGCTGAAGACTTCTCACTACGGTCTAACCGGAGCGGACGGGACATTTACAATTAAGGACGTACCGCCGGGAAAGTACACATTGACCGCCTGGCAGGAGCACATGGGCACTCAGACGCAAGAAGTCACGGTGTCCGGTGGGGCAGCGACAGCGAACTTCACTTTCAAAGCGATGCCGTATTAGGAAGCGGCGCACTGGGGGATACGTGGCGCTCGGCTGCGTGGGGCGGGCGCCGCAGCACTTCAGGCTGAATTGTTGCGTAATCTCGGAGGCGACCTTCGATGGGCAAATTTTTTGCGATCCTGCTTATCATCATCACGTTGGTTTCTGTCTACCCGATTGTGACGCACATGTGGTGGATGCCGGAGGTGGTGTCCGCTCACGGTCCCGCGGTAGACCACCAACTGGACGAGACAATGATCGGCTCGGGCGTTCTGTTCATAACCTCTCAATTTGTTCTCGCCGGGTTTATCTGGGCGTTCGGAAATCACAAAGGGAAAATCAAGAACTGGCCCGGGGGACACAAACCGGTCGTGGCGTTCGGCATCATTCTGGTCGGCTTGGAGATTCTCAGCCTCTCGTTCGTTGGATCGAAGGTCTGGGCCTCTATGTATATTACGAAGCCCGACCCGAACGCGCTTCATGTAGATGTGCAGGCAGAACAGTTTGCTTTCTTTTTCCGCTATGCCGGGCCCGATGGGGTGTTTGGCTCGATTCATCCGGATAAAATCAACGACGGGAGTGGAAACTATTTTGGACTCGATCCCGAAAACGACGTTGCGGCACGGGATGACATCGTAGTCGGAACGCTCACGATTCCGGTGGACACCCCGATTCTGCTGACCCTGCATTCCAAGGACATGATTCACAATTTTTACGTTCCGGAGTTGCGCATCCAGCAGGACATCGTTCCGGGCATCGAGATTCCGCTTCACTTCACGGCGACGAAGACGGGGAAGTGGGAGATCGTCTGCACCCAGCTCTGCGGCCTCGGCCACTACAGTATGAAAGCCTATCTTCAGGTGATGTCGAAACCGGAGTATGACGACTGGCTGAAGCAACAGTCTGGAGATTAATTATTTCAAATGAGCTCCGCCGGCTAGATTCGCGGCGAGGCGCCGAACATAATCTGTGAGGCACAGCGATGCATGATATGTCCGCAGAACCAGTGGTTCATCACCTTTCTCCTCCGCAGGGATTCATCAGAAAGCACGTCTTTAGCCTCGACCACAAGGTGATCGGGCTGCAGTATTACGGCTTGGCGCTTGCCGCCGTTTTTATCGGCATGGTTCTTTCCTGGCTAATGCGGCTCCACTTGGGTTGGGCTTCTCTAGCGATTCCGGGCTTGCAACACCTCTCGCCCAACGGCGCGCCGGGTGGCGTGATAACGCCTGAATATTACCTCTCGCTCATGACCATGCACGGAACTATCATGGTTTTCTTCGTGCTCACCAACGCGCCTTTTGCGGGTTTTGGAAATTACTTCCTTCCGATTCAGGTGGGCGCGGAGGACATGGCCTTTCCTCGCTTCAACATGATGTCATTCTGGGTCACTTTCGTCGCGTTTCTTGTTCTGATCGCAGCTTTCTTCGTCCACGACGGGCCCCCGATTTCTGGCTGGACTTCCTATGCAACCCTCAGTTCCGTTGGCGGAATTTCGGGTCCCGGCGAGGCGATGGGCCAAAACCTCTGGGCCGTTTCGATCGCGCTCTTCTGCGTCGGCCAATTGCTCGGCTCGCTAAATTTTATTGCTACCACGCTAGACTTGCGAACGAAGGGTATGACGCTCGGGCGCATGCCACTATCCACGTGGGCTTGGTTTATCACGGCCTGCATCGGCTTGCTGGCCTTCGCAGACCTCCTTCCAGCCACGATTCTTCTCATTCTTGATCGCACCGCCGGCACCAGCTTCTTCAATCCTACCGGCATGGTCGTCAGCGACACGCTGCTGCCGCACTCCGGAGGGTCACCGCTCCTATGGCAGCACCTGTTCTGGTTCTTCGGCCACCCTGAGGTTTACATTGCCATCATCCCCGGCTTCGGGATCGTTTCCCACATCCTGCCGGCGTTTACGCGCAAGCCGCTCCTTGGCGGCATGCGAGTAATGATCGGTTGCTTGATCGCGGCCGGCTTTCTGAGCTATATGGTTTGGGGCCACCATATGTTCGTCAGCGGGATGAATCCGTTCTCGGCGATTCTGTTCTCGGTGCCGACGCTGATCATCACGATTCCATTCACGGTCGCGACTTTAATGTTTCTCGGGTCAATCTACGGCGCCAATTTGCGGTTCACTTCCGCGTCATTGTTCTGCCTGGGATTCGTTTCGGTGTTCATCAGCGGCGGAATCAGCGGTTTCTTCCTGGCGCAGCCCAGCATCGATACTTATCTACATGCGACGTATTTCGTGGTCGCACACTTCCACTTCGTTATGGCCGTAGCGGCCATTTTCGGAATTTTCGCGGCAACCTACTTCTGGATGCCCAAGATGATCGGCCGCATGATGAACGAGACGCTCGGGAAGCTTCATTTCTGGCTCACGTTTATCGGTGTCTACTGCATCTTCATGCCGATGCATTATCTTGGAATTGCCGGAAACGTCCGCCGCTATGCCTCTTTCACGGACGACTACCTGGTTCCTCTAATTCCTGTGCACAAATTCATTACCATCGCCGCTCTTCTTACAGGTGCGGCCCAATTTATTTTCCTGTACAACCTGATTCACACACGGTGGTGGGGGCCGCTCGCGCCCGAGAATCCGTGGGAGGCAACTTCACTCGAGTGGTCGACAACCTCACCGCCCCCATTCGATAATTTCGGCGGACGCCATTTGGTTGTGCATCAGGGTCCGTATGAGTACAACGCGGAAGGCGCAGCGCAGGATTACGTAATGCAGACCGATCCTAATTTTGTCGCCCATTCTTGACGCGGTCACATAGAGGATTATGTCAGTTACAACGTACACGCGAACAGAACCTGCTCTCCGGCCGCGCCCGGCGACGCCGATCGCAGCTACGAAGGGAATTCCTTCGCAGACTGGCGTCTGGGTCGCTGTCTCTGCAATTGCCATGTCGTTCGCGGCGCTCACCAGCGCTCTCGTCGTGCGCCAGGGTTCAGGCGCCGATTGGCAACGATTCGCGCTGCCGAGGATACTCTACCTCGATACCGCTATCCTGATCGCCAGCAGCTATACGCTGGAATTGGCACGTAAGCGCTTTACCGCCTACGTCACAGCGTTTCGCGCCGCACGATCTACGCAACCTGCTGCCACTGAGCCCGCGTCGGTGGAAGCGGCCGCACTTCGGGCGAGCGGGCTTTATTGGCTGAATATCACGCTTACGCTTGGATTGTTTTTCGTAACGGGGCAAGTGCTCGCATGGCAGCGCCTCGCATCGCAAGGTCTGTTCCTCGCGACGAGTCCGAGCAGTTCGTTTTTTTATGTCCTGACGGCCTTGCATGGACTTCACCTGATAGGCGGCGTTTTGGGCCTGATTTACGCCAGTTATAGGCTGCGCCACAACGCGCGCAATGCGCAGACGAGCCTCGGAACAGCCGCGGTGTACTGGCACTTTGTAGATCTTTTGTGGGTCTATCTGCTGATGGTGATCGCGATTCGGATGTAGTTTCAAGCTACGGGAGGAATTGTGAGCGAATCCGAGCTGACCATGGCCGCAGCAGGACACGGCGGCGCGATGGAAGAGTCGCCCTATGGCATGCAGTCGAAAAAACTGGCGATGTGGCTCTTCATCGCCTCCGATGCGGTCACGTTTACCGTCGCCCTTGTCGCCTACGGCTTTCTGCGCATCGGTAGCCCCGACTGGACGCGGCCGTTCCAGTTCTGGCCCAGCATCGCCAACGGACTGATCATGACGTTCGTGCTGCTATCAAGCAGCCTCACGATGCTGGTCGCGGTGCGTGCTGCCAAGTCTGGCGACAAACACAAATCGGTACAGTGGATCGGATTTACGATCCTGCTCGGTATTATTTTCGCAGGGTTGCATCTTCGCGAATGGTTCCATATGTTCGCCGACGGTTGGGGCCTATTCAAAAATCCGACCAGCGGTTCGGCCGACTTCGGCGCAGCGTTCTTCAGCGTCACGGGGCTTCACCTCCTGCACGTGATTTCCGGCGTCGTGGCGCTCGCCGTTATCGCTTGGGGCTACAACCGAAGCCGGCTGGACGCAAACCACGTCGAGACCACCAGCTTGTACTGGCACTTCGTTGATATCGTGTGGATGTTCGTATTCCCGTTGATGTATCTGATGAACGCGCAATGAGCCGCTAGGACGGGAGGATAGCACAATGGCGTCTGGTGCAGTTGAGCACGAACCCACCATGGGGACGTACATAGCCATCTGGGCTGGGTTTCTCGCAATTGTCGGGATCGAGGTCTTCATCACGTACCGACATCCCGAAACCAAGCATCTCCTTTTCATCTTGCTGATACTGGCGGCGATTGAGGCGTTCGTTGGGTTGCTCTATTTCATGCACATGAAGTACGAACGAAAAATTCTATTTTGGACGATCGTGCCCATCACTATTTTCGTTCTCTTCATGTTGGATCATGTATGGGCAGACGCTTATCGTCTCCTCTATCTACGCTTGACTCCGTGAATGATTTGGCAAACAGACGATGACCCTATGCTGAGTGCGATGGCATGATCCTGGTGATGAGAGTGACGCTCCTGAAACGGCTGGCAGTCGGCTTCCTGCCACTCTTGACCCCTTCGGCACTCTTTGCGCAGGGTTGTGCCATGTGCTATCAGACGGCCGCCGGATCGGGCGCCCAATTCATCCAAGCGCTCCGCCACGGCATTCTGATCATGTTTTTTCCTCCGATTCTGATCATGGGCGCGATTTTTTACGCGGCTTACCGCAAGCGCAATCAGTTCAACTCCGTGGAAGGTGTGGCAGCAGGCGAGACCGCCTTCGATAAAGATCTAGCTCCGGATTGGACTTTCGTGGAGGAAGCGGAGTTTCGCAGGCTGATTGAAAACGAATCCTAGCAAGCTGTGCCGGAAAATTCCTACCGGTTTGCCCTCTCTTGTCGGGACACGCAGCGGCTCTCATTATCGCGGCAATCGAGGCAGATGCCGAATACTACGCACTCCATGACCTCGGTTTCGTCACTGTGTCCGAGACTATACTAGTGAGCGACTCCGTATACTTGGATCGTTACTAAGCGTAACTGGACACTGAGATTCAGATAGGTGTTGCGAACAAGGATTTTCACCACCTATTTCAGAACGAGACACAATTCAATTCACGAACGCCGACCAGGCAGTCGAGACACGGGCCTCGACGGGAGACGGCTGGCGCGCGGGCTCCTCGGCGTCCCGGAACTTCTGGAGTTTCCGCACCGCGTCCGTCAGGGCCTGCTCGATGACGATGTTGTAGCGGTCGAACACGGAGCGCGTTTTGTGGCCGCTGATTCACATGGCCACCCTCTCTTGCACGCCGGCTCGGATGAGGTTTCTGACCGCCGAACGCCGGAGGTCGTGAAAGATTCGGCCGGCTAATCCGCACTTCGCGCAGGCCGTGTCCCGAACTCTCCGAAAATCCCCAATCGGGACCCATGACGAGACTGGGTTCTCTTTCGTCATAATGATACGGAAGAACACAAGAGGGCAGTCCGGAGCCGCGGTATTGCGCAGATGGAGCTGCGACTTCAGGCTCTGAAGAAGCTCGTCGTCTAGCGGACTGAACACGACCTCGGGTGCGCTCAGAACACTACACGGATTTGAAACACTGAACGTTCCAGTCTCTTCAGAATGGCTCCGACCGATTCTGCGCTCTGCCGATGTCTGGAGTAGGAATCTGCGTCTCGAACAACTGGGAGAACAACTTGAGTTGGCCGGTCGAGCTGCGGCAGTCGGTCGCACCGATCTTGCGAACTGCTGTGGCTTCAATGTGAGCGACCCGAGACATAGGTAACAGATTGTACCGGACACATAGGTTACGCTTTTCCTTTTTTTGGGGAGGAAGCGATCCCTTGGAAGGAGTGTTCGGTCATGGATGAACGGCTGCAGTTTGTCGCTCGCCGGCTAGCCGATATCGAATATCCCTTTCACGACAAAATCATTGTGGTCACGAATGCGGACGCATCTGCCTCGGCCACAAGAGAATTAATTTCAGCACGGTCTTCGCTGGTCAGGCCGTGGGCATAAAAGAAGTCCACGACGACATCTGGCTGGTCAGTTTTATGGATTATGATCTGGGATACTTCGATCTGGAGACTCGAGTACTGGAACCGCTCGAAAACCCGTTCGGCCCAAAGTTGTTACCCATGTAGCCGGTACATTCTGTAACCCATGTCTCCGGGTTGGACCCCTGCGTTGGTTGGTGGGCCCGCTAGGATTCGAACCTAGGACCAACGGATTATGAGTACGAGGTTCGCCGGTCGGCAAACTGTAGCTAACTCCTGCGGAATCCGCACAACCTCTTAGATCGCAACCGGTCGCGCGAAACAGCGATCTTTGTCTGGGTTGGCGTTCGTTTGCGTGCTTGTGTCTCCTTTAACTTGAGAACAACTTGATCAGTGTCTAGCAGTATCGTCAATCAGAGGCAGGCGCTTTTGCCCGTCATCGCCCGCCACAAGTCGCAGACCGAGGGGCAACTTCTGTGTTACTTGATGCTGAAGGGTGGCATGATGCAAACCCAAACAAGGGAATTGTCTGGGGGCTTCCGCCTCCTGAGTCGCTGATCGACAGAACACCGCCACCAGTGCTATGCGACCAACTGACTGCGATGTCGCAGGATTGCCCTGCTCCTAGGCTCGTCGGGCAGGTGTTGGTCTGAGAAAACGGGCCTGTGATTGTGATTCCGGTGATGTTTAGCGGTGTATTCCCGGAGTTAGTCAGTGTCGTGTGAAGCGGTGGGGTGCAGAAGCAATGAACACCCATCGGTCCCGCATTCAATAAAACGCACCCGAACCTAAGGTTAGTTACAGAAAGCATTACTGCCGTTCCCGTGCCGCTGAGTGAGACTGTGTGGGGGCTGCCAGGCGCGTCGTCCGTAACTGAAAGCGTCCCATTCAGATTTCCGAAGGTATTGGGGGTAAAGGTAACGCCTATTGTGCAACTCGCTCCCGCCGCGAGGCTCATACCGCAGCTGTCGGTTTTTCCAAAGTTGTTTGTGACGGCGATGCCAGCAATGCTGAGCATTGTCGTGCCGTAGTTGGTGAGCCGAACGGTCTGCGCAGCGCTGGTTGTGTTCACAACCTGCGTGGGAAAAGTGAGACTGGAAGGCGACAAAAAAGCATTGGAATTTGAGACCAACCCCGGTTGCAAGAGAATCGAAACCCCTTCAGGCCCGCTAGTGACGGCCATGTCGAGCCTGCCGTCTCCGTTGAAATCTCCCACCGCCGCCGAGGAGGGATTTGACCCAATCGCATATTCTGCGGCGGACTGGAATGTCCCATCGCCGTTGCCCAATAGTATGCTGACGTTGCCGATGCTGCCACCGCCCGCAACTGCCAAGTCGAGCTTGCCGTCGCCGTTGAAATCTCCCTGCACTACTGATGAAGAATCTGTGTCGGACCCATCGCTGTACTGTGCGGCTTGTTGAAACGTCCCATCGCCGTTGCCCAAAAGGACACTCAGATTGCTGAGACCGGTGTTTCCAGGGGAAATGGTGGCCACAGCTAGATCAAGCTTGCCGTCACCGTTGTAATCTCCGACCACCACCGCTACCGGAACGGCACCAGCGGCATAATTTACAGGTGGTTGAAACGTCCCATCACCGTTGCCGAGAAGCACGCCCACGTTGCTAGTGCCAAAATTCACAATGGCCAAGTCTAGTCTTCCGTCCCCGTTCAGATCCCCTACTACCACCGAAACGGGCGCGGACCCGACACTGTAGTTCAGGGCCGGCTCAAACGTTCCATCGCCTTTGCCAAGGAGCACGCTTATGCCGCTGATACCTGTGCTCGCTCCGCTATTCGCCACGACTATATCCAACTTGCCGTCGCCGTTGAAGTCGCCCACGGCCAGGGAGCGGGGATCCGAGCCGACGCTGTATTCCACGCTCGGTTGAAATGTTCCGTCGCCTTTGCCCAGAAGAACGCTGACGTTATTGCTTCCAGTGTTCGCCACCGCCAGATCGAGCTTGCCGTCACCATTGAAATCGCCTACCGCTACCGCGTAGGGACCTGCGCCGGCGCCGTAGCTTGCGGCCGGTTGGAATGTCCCGTCGCCTTTGCCAAGGAACACATCAATGTCATTACTGGTGCCGTTGTTTGCAACCGTCAAGTCCAGCTTGCCGTCGCCGTTGAAGTCGCCTGTTGCCACCGAAATAGGGCCGGAACCAGCAATTAGTTCCGATGTGACGCTCAACGCCACCGACGAAGTAGGCCTGGTAGTTTCGAAGAAGACTACATTCGAGATGCCACCACCGGGCGCGGGATTCACGACGGTCACCGAAGCCGTGTTGAAGGTGCTGATGTTGGTAGCAAGAGCCGTTGCCGTCAGTTCGGAATTGCTGATAACGGAAGTGGCGCGGGCATTGCCGTTCAATTTTACGGTCGAGCCAGCCACAAAGCCGGTGCCATTCACCGTCAATTTAACATCTGTCGCGCCGGGGATTACGGCATCAGGATTCAACGGCTGGTTGATGAAAGGCACGGGATTCGCGGGGACGGCAGTACTGATGTTTATCGATTTCGAAGTGCCCGCGATTGTAGGGTTGACGCTATCGGTTGCAGTGATGGTTTGGCTACCCATGGTGCTCAGCGCGGCGGAAAAGGTTGCTGTCCCATTCATCAACATCGAATCAACCGGCAGGTCAGCGTGTGCATCGGTGCTTGCAAAGTGGACTATCGCGGAGTAGCCGCTAGCCGCATTGTTCATCGCGTCGAGCGCAGTCACCACGAAATTGAAGGCCGTCCCAGCGGTGGCGCTTGCCGGCGCCGTGACGGAGAAGTGAGTGGCAGGCGGTCCCGCTACAACAATAGATTTCGAAGTGCCGGCTATGGCCGTGGATGTATCGGTCGCTGTGATGGTTTGGCTGCCGGGCGTCTTCAGCGTAACCGAGAAGGTCGCGATTCCGTTAGTCAGTGTCGAGTTGGCCGGCAGCACAGCCTGACCGTCGGTGCTCGTGAAGTGCGCGGTTCCAGCGTAGCCGGTCGCGCTATTCGTGCCATCGAGTGCAGTCACGGTGAAGTTGAAGGACGTCCCAGGGGTAGCAGTTGCCGGCGCGGTGACGGAGAAGTGAGTAGCCGCTGCGACGCCAGTGACAGTGATTAAATTCGAAGTGCCGGTGATCGAGGTTTTGACCGTGTCAGTCGCCGTGATGGTTTGGCCGCCGATGGTCTTCAACGTAGGCGAGAAGGTGCCCGTCCCATTCGTCAACATTGAGTTGGCGGGGAGCCCCGCTTGGCCATCAGTGCTTGTGAAGTGCACTGATCCGGAGTAGCTGGAGACCACGTTGTTCGACGCATCGAGTGCAGTTACGGCGAAGTTGAACGACGTACCGGCAGTAGCATTAGTCGGGGCAGTGACGGACAAGTGAGTGGCGGCAGGCGGTGGCGGCGGCGTAGAATTTCCGCCACCACAAGCACTGAGGACGATCAAACTCGGAGCAGCGAATAAGAGGAATAGAGATTTTTTCATCGTTCCACCCCGGGACTTAACAGCCTTGCGGCATGACAAAGGTCGTCCGATTCCGCAGCCTAGCCTTGGAATCCGCGGTTCCTTGGACCAGTTCTGAGACGGCTTTAGCGCGCTACATCTATTACTACGGGGAAATTGTGATGGTGTAGTCGGCACTCGCGTGCGTTGCCGGTGAGCCCGAATCCGTCACCGTCACAATGACTTTGTAGGTTCCAGCCGCGGTTGGTGTACCGCAAATAGTGGGGCCTCGGCTGCCCAAGCATAATTCCGAGATATTCAAGCCAGGTGGCAATGATGAGCCTTGCGTACCAGCCCAACTCCAGAAGTACGGCTGCACGCCACCCGCAGCAGTCAGAGGAAAGCCAGCCACAGGAGGAATGCAAAAGGGAATGCGAGAACAGCGAACGTAATAGAGTTTTCCTACGGTTCCCCCCGGCGGGGCACCGGAAGTTATCATCGTCCCAGCTGTGCCGACGAGAGCGACTGTCTGCGGGCTGCCGCCGTTATCTGCAATCGACAACGTCCCGGTTCGCGTTCCGCTTTGCGTGGGTTTGAAGCTCACGCTGATGGAGCAGCTCGCTCCTCCCGCGAGACTCGAACCGCAATTATCGTTTTGGACGAAGTCTCCGCTTGCTGCGATTCCGACGATGCTGAGGGACGTGGCTGCTGTGTTCGTCATCGTTACGCTTTGCGGCGCGCTGGTCGTGTTCACCACCTGTGTCGCAAACGTAAGGCTGGCAGGAGCGAGCTTTACCACCGTCCCTATGCCACTGAGAGGGACAACCTGCGGGCTACCGCCCCCGTTATCTGCAATCGACAACGTCCCGGTTCGTTTTCCGATTTGCGTGGGCCTAAAACTCACCAAGATCGTGCAGCTCGCTCCGCCTGACAGGAGCGACCCGCAAGTGCGGGATTGACTGAAGTCACCGGTTGCCACTGTGCCGGTAATGTTAAGCGACGTCGTCGCTGTGTTTGTCACCGTCACGGTTTCCAGCTGGCTGGAGGTGTTCAACAGCTGGGTCGCAAATATCAGGCTGGCCGGAGCAAGCTTCACCACGGAACCCGTGCCGCTGAGCGAGACCGCTTGAGGGCTGCCGGGCGCGCTGTCGGTAACGGACAAGGTCCCAGTTCGTGTCCCTGTGTGTGTGGGCTTGAAAGTGACGTTGATCGTGCAGCCCGCTCCAGCTGCCAGGCTCGACCCACAAGTGTGAGTTTGGCTGAAGTCACCGCTCGAAGTAATGCCAGTGATGCTGAGTGTCGCCGTGCCATGATTGCTCAGCGTGATCGATTTCACTGAGCTGCTGGAGCCCACAAGCTGCGTAGCAAAAGTCACGCTCGTGGGTGACAACGTAGCGTTCGGTCCCGAAATAGCTGCCGGGCGTCTCAACACGGCCTTCTGTGGCTTTCTTACGAATCGGCCGACACCGATCCGTTGACGAAACAACCAATTCACCGAATAGCGCTGATTGTCAGGCGGCAAATGCATTGCCGGCGGATCCAGGCTAACGCGAGTTGCGTCTGTTCGCGTTGCCTCCGTTATATCCGCTGCCGCTCCCTTGCATCCCTCCATGTCATCCTGGCCACACGGCATGAGCAGAAAGGCGTGCACGTTTCCGCCAGCGTCCACACCTGTGCCGGCGATTTCGCCACGATCGTTGATGGTTTCGGTGAATTGCAGATACAGAGGAGAACCGGCCGGAATAAGGGTATTCAAGTCGAACATCGAGCCCTCCTCCCACAGGAAGGCACGCACCGCGGAAGAGGTGTCGAAGATACAGTCTGGTGCTGATGCACCAACAACCTGCGTCCTGACGTTAATCGAGGCCGCGAAGCTGCAAGAATCGCTGCTCACGACCCCAAGGTCTGTGATGCTCTCCACACTTCTCCATAGAGCCGCATGGAACGCGTTGTCCCCTGGAAGGTATCCGGCGCCAGCAATTTCTCCCTGATCGTTGATTGCCTCGGCTGCTGTGAAACTTCCCCCAAACGAGCCGCCCAGTTCGTGGAGTGAGCCGTTTTCCCACAGAAAACTGGAGATGGATTGGTCTCCTGGCAAAAAGGATTGGGCGATCACCTGGCCCTTGTTGTTGAGACCTGCAGCAACGGTGCAAGTGCCGCCAAGGCTACCTATATCCTCCATTCCGTGCTTTACGTCCCAAATGAATGAGTTGGTCGTTAAGGCGAGACCGTTGGCGCCAGCACACGCACCAGGAGCCGAACTGGTGTAAGAGATTCCGACTACCTGTCCCTGCTCATTGATAAAGAACGCTTGAGCGTCGGTTCCGCCCAATGTTCCGATGTCCTGCATCGCTCCGTGTTGCCAGAAGAACGCCCGCGTCTGATACCCGAGCCCCGCCATAGAGTCGGGATCGGGAATCGTGTTCGAAGCAAGTCCGACCACCTGGCCGCGGCTGTTAACAGCGTTGGCTACGCTCTCATATCCGCCTTCCGGCAACGTTCCTAGATCGGTGATTTTGCCCTCCTTCCAGACCACAGCTCGAACCGTTGGCAGCCCGGAGATCAATGGATCGATTTCACCGTTTTCAGAGAGTCCGGCGATAAGCCCGTTCGAACTAATCCAAGTTGAGGCGCTGCTCGCCCCACCGGGCAGCGCACCGAGATCGCTCATCACGCTGTTCTTCCACTGGAACGCATGGGAGACAAAGCAGTCCTCGTTGAAGCAAGAGGGCGAGTAGGGATCGGGCGTTGACGTATCCGCCGAGCCCGTGAGCGTACCTTGGTTGTTTAGGACGAGGGATGTACCGCTGCCATCCCCGGTAACATAACTTTGTGGCCCGCCGAAAGTGCCCAAGTCGATCAATTTGTACCGTGTGTGCTCTTTCTTCTGGTGCTGGTGCTGCTGCTCCTGCGCGGCTGGCGGAACTGGCATCGCCAGCGCAGCCACCAAACTCAATCCGACGATGAATTGGTTCCGATTCATTTTCACGGCGGCTTACTCCTCTGGCTCCCTTGCCGCATTGTGCCCAGGCGGACTTGGGCGGATGCATCAAGATTCCAACTCGATGCAATGTGAGTTGGGTTCGAAGTCCTTCTGCCCTTCTACCCACTCATGCGCGAAACACAGCGGAAATCGAACATGGCCGGCAGCTTTCTTTTGCGGACCGGGCCAGGCGAAGTTGAGGCCTGAAGAGAAGGGCGTTGTATAATCCGGCCACGTCTAAAATCCCTTAAGCTGTACATCGCACCTATGTCCGACGACCACGAAGTGACCTTGCTGCTGGCAGAATGGGCAAGGGGTGACCACCGAGCTCTCGATCAGCTCACACCGCTCGTTTACAAAGAGCTGCGCCAGCTCGCGGCAAGCTACCTTCGGAAGGAACGATCAGGTCATACTTTGCAGCCAACCGCCCTGGTTCATGAGGCATACCTTCGTCTGGTTGATCAGACGAGGCCAAACTGGCAGAACCGTTCTCATTTCTATGGCGTCGCAGCCCGACTGATGCGGCAGATCCTGGTGGACCACGCGCGCCGGAAGCATGCCGGCAAGCGCGAGGGTTTAAAAGTCCCGCTGGAACAGGCGGTCAGTTTTCAAAAGGATCGGAGCCGAGACCTGATCGCCCTCGATACGGGGCTCGCGGCGCTGGAGACGATCGATCCACGAAAGTGCAGAGCCGTGGAGCTCCACTATTTTGGCGGGCTATCCACCGAGGAAATCGCTAAAGCGCTGGAAGTTTCCGCTATGACTGTCCGCCGCGATTTGCGAATGGCCGAAGCTTGGCTTCACCGCGAAATGCAGGCGGGCTAGGTACGCCGTGAATCCCGAACGCTGGGCCCAAATTGAGGAACTATTCCATCGCGCTGCCGAGTGTGATCCGGCGCAGCGCGCAAGCCTATTGAACGGCGCCTGTAATGGTGACTCAGAGCTGCGGCACGAAGTCGAAGCCTTGCTCGCTAGTGAGCAAAGCGCCAGCGATGACATGCAAGCAGCAGTCTATTGCGGCCTCGACGCCGTCACGTTTCCGCTGGTGGGAGAAACGGTCTCTCACTACCGCATTTTAGACGGTCTCGGCGGCGGCGGCATGGGAGTGGTTTACCGTGCGGAAGACGTCAGGCTCGGTCGTCAAGTGGCGCTGAAGTTTCTGCCTGAAGAAGCGGCAAAAGATCCGGTCGCGCTTGAACGATTCGAACGCGAAGCGCGCTCGGCCTCAGCGCTCGAGCATCCCAACATCTGCCCGATCTATGAATTTGGAGAGCATCAGGGCCAGCCATTTCTTGTTATGCAGTTGCTGGAAGGGCAGACGCTGCGCGAGCTATTGGAGAGCGGAAAGGTCAAAGATCTCGACCCACAACCTGTTACAGGTCCCACTCGCTCAGTGCTGCCACTCGCGAAGGTTCTCAATCTTTCTCTTCAGATTGCCACGGGCTTGGAAACCGCACACGAGAAGGGCCTAATTCATCGCGACATCAAGCCTGCAAATATTTTCGTGACCAGTGAAGGCCAGGCCAAAATCCTGGATTTCGGATTAGCGAAGCTTGAGCGGGGACGATCACAAGGACGAGAAGAATCGGAGGAGGGTGGTCGAGTTGGCAGTGGCGCCGAACCCGCTCTCAGCAAGGCGCCGCCCGCAATCTCGGATCCATTGCTGAGCCGGACCGGAGTAGCGATGGGCACGGCTGGATACATGTCTCCGGAGCAGGCCCGGGGAGAGAAGTTGGATGCACGGACCGACCTGTTTTCCTTCGGTCTGGTGCTCTATGAAATTGCCACGGGAAAGCGTGCATTCACCGGTGACACCTGGCCCGCCCTCCAGGAAGCCATCCTCAAGCAGGTACCCGATTCGGCGCGGGGAGTAAATCCCAAAATTCCCGCCAAGCTTGAAGGGGTCATTAAAAAGGCGCTCGAAAAGAATCGTGAAGCTCGCTATCAAAGCGCGTCCGAGATGCTTGGCGATCTCGAGAACTTGCAATCGCAGATGTCGCCGAAACGTCTGCCGCTGCGATGGGTTGTAGGGGCGACGGGCGTCTTTTTAATGGTTCTCGTTGCCGCAATTTTCTGGTTCACTAAGCACCAACCATCGTCCACTCAGACTCTGCCCGACCTAAAACTGCGGCAGGTGACCATTAACTCTTCAGAGAATCCGGTTACTAGCGGGGCAATTTCCCCCGACGGCGGATACCTCGCCTACACCGACGCCAGGGGAATGTATATCAAGCTGATTGAAAGCGATAAGACCCACACCATTCCGCGGCCGGTGGCGCTCAAGAATAAAAACGTTAACTGGGAGGTTTCCACCTGGTTCCCAGACAGCAAACGCTTCCTCGCCAATGCCCGCCCGGCAAACGAATCATCCCAGGTTGGTAGCATCTGGATAGTTTCTGTCCTGGGAGGACCACCGCGCAAAATCCGTGACAACGCATTTGCGTGGTCCGTTTCTCCGGACGGTTCTTCGATTGGTTTTGGAACAAACTGGGGCAGACTCGGCGGCCGCGAAATTTGGTTGATGTCACCAGAGGGAGAACAGGCGCACAAACTTTATGAAGCAGACGAAAAAGGCTCGATCTGCTGCCTTTATTTTTTTCCGGATGGACAACGAGTCTCCTACGTCACAACCAATGAATCTGGTGATGACACTCTCGTTGGTCGAGATCTGAACGGCGGGCCTGTCACAACCCTGCTTCCCTCTTCTGTAATGAAGAAAATGGGCGATATTGCTTTGCTGCCCGATGGACGATTGATCTATTCCGATCAGTGCTTTCCAGAGGCATTTAACGCGCCTTGCAATTATTGGAGGGAGCGGCTTGACACACGAACGGGTGAGCTCATTGAGGAACCCCGGCGGCTCACGAATTGGGCGGGAGTATCCACGAACGGCTCGAGTGTCACTGCGGATAGCAAACGCATCGCTTTTCTGAAATCGGAGAACCATGCCACTATCTACGTAGCTGACCTGGAGGCGGGCGGGGCGCGCATCCGCAACTCGCGACACTTCACTTTGGACGAAAGCATGAATTTTCCGCAGGACTGGACCAACGATAGCCAGGCTATTATTTTCACCTCCAATCGCTCTGGCCACTTCGGCATCTACAAGCAGTCCATTAGCGCGGATGTACCGGAAACCATCGCTAGTGGCGCGGTCGGGTTTCGTGACACTCGGGTAACCCCAGACGGCAAGTGGGTCCTCGGTATTATTTATCCGAAAAATGGAGGTCCATCCGAACTAGATCAAATCATGCGGATTCCAATCAATGGAGGATCACCAGAACTCGTCGCTACGTCGCCCATCAGTGGCGTTTTCTGTGCCCGACCTCCGTCTACATTGTGCGTGCTTGGAGAACGGACCGAGGATCGCAAGCAGCTGATTTTCACCTCCTTCGATGTGGTGAAGGGCCGGGGCCCTGAGCTCGCTCGATTTGATGTCGATCCAGAAGTGGATTTTGTGGACTTCGACGTTTCTCCTGACGGGACGCGCCTAGCGGTTTGCGGAAACACGGAAGGGCCCATTCATATACTCTCGTTGCGCGGAGAGTCGGCTCACGTCATCCCCGGCAAGAAGTTCCAGAACATGCAGCAATTCTTTTGGGCGGCGGATGGAAAAGGTCTGTATGTTACCGATACTGTTAAAGGCGGGTCGGTGCTCTCACACTTGGACCTGCACGGCAACACACAACTTTTGTGGGAGAACCCTGGAGGTGCATGGATTTGGGGTTTGGCATCGCCCGACGGTCGCCATCTAGCCATCCTGAGTTCGACCATGAACCGAAACATGTGGATGATGGAAAACTTTTGATGGTTCGTCCTTGCCACGGCGAACAACCGCTCTCGCTGCACTTAAAATTTTAGCTGCACCTTCACCTGAATCATTCTTGGCGTCGCGTCCCCTCCAAGTCCGGCGCCCACGATGCTGGTGGGCGGTTGCTGAAGGCTAAAGATCTGCCCGAACGTCGAGTCAGAACTGGCAGGATCGGGAAAACCGAAATTGGGATGGTTGAAGAGATTAAAAAACTGGAGGCCGATCCCCAGCTCCGCCTTTTCCCAGCCAGGAATTTTTGTGTTCTTCATTAATGCGAAGTCGCTATTGAAATAGCTTGGCCCGCGAAAATGATTTCGTCCCTGTGCGTGAGACACGGCGTTGCCACCGCAAGGGCCAAGCGGGCTCGGCAAGTTTCCGATGTTGAACCCCGTTTCGCAACCCGCCTGGATGAAAAGTGCCTTTGAGTTGGGATTTCCGTCGGCTAGCACTTGCGGAGGCTGGCAAGGGTGCGGAGCAAGAGGGAATGCGGCGCCTTCCCCACACGCGGCGCCGCGCGGAAGAGGACCGACCGGCACGGCGTAAAGCAGCCCGAAATAGTTGTTCGTTACCAGTTGAGCTGATTGGGCAAAGTCAATGGCGGTATAGGGAAATCCGGTGCGGGCAAAGATCGCCCCGGAAACCTGCCATCCCTTAACGAAGTAATCCGAACCATGGCCGCGCAAGACCGCTTTCACAGGAACTTCCAAGACGTAGCTCGCGTTGAAAGAGTGGCGCACATCGTATTCGGCCGGTCCGTAAGCACCTCGAAGATTCCCGGGATCTTGGGGGCTTCCTAAACCAACTGACGCAAAGGCGAAAATCCCGCCGTTCGAGACCTCATCGAATGCGTGCCCGTACGTGTAGTTCGCCTGAATTATGCCTTGTGTCCACCGCACGAATTGATGTCGGAACGATATGACCATGCCATTGTAGTTGGACACGGCATTGGCGCTGTATTCGGTTACTTTGCTAAATCGTGGATCTGCGCAGGGTGGAACAGGTGGGCTCGTGCATTTTCCTGCAGGAAGCGATCCAAACCCAAAGGCATTCGCGTCTGGATCGCTAACCAATTCATGTATTCCATGATGGCCGAAATAACCAATGCTGGCCGAGGTGCCTGCTCCGAATGCCTGTTGCCATTCGAGGCTCCACCTCTGAAATTGTGGCGAGTGAATACTCCTTTCCGACCCATTGATGAGGGGCGGCGAGAAACGGGGATCCATAGCTTCAATCTGAGCGAAGGTCTGGCCGGCAGCAAAACCCTTCACAAACGCTGCGTTTGAAGAAGCCGCATCCTTAAACAGGCTAGTGGTTTCTTCTGGAGACAAATTACCTTGGAACGGTGTGTAGACATTGTAGATCGGGGAATTAGTGTAAAAGGATTCCGAGACCCCTCCCGGTAAAGGGTCGTAGAAGAGGCCCACGCCACCGCGGAGCACACCGTTGTGGGTAACGCCAAACGGCTGCCAGGCAAAACTGAATCGCGGTGACCACAGAACGGCGTCCATGCTCACAATGGCGTGCTTCTGGTTGATCAAGATCGCCTGATCGTAAGGCTGCTGCGGATCGTGGCTGACGTTTTCAAATGGCCCGGTGAGCCGGGCATAGCAGGCGCTGTCGCACACAGGATTGGAGTAATGCTCCGCGCGGAGCGCCAACGTCAGCGTTATGTTGGGCCGCGCATGCCACTCATCCTGTCCATAGAGACCAAAATTGAATTGCGAAATCGGTACCGTAGTTTGCGATGTGAAGGATTGCGTAAGTTGCGTAAAGTTGCCCGGAGTTGCCGCGTCCAAGCCACCCTGATAAAAAGCGTCGAGCGTTTCGGGACTCAATTGTCCAATCGAGTTTACTTTGTTGGGTAAAACGCTCCAATGGGATCGCACGAAGTTGGCACCGAATCCGAACTTGTGAGCTCCCACCGTTTTCACCACATCCTCAGAAAATTGATACTGAGTTTGGCGCCTGCCGTACGCAGCGATCCAATCGAGCCCTCCCAAGGCGGTAAACGTTCCCGTCGCATTGAAATTCAAGGTCGTGGGGAATGCGGACAAGGCTTCAGAGGGATCCTTCACCTTCCATATGCGCGAAAAATAAGATCCAGCGGCAAGGAATTGGCTGGCGGCCGATGAGCTAAAGGTGTGAGTCTCAATGATCTGGCCCTGCCACCATGAACCATCGAAATCAGCATCAAACAACGGACTGATGGGATCGGTGAAGAAGGCCCCGAATCCATTCTCGTATTGAACTCGCAGAAACGCCCGGTCGTTCTCGCTTGCATTCCAATCTGCGCGGCCAGCCGTGAGCGTATCCGAACTTGGGCGGCGTCGCACCGATAGGAAGTTCATCGCGCAGGGCACGACGCTGCCCAGTCCGTTTGGGCCAGTGAATCCCGTGCAACCGGTTGGATCGGACATAGGGTCCTGACCGCCGGGTCGGGCGGAATTTGCACCTGGTGCCGCGTTGTATAGCCTGAATATTTGCTTGTAGAACGAATCCGAAGCTGAATTCGAGCCGAACCTGGAATCGATGTTGGCAATCGTAGCAGCTTCAAACTCTGGACTTGGGACTACGACGGGAGCCACATTCGGAAGGATCAGCCGCATGCCTTCACTATCAAAGAAGAAGAACAATTTCTCTTTCTTAATGGGGCCACCTAAAGAAGCCGCCCACTGATTGGCATTGTCGAACGGCCTCGAGTTCCCGAATTCCTTGTTAAACCAGTCGTTCGCATTCAGCGCACGGCCGTTCCAATAGTATTGTGCATTGCCGTGCAATCCGTTCCCGCCGGACTTGGTGACGTAATTGATGTTTCCCCCCGCCGAACCGCCGAACTGGCCGGAATAGCCGGTGGTCACAACGGTCGCTTCCTGAATCTGGTTCTGACCCAAGGCTAGTCCCAGAGCACCGCTCAGGCTCTGATTGGTTCCGTTGTCGTTGTTGTTCACACCATCGATCGTGAAGAGATACGAAGTGCCCGGCATTCCGAGAATTGAAAAGTTGAAGCCGGGTGTGGACGTGTTCTGACTGTCGGTGTTCATGATCGCACCCGGAGCAGTCTGCGCAATATAAGTGAGATCGTTGCCTGGATTTGGGATTTCGCTGATCTGCTTTTGGTTGAAGGTCGTTGAAACGTCGCCATTCTCCGCCTGCAGCAAAGGGACCTGAGCCGTCACATTGACGGTCGCGCTCTGTCCTGCAATTCCGAGCGTGATGTTCAGCGTCCCCGACGGCCCGAGCAGCACATTGACGTCACGACGTTCCTCGCGAAAGCCAGCATGAGACACGCTCAGCGTGTATCTTCCAGGCGCCAGAAAGAAGAATCGGTACACACCGTCACTCTCGGTTTTGGCAGTTTGGATCGTTCCCTTAGTATTGTTTCTAATTTCCACAACGGCATCAGGCACTACCGCGTGGCTCGGATCGATCACCACGCCCGTCAATCCGCCAGAAGTCGTTGTTTGAGCACTTAAATTGTTGCGCAGACAGGGAGCGAGCAGAAGGATTGGACTCAGCAGAATCACGTGCCTCAATTTCATTCGAAGCACACCCACGATTACAGGAATTTGCAAGTCTTGGCCGCGTCGACAAAATACTACTCCATCGCAGCCGCCACGGGATTTCTAAGTGTGAGCGAGACAACCCCGCGCCTGAGTTTTTCTTATGGTTTCTGCGGGGAGACTTAGTTCACCTGTTCGAGCGCTTCACAGGCCCGGGTTCCACAGCTCGTCAGCGTGGCGTCACAAGCTGCCCTCTGGTTGCACTCGGTCGCGTCCACGTTACCGCGCGTCCTTACGTTTCTCGTTAATTTTGGAAGCCAAGATCGATGATTCCTGGTCCCACTGAGGGAGCGTGGAGCGTACACGCCAGTGTGAAAGCCCGATAATCCCTGCAGAATCCGCACAACCTCTTAGATCGCAACCCGTCGCGCGAAATCGCCACCTTTGCGCAGGTTGGCGTACGTTTGTGCTCTTGTGTGTCTTTAACTTGAGAACAACTTGAGTGCTGTCGAAGTGCTCGTTCTTTCTTGCGGCTGGGTACGGAGCCTTCAGCCATTCACATGGGAACCTCTCGAAATCGCGGTCATGTCGCATTTTGAGATAGCTAGTGAGAAGAGGATTTCTCGACATCTATTCGGGCCGGTCTGCCGAACGTAGCTTCCGATTAGGCGACTATACGTCCAAGTGGCCGCTGGGAAGTCGGGTCTGAGGATAATTTCCGAGTGGGCGACCACTCTTTCGGAAAGCCGGAGATTTCTACACAAGTCACCATTGAGCCTAAGCCGGACCTACGCTTTCTGGGAGGCACGAGGCTGCCACGAGTAAAGTACAAACGACAATCCGCCTAAAATCAGCGGTGGTAATACTCGGACCAACTCTCCGTGTAGGAGGTGAGTGAGCAGGGCTCCTGCCATCACGACCATCAGGGAAGCCGCAGCCAATCGTTTGAGCGGCGGCACGAGCAATCCCAGGCCCGCCAGGATCTCGATTC
>Ga0210399_10000697_pt1 | contig 26467 bp, 22 predicted proteins | sample IncBWC14MmetaG_FD_150865 | JGI IMG/M metagenome (GOLD analysis project Ga0210399, IMG submission 150865) | Forest soil microbial communities from Barre Woods Harvard Forest LTER site, Petersham, Massachusetts, United States - Inc-BW-C-14-M | ecosystem: Environmental > Terrestrial > Soil >... | reverse complement strand
TCGCACGATTGCCTCGAAGGCATTCGCGCCTTCATGGAAAAGCGCCAGCCCAAGTTTCAAGGAAGTTGAATGTTTTTGCAGTGCCCAGCATTTTGATCAAAGGAGATTTCGCTCATGCCGGCAACGCGTCTTTCCACTTTCGATGACTGGGTCGACCTCTTCCGTGTCTGGCAAAAAGACATCGGCGTCGACTACCCGGAAATCACCGACTATAAATTCGAAGCCAAGTTCGGCCCCACGCGCTCCAATGAAATCGAATTCGGCGCCTACAAAGGCCGCCCCAAGTGGGAAAAAGTCGTCAGCATCCCCGACCAGCGCATGCGCGACGCCCTGCTAAATCTGATCGTCTACCAGGGCGACACCGAATTCGCCTCGGTCGAGCAGCAGCGCCGCCTTTTCGAAACATCGCCCAGCGAGCACGACCGCCAGTCGCTCTGCCGCGTAGTCACCGAAGAAATGCGCCACGGCTGGCAGATGTGTCATCTGCTGATGACCCACTTCGGGTACAGCGGCCGCGTCGAAGCCCAGAAAATGCTGGAGCGCCGCGCTTTCGATCAAAAGCGCCTCCTCGGCGCCTTCAATCAGGACGTCAACAACTGGCTCGACTTCTTCGTTTACACCGATTTCGTTGACCGCGACGGCAAATATCAGCTCACCATGCTTAGCTATTCCGGCTTCGCCCCGCTCGCGCAATCTATGATTCCGATGCTCAAGGAAGAGTCCTTCCACCTCGGCACCGGCCAGGACGGCATCAAGCGCATCGTCAAAGCCGGCGTCGTTCCCACGCAGGTCATCCAGAAATACATCAACAAGTGGATTCCTGTCAGCCTGGACCTCTTTGGTGTCGATCGCTCCAGCTCCGCTCACTGGTTTTACGTGTGGGGCCTCAAAGCTCGCTACGACGAGCCCACCGCCAAAGACGCCGTTAATCTCGAACGCATAAACGAGCACAGCCGCGAACTCTACTACCAGGAATGCAACAAGCTCGTCGAAATGATCAACAAGAACGTCCCCGCCGGCCAGCCGATCCTCTACGTTCCCGACTTCAAGTTCAACCGCTTCATCGGCGAACACGCCCGCAAACCCTACAGCGTACACGGCGAACTGCTCTCCGATGAAAAATACGCCGAGCACCTGAAACAGATGCTCCCCCAACCCGAAGACCTCCATCTGGTCAGCGAGATCCAGTCCGTCGAGAAACAGTGGATCTCCCCCAAGGGCTCCATCCAGTAATCAGGTACAATATTTTCCTAGGGAATTTTTCGCATCGTAGCGGCCACTTTCAAGTGGCCACCTTTTGGGGTGCGGTAGTTCTGCGACCGCTTTTGAGCATGAATCCGCAAGACCACATTTTCGCGAAACTGAGGAATTGCCCGTGCCACGTCCCTCTCCCAGCAAACGCGTGGGTCTTCACTTCGGTGGCCTCGTGGTTGTAGTGATGCTCTTCATGATGTTCGTCCTCCTGGGCAATCTTTGTCTGCCCGAACAGTAGTGACTAGTATAGAAAACGGAGTCCAATGAACGATCTGGAAATCTCAGCAACCGAACTGAAGCAGCGCCTCGACAGCGGCGAGAAACTTGTTCTCGTCGACGTACGCGAACCCTGGGAAAACGCCCAATGCCGAATCGAAGGCGCCGTCCTGATCCCCATGGGCTCCATCCCCTCCAACCTCCAAAAACTCGATACCGACGAACCAGTCATTTGCTACTGCCACCACGGCATGCGCAGCCTCGACGTCGTCAACTGGCTCCGCCAACAAGGCATCTCCAGCGCCAAATCCCTGGCCGGCGGCATCGACCGCTGGTCCATGGAAATCGATCCCCGGGTTCCGCGGTACTAGCTCAAATGCCAACAAAACTCATCTTCTACCAGAAACCGACTTGAAGCACCTGCCGCAAAGCAAGAGGTCTCTTGCTCGATCTAAAACTCGACTTCGACTCCCGCGATCTCAACAAGCAACCGTTATCCGAATCCGAACTCGACAAACTAATCGGTCCCCGAGACTACCAGCAATTCCTGAACACCCGCAATGACCTCTACCGCGAACGCAACATGGCGGAAAAGCCGCCAACTCGCCCCGAGGCCATCAAACTAATGTCCAAAACTCCCAATCTAATCCGCCGCCCATTGCTCGTCCGCGGCTCCCAAATAATCATCGGCCTCGACGAAGCCGCCTATCGCATCCTGGCCCTCCGCCCCAAGACTTAACCAGACGCGCTTTTGTAGCGGCCGCCTTCCGAGGCGGGCGCTTTGGAGTGCGGTGGCTCTGCCACCTCTTTTGAGCATCAACCCGTAAAACCAAATCCTCGTGTGAATTCTTGCGGGCCACTTTCTGAAATGTGCCGCACTGGGAGACAATCTCTTCATGCAAATCAACACCATCGCCATCATTGGCGCCGGCACCATGGGCCGTGGCATCGCCTACGCCTCTGCCCTCGGCAGTTACACCACGATCCTCGAAGACGTCTCTGACTCCATGCTAGCCAAAGCCCTCGCGTGGATCCGCGAGTCCCTCGACGAAGGTGTCCGCCGCGGCAAACTCGACGCCGCCGCCCGCGACGCCGTCCTAGCCCGCATCACCACCTCCCAAGTCGTCGACGAAGCCATCCGCGACGCCGAGCTGATCATCGAAGCCGTCCCCGAAGAACTCGAAATGAAGCTCGAACTCTTCACCATCTTCGACAAATTTGCTAAACCCAATGCCATTTTCGCCAGCAACACTTCCTCTCTCTCCATCAGCGGCTTCAGCGACATCGTCCTGCACCGCGAACGCTGCATCGGCATGCACTTCTTCAATCCCGTCCCCAAAATGAAGCTGGTCGAAATCATCCGCACCCCGCAAACCTCCGACGAGACGGTTGCCGCCTGCGTAGCCGTCGCCACCCGCATGGGCAAGGAAACGGTAATCGTCAACGAAGCCCCCGGTTTCATCACCTCCCGCATCAACGCCCTAATCGGCAACGAAGCCTTCGCCATGCTCGAAGCAGGCATCGCCTCCGCCGCCGACATCGACAAAGCTGTGAAGCTTGGTCTCAATCACCCGATGGGCCCTTTTGAAATGGTCGACCTGGTCGGCCTGGACGTCCGCCTGAAAATCCTCGAATACCTCCACTCCACCCTCGGCGAAAAATACAAACCAAGCCCCCTCCTCCGCCGATACGTCCAGCAAGGCCGCCTGGGCCGTAAATCCGGCCGCGGCGTCCACGACTACCCCACCGCAATCGATGCGCAAACCAAAATGTAGGCGCGGCTTCTCGCCCTGAGCGTGACGCCGCCCTCCTGCCTTTCTCCTCTCTGTGCCCTCTGTGTTCTTTCTCCGGGCCCTCTGTATGCTATCTGATCGCTGCTATCCGCTATCCCGCCCTGCTAAATGTTCTAAACTACCAACATGACCGCGCTAACCGATCGCATCCAAATCCACCAGGGTGACCTGACCGAAATGGACGTCGACGCCATCGTCAACGCCGCCAACAACGACCTAATCCTCGGAGCAGGCGTCGCCGGCGCCATTGCCCGCAAAGGCGGCGACTCCATCCAACGCGAGTGCGACGAAATTGGCAGCATTCCCGTCGGCTACGCCGCCATCACCGGCGGCGGCAAACTCAAAGCCCGCCACGTCATCCACGCCGCCAGCATGAGCCTCGGCGGCATGCGCACCACCGCCAAAGCTCTTCGCACCTCCACCCTCCACTCTCTCCGCCTCGCCGCCGAACGCAACCTCAAATCCATCGCTTTCCCCGCTGTCGGCACCGGCGTCTCCGGCTTTCCCATGGACGAGTGTGCCCAAATCATGCTCGCCGAAGCCCTCCAGCACCTCAAGAGCGAAACCTCCATCGAAACAATCCACTTCGTCCTCTTTGATACGCGCTCCCGCGACATCTTCCAATCCACCTGGCAATCCCTCCAAAAAGAAAACTCCACCGGAGCCGTTTCCGCGTGACCCCTCTGGCCCCCCTTCTCGCCGAACGCATCCGGCGCTTCGGCCCAATCACCTTCGCCGAGTACATGCGCGAATGCCTCTATCACCCGGTCCACGGCTACTATTCCCATCCCCAAGCCCGCCGCTTCAGCAACGACTACACCCATGTGGACGTCCATCCCATCTTCGGCCGATTGCTCGCCCGCCAATTCGCCGAGATGTGGCAGCAACTCGATCGTCCCCGCGAATTCCTGTTAGTCGAGGCCGCCGCCGGCACCGGCCGGCTCGCAGGCCACATCCTCGAATTCGCTCAAGCCCAACTCCCCGATTTTCACCGCGCGCTCAACTACGTCGCCGTCGAACGTTCTCCGGCCCGCTGCGACCAGATAGCCCAACGTCTGTCACATTACATTCAAAAAGGGAAGTGCCGCTGCACTATCGAAATCCCCGCCCGCATTCCCGTCGGCTGCATTTTCTCCATTGAACTTCTCGACGCGCTGCCGGTCCATCGCGTCCTGCAACAGCGTGGCACCCTGAAAGAAATCTTTGTCACCAGCGATGGAAAAGTCTTTTCCGAAATCCCCCATCCCCCTTCCGCCTCAGCCGTCACCGACTATTTCGCCGCCCAGCAAATCACTCTCAAAGAAGGCCAGCTCGCCGAAGCCGGCCTGGAAGCCTGCGACTGGATCACCGAAATCGCCCGCCGGCTCGACCGTGGCTTCGTCCTCACCATCGACTACGGCCACGAAGCTGCCGATCTCTTCGACGCCCACCACCATTCCGGCACCGTCCTCGGTTATTCAAAACACCAGGCATCCAATAATCTCTACGCTGCCCCCGGTGAACAAGACCTCACCGCCCACGTAAATTTCACAGCGCTCCGCCAATGGGGCGCGCGAAGTGGCCTCGAAATTCTAGGCCTACTCAGACAAACCGCATTTCTTCTGGCTCTTGGAAAGGGGAATGACTTGGCCGATCTCTACGACGAGGGCATGGACGAAAGCGGCCGCACGCGCGCCCGCCTGCAACTAAAAACCCTGATCTACCCCGAAGGCCTCGGCGAACGCTTCCAAGTCCTCCTCCAACAAAAAGGGGTCCCACAAGCCCAACTAACCGCCCTGGCTCCACTCTGATCACAAAATTCACGCAGTTTCGGGCACAAACCAGCGCCGGAGGCGCGGCACTTCCGCCATCCCCGGCCACCACGCAAACTATGCATGCTTAATCTTCCCGTGCAATTGAACATCGCACGCCTGTCGGACCGCCGCTTTCAACAAACTTCCCCTATGGATTCGGCTTCTTCAACGTAGGCTTCTCCCCGGAAGCCGGCGCCGGCACATCGGCCTGCTTCCCCTTAGCAGGTGTCGCAGGCGTAGCCGCATCTTGAGGCGAAGGCGTCGGCATTCCGCCCTCGGTATATGGCTTCTTGATCAATTGTTCCACCACGTCCTGCGCCCCGCCCGTATTATCATTCGTCTGCCGCGCCTTGTTGTACTCATTCAGCGCGCGTTCTCTCTGCCCCAGAATGTCGAAAATCTTCCCCAAATACATATGGCTCCAAACCTCCGTCCACTTCTCTGAAGGCTCCGGCACCGTCGCCAGCGCCTCGCGAAACGCATTCGCCGACGCCTGATAATTCTTCTGATAGAAAAACGCCTCTCCCATGCGGAAATTCGCGAGCGACCGGCTAGGCTGAATGCTCAGAGCCCGCTGGTACTGTTGCACCGCATCATAGTATTTACCAACCTCTGCCAATTCCTCGCCGCGCGCAATCGCCGCCCTCGCCCGCAAATTGGGCGTGCTCTTCAAAATCAAATTGTTCGGATCAATCCGGATCCCGCCCGCCTTCGGCCGCCCAAACGTCTCCTCCGTAAACTGCGTCTCCGTCCCGGTCACATAAATCAACTTCATCTCCGGGTTTCCCTCGGTATCAATGCGCAATTGCACCGGCATGCTGAACGTATCCAGCGGCTGCTTGATCTTTCCCACAATACGGAATCCCTTGCGCGTTCGGTAGACCACGTCCTCCATCGAAAATTCCGGCACGCCAGTCGAGTTCAGCCACTGCGCGAAATATCCCTGCAGGTTCGGCGGTTCCTGTCCCGGCTTCACGTTGGCATTCGCCGTACCAATCGCCATGTTTTCGAAATCCAGCATCGTCGCCGACTTGCCCTGGTACTTCGTATAAAATCCATGCAGCAAGGACTTGAAGGCCGCATCACCCATCTGCCCGCGCAACATGTGAAACAGCATCGCGCCCTTGTTCATCACCACCGAACGATACTCGCTCGAATAAGGAGCCAACCGCGCCGACTGTGCCACCGGCGCCGAGTTCTCATACATCAAGGCACCAACCGCAAATTCATCCAGCGCCCGCAAACCCGCCTCTTTCCCGAAATTCTGCTCCGCATACAACTCTTCCGAGTATCGCGCCAGCCCGTCGCTGATCCAAACGTCCCCCATACTCGCCGGCAATACCTGGTTGCCCCACCACTGCGTCGCCACCAGCCGGCTCATCGTCCGGTCGCTGTATTTCGGATCCCACAACCGGTGGCTCAGCATCACCACGCCCGGTCCCGAAAAATCCCGCAGCGTTCCGTCCGGCAATTCGATCACGGCCATGTCCGGATCCGGCAGCGCCCCGAACATATCCGAAAAAATAATCTCCTGGTGCGCCACAATATTCGCGAATTCCTGCACTTTCGCCGAATCCGCCCGTGGCGCGTACGCCGCCACGCTGATACCTTCCGCCTGTTTCGGGCTCAACTGCAGCGGACCGGCCACAAACGAGCCGTTTGGCTCACGCCGCTCGCAGTGAAACGTGTACATCAACCGCTTGCCCTCGGCCGCCGATCGCGGAGCCAACGGCTGAGGTGCCTCGGCTTTTCCCGTCCCCGCCACCGCCATCGTGTCCGGCACGTTCAGCTTAAAAGTTCCGGTGTACCGGTTCGCCGGATAATTTGTCAGCGGGAACCACCGCGCCGGCAAAAGCAAATACGCCCAATCCTTTCCGATCGAAGCCACTTTCACGTTTGGCACCGGGCTGTTCTCTTCATTCGCCAGCAGCCCGCCATACGCAAATGTCAACGAAACGTTTTTCCCAGTAGCCACCGGCGCAGGCAATGTCACCGAAATAAACAGTGGGTTTTCCGGCTCCCTCTGGAAAGACAACGCTTTTCCATCCGGCCCTTTCACTTCCCGCACTTCCAGGTTTTCATGCAACTCCACGCGCACGATCTGCGAAACGTCCAGCGCGCGAAACTCCACCTTCACAATCGAATTGATCGTTTGCCCGGCAGTATCCAGATAAGCGGAAAGCTCGTAATTCTCAGCAAGAAAATTCGGCCCGCGCGATTCCTGCGCCGCCAACGGAGAACCGAAAATCGCAACAAGAAATGCCAAACCCAGCCAGCACGCACCCCTGACATTTTCCCGCCGCGTCATCGAGTTCCTTTCCGTTCTTGCACCTAGGGACGATGGATTGATGTATATAGGATAACAATCCCTCAGAAAGCGTTGCCAGCCTTCCCCTGTAACAAACTTGCAATTTCCTCCGCCGCTCGCTCCACCGCCCCCGGAGGCCCCAGCCGCTTCCGAACCTCCTCAAGCCCCCGCCGCTGCGCCTCCCGCGCATTCGGCTCTTGCAGCAACTGCAGCGTCTCCTGCGCCACGCGCTCCGGCGTAAACTCGCTCTGCACCAACTCCGGCACCACTTTCTTCTCAGCGATCAGATTGACCATCGCAAAAAAAGGAGTCCGCACCAGCGGCTTCGCCAGCGCCGCCGTCAACGGCGACACCCGGTAAATCACCACCATCGGCACATTCAGCAGCGCCGTCTCCACCGTCGCCGTCCCGCTCGAAACAATCGCCGCATTCGCCGCCGCCAGCGCGTTATACGTCTCCCCCTCCACCACGCGCACCACCATCCCCGTCGGCCATCCTGCCTTCAAATGCTCCAAATCCTGTGCACGGGCTGCCGCGATCACGAACTGCGCCGGCACCCTCCCATTAATCTGCGCACAAGCCTCCTGCAGCACCGGCAAATGATGCGCCAATTCTCCCGCCCGGCTCCCCGGCAGCAACGTCACAATCGACCGGCTCGCGTCTAGCCCGAACTCTTCGCAAAATTGCCGACGATCCTTCGTAGCCTGCACCGCTCCCACGAGCGGATGCCCGATAAATTTCGTCGGCACGCCCGCGTCCGAAAAAAACTTCTCTTCAAAAGGGAAGATGCACAGCGCCTTAGCAAACCGCCGCCGCACCAGATTCGCTCGCCACGGCCGCCAAGCCCAGAATTGCGGGCAGATGTAATAAACGTTTCGAATCCCCTTGGGTTTCAGCTTTCGCGCCAGCCGCAAATGAAACCCCGGGAAATCCGTCAAAATCGCCAGCGCCGGCCGCCGCTTATCCGCAGCCTCAACCAATCGTTCCATCGCTCGCAGCAGGGAAGGCAGGTGCTTCACAATCTCTGTAATTCCCACTACCGCCACTTCCGAATAATCCGTGACAATCTCCACGCCTGCAGCCCGCATCTGTGGCCCGCCCATGCCAAATAACTGCACGTTCAGGCGCTCGCGCAGCGCAGCAGCCAGGCGCGCAGCATACAAATCACCGGAAGCCTCTCCGGCAGAAATCAGCAATGGAATGGAAGGCATTAGCCTGTGTTTCTCACAAGAAGCCGGTCTCCACGAGTAGCGCAAGCGGTGGCATCGCCAATGTAGCACAGGCCTTCAGCCTGTGCGCTCCTGTGGCACAGCCATTCTTGGCTGTGCTCTTGGATTGCTGATGTTTTTTCACTCTTCTCGTTATGGTAGGGTCCGGGCTCGGCCGGCCCTCTTGGGTTCTCTTGCCTTGGTAGCGGCCGGCTTTCGCTTGCCCTAACGAAGGAAGGGAGGCAGGCGTTTTTCTCATGCCCAAATCAAAAACTTCTCTCAATCACTCGCCGGCGTAGGCGCCGGCAACACCGCCGCCCCCGTAACACCATTCGTATCGTGTAGTTCCTGTTCCTTGTACTGCAACTGGTATAACCGGTAGTAAATCCCACGCAAAGCCAGCAACTCCTGATGCGCACCCTCTTCGCGCAACCGCCCTTTATGGAACACCAGTATCCGGTCCGCATGCTGAATCGTACTCAACCGGTGCGCAATCACCAACGCCGTCCGCCCGCTCAACAACCGGTCCAGCGCCTCGCGGATCAACAACTCTGTCTTTGTATCCACGCTTGAGGTCGCCTCGTCCAAAATCAAAAACCGTGGATTATGCGCCAGCGCCCGGGCAAAACTGATCAACTGCCGCTGCCCAACCGACAGCGTCGACCCCCGCTCGTTCACTTCCGTCTCCACGCCCGGCGGCAGCGAACGGATAAAATCTCCCAGTCCAATCTCCTCCAGCGCTTTCTCCACATTCCGCCGCGTAATCCCTGGCGTTCCCAACCGAATATTCGACTCAATCGTCCCGGTAAACAAAAACGGATCCTGCAGCACAATCCCAAACTGCTTCCGCAATTCCTGCAGATCCAGCAGCCGGATGTCCACCCCATCCAGCAGAATTTGCCCCCGCTGAATATCATAAAAACGCAGCAGCAGCGAAATCAGCGTCGTCTTTCCCGCTCCCGTATGCCCCACAATCGCAAACGTCTGCCCCGACTGCATGCGGAACGACACATCTCGCAATACCCAATCCTCATCCGCCGGCTGCTCCACGTCCCGGTAGCTGAACCACACATTCCGGAACTCAATCTCTCCGCGCGGCGAAGTAATATGTTTCGCGTCCGCCCGCGACTCGATCGTGATCGGTTCATCCAGCAGCTTGAAAATCCGCTCCGAAGCCGCCATGGCCGACTGCAAAATATTGAATTTCTCGCTCAAATCCTGAATCGGCCGGAAAAACCGCTGCGCAAACATCGTGAACGCAATCAGCACCCCGATTTTCAGCGATCCGCCCAGCACGCGGTTTCCACCCGCCCAATAAATCAACGCAATCGTCGAAAAGCTCAGAAATTCCACGGCCGGATAAAACACGGCGTAGGCCAGGATGGCGTCCCGCCAGGCCAGCATGTTGTCCTTATTCCGCCTGGCAAACTCTTCCCGAGCTTTCTTCTCGCGGTTGAAGAGCTGCACCACCGCCATCCCCGAAATATATTCCTGCAAAAACGCATTGATCCTGGCGATCGCCGTCCGTATCTTCCGGTTCGCGTCGCGCACGTATTTACGGAAAATCAGCGTCACCACCAGAATTCCAGGCAGCACCGCCAGCGTAGCCAGCGCCAGCCGCCAGTCAATTTTGAACAACAGCCCCGCCATCACCGCCAGCAGGAAAAAATCGTTGATCATCGTCACCACGCCGGCTGCAAACAGATCGTTCAACGCATCAACGTCCGTCGTGACGCGCGTCATCAACCGGCCAACCGGGTTCCGGTCGAAGTACGACATCGGCAGCCGTTGGAGCCGGCCAAAAATCTCTGTCCGCATGTCGTACATCGTCTGCTGCCCCACCCGCTGCATGATCCGGATCTGAATGTATTGGGCGAGGAAATCGAAGATCAACACGCCAAGATACGCCAGGCTGACCAGCAACACGCCGTTCCATGCCGTGGCCATTGGCAACTTCCCGTCAAACCCCGGCACCAGGTAATCGTCAATCGTCTTTTTGAAAAGCAGCGGCGGGGCCAGTTCCAGCGGCGTCACAATTGCCACCAGCGCCAGCGCGATGATCACACGCCACCTGTACGGCCGCATGTAATCCAGCAAGCGCTTCATCAGGCGCGAATCGTACGCCTTGCCTAGCGCCTCTTCTTCGTGAATATTGCTCATGCCCGTTCGAGCTCTTCTTCCAGCAACTGCTTCTGATAGAGATCCGCGTAGTAACCGGCACGCGTCATCAATTCATCATGTGTCCCGCGCTCCACGATTCCGCCGTCCTTGATCACCACGATCTGGTCCGCATCCCGCACTGTCGAAGTTCTGTGAGCAATCAGGACAGTAGTCCTGCCGCGCATTACGCCGCGAAGTTGCCCCAGAATCTTCTCCTCCGTCTGCGTGTCCACGGCGGAAAGGGAATCGTCTAGAATCAGAATCCGCGGATCGCGAATCACCGCCCGCGCAATCGCCGTCCGCTGCTTCTGCCCGCCAGAAAGTGTGACTCCCCGCTCGCCCACCATCGTCTGATATTGCCCGGTAAAGTCCTGCACTTCGCCATCCAGGCTCGCGATTGCCGCCGCCTCCCGCACCTGCGGTTCCTCGAGTTTCTCTAATCCAAACGCGATATTTTCGCCCACGCTGTCGCTGAAGAGGTAAGTATCCTGCGGCACATAACCGATCGCTCGCCGCAAAGTCTCCACCGGCCACTCTCGTATCGGCCGCCCGTCAATCAGAATCGTTCCCTCCGGCGCGTCCCACAACCGCGCAATCAGTGCCGCCAGCGTAGTTTTGCCGCTACCCGTCGGCCCGATAATCGCCACCGTCGATCCCGCCGGAATCGTCAGGTCGATATTCTTCAGCACGGCCTTCGATTCGAGTCCGTGTCCATTCACGCCGTTCTTCCCGGCGTTCAAGTCCGCGAGCGGGTAAGCAAAATTCAAATTCCGGAATTCAATCGTTCCTTCAACGCGAGTCTCCGGGCTGACCTTCGCCGCCCGGTTATCAATCTGCGGCTTCGCCGTCAAAATGTAGTTCAACCGCCCCATCGACGCCGCGCCGCGTTGGAAAATATTCGTCACCCACCCCAGCGCAATCATCGGCCACACCAGCAACCCAAGATAGGTGTTAAAAGTAATCAGCGCGCCCAGCGACATCTGTCCGTGCAAATAACGGTACCCGCCCTGCCACAGCACAATCAGAAACGTCGTCCCGATCAGCGCCGTCAGCGACGGCATGAACATGCTCCACGTCTTGATTAACTGCATGTTCTTCGCGACGTATTCGCGGTTCGGATCGTCGAATCCGCGAATCTCCGCCTCTTCCTGCGCGTAAGCCCGGATCACCCGCACGCCAGACAAATTCTCCTGCACCTTCGCCGACAAAGTCGCCAGCGAGGCCTGAATCTTTTCGTAAAGTTCGTGAATAACTTTTCCGAAATGCCGCACCGCAAACGCGACCACCGGCACTGGCAGCAACACCCACAGCGTCAATGATGGAGAGATGATCGTCAGAATGAAGATGGAAAGAACCATCGTGATGACCGTGGTTCCCGTGTACATAATCCCCGGGCCAAGCACCATGCGCACCGCGTTCAAATCGTTCGTCGCGCGCGACATCAGCTCGCCCGTCCGATTCCGAACGTAAAACTCCGGCTCCATCACCAGCAGCCGGTCCAGCAAGTCGCTGCGGATATCAAACTCAATATCTCGAGAAACCCCGATCAACACCCAGCGCGTCAGAAACGACATCAGCCCCTTCAACCCGATGCACACTACAATCACCAGGCAATAGAAGCTCAGCGTTCCCCGATTGTGCGGCAAGTAATGCGGCACCAGATTGCTCAGCCGATTCAGCGCTCCAACGTCCGCCGCGACTCCAGGCGCAACCTGCTGAAACGGCCTCGCACTCCCCGCAACGGTGTCCGTGATGACGCCCGTCGCCAGCGGCACCAGCACGCCGATCAGCCCCATGATCGCCAGCGCCACCATCCCCAGCGCAATGGTTCCCGTGTACCTCCCCAGATACGGCCACAGCCCGCGCAGATTCTCCCAGGTGGACACCCCTGGCTTCCTCGGTCCGCCCGCGCGCAGAACTGCGGCCGACGTGCTCATCGCAGCATCGACCTCGGGTTTTCCAGCGCCGCCGCTTCGCCCAGGAAGTGTTGGTAGGAAAGATCCATCGATTGGTACCGCTTCGCCGCTGGATTCCAGGCCACTGCAATCGGCAGCGTCCGCTCGTTAGTGCCCGCCTTGATCGGCGTGAAGTAAATCGTCAAACCTTTTTCCGGACTCTGTTCGGATTGCAACTTCCATCCAGTCACGGCCACCAGCGGCGTCAGCCCCAAAAATCCCTTGGCATTTTTCAGGTGCTCGTCCGCCCGCATCAATTCCACCCACTTGCCGTCTTCTTCTTTTTCCGCCACCACCGCCCGCGTCACCACGGTCCCGGCAACCACGCTCTTCGGTGTGTTCGGCACTACGTTCGCCACCAGCACTTGCGTCTTTCCCGTCTTCGCCAGATCGCCAAACACCAGCACCTGCGCCTCGCTCCCCAAAAGAGCCTTTGCCGCATCCTGCATCTCTTCGGGAACCGCCGGCTCCGCCGCTTTCTTCTCGGACTCCGCCGCCGGCTTCGCACTTTCTGAACCGCATCCAAACAGAACGACGCTTGCCACCATCACAAGGATTAGAGAACGCTGCATTCCGATCCTTTCTAGAGTAGACGTGCCTTCAACCGATGGGTAATCAAAGCCTTCCGGAAAAATCCGCGGCTCACACCCGCAATCGGTTCGGCCCGGTATACCCCAATTCTAGCGGCTGCCCGTCCCTCGTGCCAGCACTCCCCGCATCCGTTTTGCCCTACAACTTAGCAACCCTTGACTCTCCACCTTTCCCAAGCCCCACGATGTTCCTTCCTTACTGAAAACCGACTACTGAACACTCATCGCTGTCCCAGAATCGCATCCAGTCTCGCCTCGAAATTCTCCTCGCCCTCGCTCCACAAAACACTGCGTTCCACCGGCAGCGCCGCCTGCACTGCCTCCACCCATCCTAATAATTTTTGGATGTTTTCTTTCGTCCGCTGGTGATATTGCTTCAGGTTCTCCCCGCTCCCCATCCATGCCCGAAAGCGTTTCTCCACCGGATGGTCCGAACTCTCGAACGGATTCGAAGCCGCCCCCGGCGCCAGCAATCCTGCATGCCCGGTGAACAGATGCTCGAACCCCAGGTCCGCGATGAAATTTCCCTCTGCCGCGCCCGCCCCATCTTCAAACGCCGTCCCCTGGCAGTTCAGCGTCAACGGCTGCGGCCCGTTCTCCCACTTCAGTGTCTCAATATCGAAATTCCACAAATCCCATTTCGCTTCCACGATAAACGCGGTATCCGCATTCAGATCCTGAATCGCCAGCGCCGCAATCTCGGCCGGCCCATACTTCGCATCCCGCAAATCCCATTCCACCTCGGCGGGTATCGTATAGTCCACCGGCTGCACCGTCAGCGTCTGAAATCCGTTCGGCCTTTCAGACACGGGTGCCGTCGTCAAAAATCGCGCAAACTCCGCAATCATCGTCTGTTCGGAAAAGTCGCGTGTCCACACGCGCAGATACGCCCGGTTGGCCATGGTCAGCCTCAAATTATACAGGTTCTTGTAGTTTCTTGTGTTTGTAGGCGCCGGGCTTCAGCCCGGCCAGCCCAATTTTGGAGTGCGGGCCGACCCGGTCGGCTCGCTTTTGAGGTGTAATCCCTGACCGAAAAACAAAAATTCGCGCAACTTCTTAAGCTTCCCGCTATCTGCTCGCTGCTATCTGTTCTCCCTATTCTTCAGCGCAATCCTCAACCCCGCTCACCCTCCCGCCTTCGCCCCCTGCCCCTTCTCAAACCCCGCCGCAATCTGCTGCAACCTCTCCCGCAACGTGTCCCCAAACTTCGCGAACACCTCCGCCGACGCCTCCCGCAACCTCTCCTCCGCCGTCGCCGCAATCTGCGCGATCACTTCCTTCGACTGATGGTTCAGCGTCGTCACGGTCGCCACCATCCACGAATTCGAAATATTCTGCAGCCGCCCCAGAAATTCCGTCACGGCCTCGTCGCCAAGCTTGTGGAACCCGCTGCGAATTTCCGCCTGCTGCTCCGCGCTCATTCGCCGCCACGATTCCCAAAGTCCCTCAAACTCCGCCCGCAACTTCTCCTGCGACTCCTTCAATCTCTGCTCCACGGATTCGCCCATCCCCGCCTGGAATCGCCGCAAAAACTCATCCTGCTCCACCGTCAGCTTGTGTCCCATCTCCGCCCGCGCCGTGTCCAGCCGCTCCCGCGACTCCTCCACTGTCTTCTGCATCAATTCCATGAACCCTTCCAGCTCATGCCGCCCGTTCCGCTGGATCTCATCTGTAAACGCCGCCGAAGTCGTGTCCGCCGCCTCGGCCGACAAAATCCGGATCCGCTCAAACGACTCCCGCACCGACTCTTCCATCTGTCGGTGGCTCTGCTCCAAATAACTCCGGCTGGCATGATTCAGCTCGCTCGCAAAAAGGCTCGAAACCTCTCCGGCCTTCTCTCGCAGTTGAGTCCCCGCTTGTTCCACCAGTTTCTCCGTCGAGCTCTGCAGCTGCGTCTGCGCCTTCTTTTCATACCACTCCGCGGACTTGAACATCTCTTCCATCGTGTGATGTTTCAGGTCCACCACTTTGCCTTCCAAATCATCCAGGTGCTTTTCGGTGATCCCGTGCGCCGATTCGCTAAGCACCTGCTCCACGGTTCCCAGATTCTCACGGAATCGCGCCAGTGCTTCCGCAAACGCCTCATCCGCCGAATTCCGGATCCGGTCTTGCTGCATCGTCAGCGCCGCGTCCAGCAACGAACGCCCTCCCGCCAGCCGGTGTACCGCCTCTTCCGTCCGCGTGATATGAGGCTGCACCATCGATTCCACGTGCTGCTCGAATTTCTGCAGCGCCTCGCTGTTCGCCGTTTCAAAGCTGCTGCGAATTCGCGTGTGAATCTCTTCGAACAACGTGTCCGACTGCCGGTGCAACTCATTCCGGTGCAAACTCAAAACATCATCCAGCTGCGCCTGGAACCCACTGATCGCCTGCTGCTGCACGCCCTCAATCCGCGCTGCGAACTGTTCCAGCCTTTCCGTCGCCTGATTCGCCCGCGCCAGCGTCTCTTCCAGTTGCCGTGTCCGCTCACCCAGCGAACCCAGCACGGTTGCGCCCTGCGTCGCGCTCTCCTGCTTCAATTCTTCCCGCAACTGCTGCGTCTGCTCCCGCAGCGCCGCCGCTGCCAGTTGCTGCGCCGCTCCCAATTCCTGCGCCACCTGCTCGCGCAGCGAGTTCTGCGCCTCTGCAAATGTCGCGCTCACCTTTTCCTGAATCTCATTTAGCACTGCGCCCAGCGCATCTTTATGCGCGCCGGCCAATTCCTCCCTGCGCCGCGCCTCTTCCTCGGCCCGCTCGTTCGCCGCTTCCAGTCGCGCCGCCGTCTCGGACTCAACCTGGTCCGCCCGAGTCCGCAACTTGGCCGCCGCTTCTTCCGCCTGGGTGCACATCGTCTGCAGAGTTTCCTGCGCCGTCGCCAGTTGCTTTTCGTGCTGATCCCGCTGCAGCGCGCCCTCTCTCGCCAGGTGCGCCATCAATTCATGCGTAAGCTGTTCCAGTTGCGGCGCCAGCCAGCGCGGCAATTCCTCTTTGAGAGATTCCGCAGCCGCCGCCTGGGCCGTTCGCGCCCGCACTTCAGTCTCTTCCTGAATCGTTCCGATCGCGTGCGCCGTTTCCTTCGCTACCTCTTCCCGGAAACCCGCGTATTTCCGCTCCCACTCCTCTGTGGTCTGTTGGCGTTCCGCTTCCACCGCATGCGTGGCCGCCTCTCTTGCCGCGCTCTGGATCTGCTGCTTCGCCTCCGACAGCAATCTCGCCAATTGCCGGGCCAACTGCAAAGACGCATCCGTTGCGCTCGCCGGGGCAGGGAACACCCGCAAATTATCCGGCGTCGCCACGCCCGGCTCCGCCTCCACAATCGGCAGCGGCGCTTCTCCATGCCCAGACATTCCGATGCTCGGTGGCAAATCCATCGCCGAAGCCGGATTCGACAAGAATTTGTTGTCTTCCGGAAACGCAAACCAGTCATCAGGAGGAAACGCAATCCCCCACGCATTCCCCGGCGCCTCCAGCTCCAGCGCCACCTGGAATAGTTGCCGCACCGTCCGCGGCCTCTGGATCCACGCCACCTTTCCACGAACACGCCGCGGCGGATGACCCTGTTCCGGATGCGGAACCTCCAGGTTCACCCACATGTTCTTCAGTACGTAATGTTTCGATTGGTAGCGGCACCCGTGGCAGTTGATGATCAGCGTCGAAGTACGCTCCGCAAACGGTCGCCCCAGCGCATCCACACCCGTCACCATCAGCGGCACGGCCTGCACGATACGCGTGCTGCGTCGCTTTCTCAGTTCTTCGGTTGTGTTTGCTGCGCCCTCTATCGGCATTTCGCCTGTTTCATCGGTCAGATTGGGGCCGCCCGAGTCTTCGTGCATGTTCGCCGTAACGCTTTCTTGGCTCGTCTAACTACGAATCTCTATGGCTTCTTCGCCTCGGCTGTATTCTGCTCGCTGTGCGAACCCGTCACCGTATCCCAAATTTCCTTCGCGACCCAGATTGGCCCAACCAGCAGATACACCGGCCCTTGGAAAAATGCGGGCTTGTTGCCCTCGATGCGGTGGCCCAGGAATAGCAGCATCCAGCCCCCCACAAAACACCCAACTCCCCAGCGCCACCGCAGCAGCACCAGCAGAATCAAGCCCGCAAAAATCAGCGGAATCCCGATTCCGTGCAAGATCTTGTTCCACACAGAGTGATGTTCGTGGTCGTACTGTGCCATGTAGTGCTCAAGACCGGCCATCTGAGCACCTCCTACTCCAGTTCCCTTCGGAACCAGCGCGATTGACGGGGACTTTCCACCGCAGGCCGCACTTTATCCTGATTCGTTCCACTTGACTAGAGGACAATCATTCTGTACGTACTAGCTCCCAAGTCCCACTCGTTTAATTCGTTTGTGGGGGCTCGTTTTATGCGTTCCTACAGGCTCATTTCCTCCCTCTGTAATGGCGCGATAAACCGTGCCCCCGGCGAGTCAGCAAGCTGTCCTCCCTCGGAACGCCAACTCTCCTCCATCCCCCGGTTCATGCGGGATGAATCTCCCGATTGGCGTTCCCGGGGCGTAGCCGATCTTCAGATAGGCGAGGGTGCCGCACTCTCCTCTTCCTCTGCGTCCTCTGTGCCCTCAGCGACCTCTGCGTTAATTCTTTCCCGTCTTTTGTCTTTTTTTGCTTCGTTATTTCGTTACTTCTGCTCCCCCAACGAAAAATCCCCGGAATGAATCTCCAGGGATCAACCCGCTAAAACCTAAAACTTAAAATTTCTCCCCTCCTACAACTCCCTCCGCCCCTCCATCGCCTTCAACATCGTCACCTCATCCGCGTACTCCAAATCCGCCCCCACGGGAATCCCCACGCCAATCCGCGTCACCCGTACCCCCAGCGGCTTCATCAGCTTCGACATATAAATCGCCGTAGCCTCCCCCTCCGCCGTCGGATTCGTGGCCACAATAATCTCCTCCACGCCCCCGCCCTTCAACCGTTCGATCAAGCTCTTGATATTCAGCTGATCCGGCCCCCGCCCCTGCAAAGGCGACAGCGACCCGCCCAGTACGTGATACATCCCGCTGAACATCCGCGTCTTCTCAATCGCCAGGATGTTGTGCGGCTCTTCCACCACACAAATCGTCCGCTTATTCCGGTTCGCTCCGGTGCAATAGAGGCACGGATCCGCGTCGGTAATGTTGTGGCAAACCGAGCAGGTCCGAATCTTCTCTTTCGCGTCGCGAATCGCGTCAGCCAGCCCCAGCGCATCCTTCGCCGGAATCCGCAGCAAGTAAAAAGCCAGCCTCTGCGCGGTTTTCTGCCCAATCCCCGGCAGGTGTTTTAATTCATCGATGAGTCGTTCCACTGGCGCGGCAAAATCAGGCATGCTCCTTGATTAACACAAGCCGCCCCTCTCCGCAAATCTCGCGCGGTCCGCCAGTTTCCGAATTTCTAACAAAGCAGGGAATATCCGGTGAGTTCGGGGGCAGATCAGTATTATTGGAGCGGGGAACCCAAGAAAATAATTCCGTTCTGATCGCTGAAGACTGTGAAGAGTCCATCACCGTCTTTCGTGTCATGCAGAGCAATGGAGTACGATTTCCCGCCGGCAGAAACGAGCAAATCGAGGTGAAAGCCGGGCATTAGCTCGGGGCTCGCCGAAACCTGAAGGTCTTTAAACATTGGCCACTTCTCTTGCACTGCTTTGAGGACGCCGCTGCTATAAAGTTCATCCCAAGAAGCGTAATGGCCATGGGCATCGGTTGCGTCCTTTTTTGTGCCCATGCTGTAACCCATTTCGGCGGTGTTTATCAGCCGGACCACATTGACCGCTTTTGCGCGTTCTTCCTGGCTAGGGGACTTCTCGTCTTTGGCGCGCAACTTTGCGGAAATTCCGACCAGCAGGAGAATCGTTACTGCGGCAACGCAAACTCGCGACTTAGTCTTCATAGTTCCCTCCACGCAAGAGTCCGGTCGTCCGGTCTCGCTTTGTGAATTTAAACAGTTGGATAATACCGTCCAGCGAAATCTCATTCAAATGAAAAAGGGGCGCACCGTCCGCCTGCTAACTGCTCATAAAAGTGATCCCGATGGTTTCCCGTGGAAAAATTTCAACCCACCCTGGTAGCATTAGCGTGCTATGTCGCTTCGCTACACCATCACGGTCAGCAAAGACCACGCGCAGGTAACGGCCACCTGGGACATCGAACTGGATATGTCCGATATGGAATTGATCTCTAATTTTTCACTGACGGTCGAGGGCAAAGCCCTGAACACCCAATGTGAAAGTGGCAACAAAACATGCAAAAGCGCCGCCTATGCAACACTTTCCCATCCCGCCGCAGATTGCCCGGTGACCTTCGTAATCACCACGAATAAACCCGCCGTCCGAAATGGCAGCGATATCCTTCGCGGAGAAGAAGCCTACGATGACATCGACTTCTCCGGCTGACCTCCTCCCCCTCTTCTCTTAATCAAGGAGCCCTGAGGCTGGTCCTCTTCGCCAGCAAAGCCAATCTCTGCTCATGATTCATGGGCTCCCACGGCACGAGCTTGTCGGCGAGCACATCCATTCTGCGAAACAAAGTTAACTCGAGGAAAAGTCCCAGAAAGTCTAAGTCCCGGAAGACTAACGAACCAGCCTCTCTCATCCTCTCCCGAAGCCGCTCAAAATGGACCGGCATCTCGGTCCAGTGAAGGCCGGCACGGTGGTGATGGCACAGGTGGTATCCTTCGTTCAGGAAATTCACTTTATCCACAACGGTCACGGTATTCGCGAAATAATCCTCAGGACGTTCTGGATCACAGAAAGCGTGCTGCACCCATGCAGTGATTGCGTTTATGAAGTTCATGCAGAGAAGCGGAACCAGGACGAACATCGTTCCAATTCTCCAGTCGTAGATAAAGACAGCTGCGAAGTAAACAAAGTAGCGCGCCATTCCCCAGAACATGCGTTTTCGGTTCTTTTCATCGCCTCTCGCTTTAAAGTATGCGTAGGGAGCAAGCCCCAAGACCGTCCAAATGTTGTCGGAGAGATACCACAGAAAATCGAGTCGGCTCGTTCGATCGTAACCCATGTTGGTGCGAGTGTCGTCGGGCCCGCTGTTCTCTCTATGATGAAGACACACATGAGCCGTCCGGCCCAGTTCCGGAGTGTTCCCGTACAAATACCCCAGGAAGAATTCAAGGTAGCGGCCGAAAACCTTATCGTATTTCTCCGAAAAGTAGCCGTGCCGCCGGTGCGCTTCCACATGGCTGGCGCTGAACATCCTTATAAACCTCTGGAACTTGACGCCGTAAAGCGAAAGATAGAAAGCGACCACCAGCAGCAATCGAGGTTTTCCTAAAATCAGCTGAATCGCGAAAATTGGCACGGCGGTAAGACTAAGAGAAACCATCAGGCGCAACGCGGGGGCATCTCGCGGGTCCCGCAGAACTTCTTTCCCCAGTCGCGCGATGATCCGGTCGTACGCCTGCATGAGAAATTCGTATGCGCCGCGTAACGGGCGAACCTTCCCAAGGAACATGGCCGCCCCATAGCATCCGAAGGAAAGCGCGACTATGGGCAATGCAGCAACCGTGCTTGCCACTCCCGTGAGGACTGCCCACCACCGGAACAGGAATCGGAGCCTGGAATCGGTTCCAAAACTCATCGCCATCGAGGCGGCGCTTAGCCCTGGGTTATCAATCTCCATTTGAGCACCGTGCGTCACGGTTAGCTTTTTGCTCCCGGGGCGCCATCTTAGGCCGCACTGCGGAGCAAGTCAACATTGCCCACTGCTTCGATTTTTCGGACAGTCTCCAACTGTTTTTGATGTATGCTCGGGTTGCTGCCACATTTCCTGTGGATTGCTTATCCCAGCACACTACCTATGAGCGCCACGCCATTCCGCCAGCAGTCGGCCAAGCCGCTTCGGCACAACGATAAGCAAAAAATTGTCGCGCATTATGATTTCGTCAGCCCCTACTATCAATCGCTTTGGGGAGACCACATTCATCACGGTTATTGGATTCGCGGCGACGAATCGAAAGAACAGGCGCAACTCCAGCTCATGGAGCACCTCGCAAAGCTGGCGAATATCCAGACCGGCTGCACGGTGCTCGATATCGGTTGTGGGTTCGGGGGCAGCAGCATTTACCTGGCACAGAAGTACAAGGCGTCCGCAATCGGAATCACCATCTCCCCCGTGCAGGTGGAAATGGCCAGGAAGGCGGCAGCCGCCGCACAGTCGGACGCGCAGTTCCTGCTCATGGACGCCGAAGCTCTGGATTTCCAGCAGACGTTTGACCTTCTTTGGTCCGTCGAGTCCATCTCCCACTATCACGATCATCGTGGGTTCTTCGCCAATGCGGCAAGGTTTCTGAAACCCGGTGGTATCTTCGCGCTCACGGACTGGTTCAAGAAGACCGGACTTTCCCCCGCCCAGGAACGTAAGTTTATCGAACCCATCGAGCGCGGGATGTTCATTGAACTCGAAACGATGAACGACTACGAATCCCATCTCATTGCCAGCGGGCTGCAAATTGTCCACAGGCAGGATTTGACGCGTCAGTGCGCGAAAAGCTGGGACCTGGCTCTGGATATGATTCGGGACAAATCCTTCTGGAAACTTGCGGCGAAAATGGGAAAAGATTTCGTGGCGAATCTGCGCGCGTTCCGCGCCATGCGCGCGGGCTACTCCTCCGGGAGTTTTGACTACGGGCTCTTCACTGCCCGGAAACCTTTCGACCCCACTGCAAAGTAGCATCGATTCCACCGAGAAGCTGCAGCCCGAACACGTCGCAACGCTGCCAACTGCCTGAGCAACACCTTTACCGGAATCTGACCTTCTACCAGCATTCGCGAAACCCGCGAGATCATTTTGATCTGACACAAAGACGGGAATCTCATTCCTCCTTCAGACTCCCGTCCTTCTCGACGCTCGTTCGACCTCTCCATCGGCATCCTACTTTGCACCGGCTTGGTTCAACGGCAAATTCACCGCCACCATCACCTGTTTCTTAGCCACCTGCTGCTCTTCCCGCGTTTCAAGCAGCTCCCGCCCCTTCTCTTGCCCCGACACCCAGATCTCTGCCAGGAAATAACGTCCCTGATAGTCGTGGAACACCACATGCGATTTCCCTACCGTCTTTTGTCCGCGGCTGACCACCGGCATCGTCAACGCGTGCGCCGCGCCCTTGCCGTCCTTCCCCTCAATCTGCAACCACCCGCCCTGCACCAGCACCACGTACTCCCCCGCCGGCAGTTTGTTACTCTCCACCTGAAAGGCAAACGGCGCCTCAAACTTCACCACTCGTTCTGCCTGTTGTGCCCAAACCCCCGCGCCGGTTCCAACCGTCGTCAAACCTGCCAGCAACATGCTCCTCAAAATGTTTTTCATTTCCGTTCTCCTCGCCCGAAATTCGTTCCTTTCCTCAGGAACGCGCCCAATCTCACAGCATCTGACCCGCCCCACAATGCCCGTCAGGTAAGCCGCAGGAAAAAGGAATCTCACCGTCCAACATCAAGATAACTCACGTCTTAACCATCTCTCTCAACCGCGATTGATACCCTCCACTTCAAACTTTTTGTGCTACAGTTTCGTCTTTACCAGCAGGAGATTTCTTGACCACCTCGCCCCAGCTTCCTTCCGTCGCCCGCTTCGGCGCCTACGAAGCTGACCTCCGCTCCGGCGAACTCCGCAAATCCGGTATCCGCCTCAAAATTCAAGATCGCCCCTTTCAGATCCTAACCATCCTTTTGGAGCAGCCCGGCTTCGTCGTCACCCGCGAGCAGCTCCAGAAACGCCTCTGGCCCGAAGACACCTTCGTCGATTTCGAGCACGGCCTCAACACCGCCATCAACAAACTCCGCGACGCCCTCTCTGACGAGGCCGACAACCCCCGCTTCATCGAAACTCTCCCCAAACGCGGCTACCGCTTCATCGCTCCCGTCTCCGTCAGTGCCGCTCCCCGTGCTCACCTCCACCCTGTCGCACCCTCGAATGCGCCAACACCTTTTCCGGCTCAGACGATCTCTCCCGTCGAGTCCTCTGCCGTTTCTTCGCCCGCTCCCTCTGTCGTCTCAGCCAAATCTCGCCTCTCTGCCTACCTCGCGGCCTCCGCGATGGTCCTCCTCTGCGCTGCTCTCATCAGCGCTTGGTATTTTTTCTTGCATAACGGTGGCGCAGCTAAACCCTCCGAAATTCGCATCGCTCCGCTAAACGGTCTTCCCCGCGAAAGTGACGCCGCTTTCTCTCCCGATGGCAATCAAGTCGCCTTCGTCTGGGCCGGCGAAAAAGGCGGCTACGCTCACATCTACGTCTCACAAATCGGCGCGACGGATTCCCCCCGTCAGATCACCACCGGCGGCGAAGGTACCTTCGAATTTGCCCCGGTCTGGTCCCCCGACGGCCGCTACCTCGCCTTCTTCCGTTTCAACGAAGAGGAAAAGGATCTAGCCATTTACGTCACCGCCGCTCTCGGTGGCTCTGAACGCCGTCTTTACAAAGTGAACTCCTACCGCAAGGTAGACGCGCTCGATTGGTCCATGGACGGCAAATTCCTCGCATTTTCCGACAGCCCCTCGCCCAGCGAAGCCTCTCACATCTTTCTTCTCTCGCTCGACACCCTCGAAGTTCACCGGGTCACTTCTCCTCCCGCCGGCACTCTCGGGGATACCACCCCGGCCTTTTCTCCCGACGGCAAATCGCTGGCCTTCGTTCGCGACACCCTCGATGTTCGCGAAATCTACCTGCTCTCTCTAACCGGCGGTTCCCCGCAACAAATCACCTTCGATCACGCGGATATTCAGGGAATCACCTGGACGCCGCAAAGCGACAAGCTGATTTTCGCTTCTTCGCGGCAAGGGCCAACCAGTCTTTGGAGTATTTCGGCGAAAGGCGGAACTCCGCAACGCCTTCCTATCGCCGGTGCCGGCTGGGCCATGCGTCCTGCCCTGAACAAGAAAGGGAATCGCCTCGCCTATACCAGCGTTGTCTACTCCTCTTCCATTTGGCGGGCCTCCGTCACTCCCGATCACAAAATCACTCGGCCGCTCGAACATTTCATCTCTTCCACGGGACTCGAGGAGGGCCCGCAGTATTCTCCCGACGCGAAACACATCGTCTTTCAATCCACTCGCACGGGTTACCACGAAATCTGGCGCGCCGATGCCGATGGCTCCAATCCGATTCAATTGACCCACTTCGCAAAAAACCTCACCGGCACTCCTCGCTGGTCGCCGGATTCCCGGTGGATCACCTTCGACTCGCGTCCTCAGGGTCACTCCCACGTTTTCATCATCAATGCCGAGGGCGGCCAGCCTCGCCAGGTTACGCAGGGAGATTCCGAAAACGGTGTCGCCAGTTGGTCGCCGGATGGCAAGTGGATCTATTTCGCGTCCAATCGCAGCGGCACTTGGGAAGTCTGGAAAATTACGCCTGAAGGAACTTCCGCCACACAAATCACGCGCCACGGAGGCTTCACAGCCCTTCCTTCTCTGGATGGAAAGTACTTGTACTATGCGAAGGGCCGCGATGTGCCAGGACTCTGGCGCGTCCCCGTCGAGGGCGGAGCAGAAGTCAAAATGTTCGATGCGCCACCGGTTGGTGGCTGGGGCTATTTTGCCGTCACCTCCGAAGGCATCTTTTACCCGGATGTTTCCACTCCCGGCAAAGGCGGACTCTTTTTTTACTCCTTTGCCAGCCAAGCAAGCTCGTTGGCATGGTCCGTGGATAAACAGCAGCCCGACAACGGCGCGCCCGCTCTCGGCATTTCTCCCGACGGCCGCACCATGGTCATCTGTCTCCTCGACCAACCCCTCATCTACATCATGCTCGTCGAAAATTTCCAGCCCTAGCATCTTCCCGCGCGTCGGCTATCGCCGCGTTGTCATCCCGAATGCATCCGACAAGGATGCGTGAAGGATCTCAACGTGAGCCGCATGCACAAACTGCGCGTGGAGACCCCCCGTCGATCCAATCGCGATCTCTTCAAGAAGGCACAACTCTAATGATTGAGGAGTTTTCGAAACGATTTCTCTGAGGTTTAAAACAATCCCGGAATCTTCATCCCTGCCATGCCGGGGATTCCGCCCGCCAGGCTCTTCATCTGGTTCGCCAGCTCATCATCCACGCGCCGCGACGCTTCATTCACCGCCGCCCGCACCAGGTCCTGCAGCATTTCCTGATCCTTGCCCGCAAATACTTCCGGCTCGATCCTCACTTCCAGCACTTGTTTCTGGCCGTTCATCTTCACGGTCACCATGCCGCCGCCGGCCGACGCCTCCACTGCAACCGAATTCACCTGCCGCTGTAAGTCTTCCTGTACTTGCCGCAGCCGCGAAAGCATTTGTTGTAGGGCGTTCACTTCCATGTTCATGTCAGCCTCACTTTGCCGTGTGGCTCAGTTCTCGCCTTGCCGCCGCACTTCGGAAATTCTCCCGCCGAAACGCTGCAACATCGACTTCACCATCGGGTCATTTTCGAACTGCGCGCGAATTTCCTGCGTGCTGCTTGCGGCTTGAGATGCGTTTGCATCCTTTGCCGCACCCGTTTCCAGCTTAGCACAGACGCGCACCGCTCGCCCTAGTACCTTGCCCGAAACGTTACGGATTTTCTCCAGCGTGTCCCGCCCCTCAATCAATCCCGCGAACGTGCTTTTTTCCGCCGGAAAATATATTCGCAATTCCATCCCATCCAGTTCCCATCGCGAAGAATGTTCCAGCAACTCTCCAATAAATTTCTGCTGCGCCTGTATCCCCGCCTTAATCTCCGCCACCTGCCCCGCCTCCAACCCGCACGCCGCAACCTCCACCGCCCGCTTTTCTGGCACAGGCACTCCTGCCTGTGCGCCTTTCCCATCCAACGCCAATCCTTCAGGGATTCCACTCACACCAGCCGGCGCTACAGTTTTTTCTTTGATCTCGACCGCCGGCGCTGCCGCCGCACCCGATCCAGCCACTCCAAACGCACCTGGTCTGGCTTCAAGTCGCGCTTCGCCTTTGTAGCGGCCGCCTTCCGAGGCGGGCGCTTTTTGTCCAATCACGTTTGCCGCGCCAGAAAAACTCGCCGCTCCTGCCGTAGCGGATCGGGAAGGGAAGACCGGCGCCGCGGAACCCGAACCCGTCGTTCTCGGTGCAGATCCTCCGCTCGGCCCATTGCCACTCGCACTCTTCGCTTCCGCCAACAACTCCTCCAACGGAGCCAACCGCGCCGCATTCACCAAGCGCAACAATCCCATCTCCAAATGCACACGTGGATCCATCGCCCGCCGCAACGCATCGTCCGTCTG
>Ga0210399_10000695_pt1 | contig 26500 bp, 20 predicted proteins | sample IncBWC14MmetaG_FD_150865 | JGI IMG/M metagenome (GOLD analysis project Ga0210399, IMG submission 150865) | Forest soil microbial communities from Barre Woods Harvard Forest LTER site, Petersham, Massachusetts, United States - Inc-BW-C-14-M | ecosystem: Environmental > Terrestrial > Soil >... | reverse complement strand
GGTTGCCCATGCCAACCCACGAATGCATATAAGAAGAACCAAGCGTGGCCTGCAAACCCGCCCAGCCGCCCACATTCTTGAGGCCAAGCCACACCAGAGGAATAAATCCAGCGACGATTAGAAAAAACTGCAAAACCTCGTTGTAGATCGCGCTGGTCAGCCCGCCGAGATAGATGTAGGTGAGCACCACCAGCGCGGACACGATGATGCCAGTATGAAAGATCCACGCTTGCGGAAGGTTTAGAGCGCGGAAGGGCGCGTCCAGGAAGTGCAGCGTTTGGATCAGTTTGGCCATCGCATACATCGAAATGCCGGAAGAAAAAATCGTCATGGTGGCAAAAGAGACGGCGTTGAGCCCGCGGGTTTTTTCGTCGAAGCGCAGCCGCAAATACTCCGGGACGGAGCGGGCGCGGGAACCGTAATAGAACGGCATCATGAAGATACCGACGAACACCATCGCTGGAATGGCGCCGATCCAATAAAAGTGGCTGGTGAGAATGCCATATTTCGCTCCGGAAGCACCCATGCCGATGACTTCCTGCGCACCCAGGTTGGCGGAGATGAAAGCGAGGCCACAAACCCATGCGGGAATCGAACGGCCAGCCAGGAAAAAATCCGCGCTGGTCTTCATATAGCGCTTGAGAGCCGCGCCGATGCCCAGGACGAAGGCGAAGTACACAGCCATGATGACCCAGTCGATGCTCGTTAAGCCCATTCGTCCGGTCTCCAGCAAGAACGTAAGAGTTTAGAGCGCGCGACATGGTAGCACTCGTTCAAGAGGATTACATCCAGCTGTATTGACCTCCATAGAAACAGAGAGGCCAGCGAAAAGCAGCGCCACCCTTCTCAAACGCCGCAAGGACGGGCCAGCCAAAGGCGTCTTTATGGTCCGATGTTCGGCTACCGGCCGCGGAGAGGAAAAGAGCGAAGGGCTATTTTTTCAGATGACGACTACAAGATCGTTGGTGCTGAAAATAGAAGCTGGGAGGTCTCGACGGGGCGGCGGGCTTTGTGAATTGGGTACAAAAGGAGAGTCGTACTATTTTTCGGGCGGGCGGGGGCCCTTGTGTTCGAGGAGAAGGAGGGATCATGCCTGTGCGCATTCAGACATTTACGCTGGCGGCGTGCCTGATTCTGCGGGTACTTGCGCGGCCAAAGAACTTCTTCAGCTCATTCCAGAACGCATTTCTGGGCGAGGCCAGTGCCAAAATATGCGCTAACGGATATAATGCATGGCAGCGCCCGTAGCTCAGCTGGATAGAGCATCTGGCTTCGAACCAGAGGGTCGGGAGTTCGAGTCTCTCCGGGCGCGCCACTTTTCACAAGCAAGAACGACGCTTTTTCGATCCACCCCGGATGTGGTGCGCCCGAGTTTTAGTCAATATCAAGCTGACCCCCGATCGGCTTTACTCGCTCCGGCATGCTGGGGATGCCGAGACCACTTTGAACCGGGTTAGTCATCTCGCAGCGCTTGCATGGGATCCGTAGCGGCTGCGCGTCGAGCGGGAACCAGGCAAGCCAGTGTTGCTGCGGCGACCAGCAGCACGGTCACGCCGCCGAGCAGCAGTGGATCGCGCGAGCTTTCCATCACCCACTTGGTCGACACTTTGTTGAACGCGATGCTCAGCACGATTCCCGCAATGACTCCCGCTCCAACATTCACCGCAGTCGATGAGAGTACGATGCGGAATACGTCCGCAGCTCGCGCACCCAGCGCCATGCGTATCCCGAACTCGTTCGTGCGCGTGGCCACTCCGTAAGAGACCACGCTGTACAGCCCCACGACCGCAAGCGCCAGGGCCAACACGGAAAAGACGCTAAACAGAGTGGCCATTAGCCGCTGTTGCGCGTACTCCTCTTGCCCGGTAATCCAGGCGTGGAGGTCACGCACGCGCATCACCTGCTGCTCCGGATCGATCTGCACGATTTGCGCGCGAATATCGCGCACGATCGAAAGGGGCGGCACGCGCGTGCGCACCAGAATCTGCGTGAACATCCACATATTCGAGGTGAACGGGATGTACACCTGAGGCTTGATCGGGTTCCGCAAGCCGTCGTCGCGCACGTCCGCTGCGACGCCGATAATCTGAAACGCTCCGGTGGCTTCCCCGGCAACGCGTTGATACGGAGGCGAATCCTTCAGCACTGGAAGTTTGAATTGATGTCCGATAGCGTCGCCATTGGGCCAAAATTGCTTGGCCATCGTTTGGTTGATGACCGCCAACGCCGCGCCACGCATGTTTTCCGTGTGGTCCCACAACCGCCCTTGGGCCAAAGGAATGCGCAGCAACGGGAAATATTCCGGGCTGACGAAGTTGACCCGCACTTCCGGCTTTTCCGCCGCGGTGCTTCCCAGGATTTCGATGTTCTGCCGCCAGCCATTAGAGGGCGGCGTGGCGTTGGTGGAAATGCCCGCGGCCACAACTTCCGGCATGGCGGCGATGCGCGCGCGAATCTGCTCGAAGAACTCGGCACGATCCTTCCATGCCACGTGCGTGTTTTCGTGCACGGGGATTGGCACAGACATGGCATTGTGCGGGTCATATCCGAGATCGGTATTCACTAAGCGCAGAAATCCTTTCCCCGCCGCCCCCGCCGCTGTAAGCATCAGTAGCGTCAATGCCACTTGAGCGGCGACCAGCGCGCCGTGACTGCGCCGCGCCCGGACGCTGCCCGCCACCCGGCGCGAGCTGCTCTGCACCAGTCGCGCGAGCTGCGGACGCGAAAGCTGCAGCGCTGGCCAAAGCCCAAAGACGATCGCCGTCAAGAATGCCAGTCCAATGCTGAACAGCAGGACCGGCCAATTCATCTTGATCACCGATTCCGCAGGAAACGAATTCTCGGGCAAGCGCGCCACCAGCAAGGAAAGGCCGCGCCAAGCCAGCAGCACACCGAGTAGCGCCCCGGCCGTCGCGATTCCCAGCGACTCCGTCAGCAGTTGCCGAATCATGCGCATACGCCCAGCGCCGACAGCCGCGCGCACCGCCAATTCATGCTGCCGCTCCGTGCCGCGCGCCAGCAGCAAAATGGAAACATTGCCGCAGCCGATCAGCAGTAGCGATGCGACCGCGGCCAGTAACAGATACAAAGTTGGTCCAAGCGGCCGCGCATACACTTCCACGATGCTGCGCAGCTTGACCTTGAACGTATCCGGATATTGCGTCGGCGATTGCTTCGCAAATTCGCGGATCATCGGCTCCAGCTCCGCGGCGGCGGCCTCGGGACTGACGCCCGGCCTAATTTTGATCGAAGCGGCATAGTGGATGTTCGGATCCTGAGTGACCTTTAGCGGGAGATACATATCCACATTCGCCCACCGGAACCGCGGCGGCATGACCCCCACAACCTGATAAGGCTTGTGCACCAACTGCAGTGTGCGCCCGATTACGTTGGGATCACCCAGGTAGTAGCGTTGCCAAAACTGATAGCTCACCACCACCACACGTTGCGGCTCTTGTCCCGGGGGCGCGTCCGAGGGAATCAGCCAGCGCCCCTTGAGCGCGCGAATGCCCCAGTGATTCGGCGCATTGGGGTCGATATAGTTGGCTTGCACATCTTCGGGCAGGTCCCCGTCGGTGGTGGTCAAGTTCCACCAATCCATGAGCGTGACGTCTTCGATCGATTTTGCCTGGCGGATCAGGTCGGCTTGACGCCCGCTGGGCCCCAGGTAGCTGTCTTTGCCAGCCTTGTCGACCAGGCGCATCTCCATGATGCGGTCAGCACCCGGGTAGGGAAAAGGGTCAATCAGGATGGCATAGATAGCGCTGAACACAGCGCTCGTGGCGCCGATGCCCAGCGCCAGCGACAGAACCGCCGTGAGCGCAAATCCTGGGCGCCTGCGCAGTTCGCGCCCTGCGTACCGCAAGTCCGCCAAAAGCGACTGCATGTTCACCTCTCAAGGTTGCAGGGCTCGCAACATCGCCGTTCTCAAAGGCGAGTACGTATAAGACGAACATAGTTCCCTTGTGGTTAGGTCCTGCCGCCCCAACGATGCTCACCGCACGGCCCGAGCCGGTCCAGCCGTAGGGGAAGCTCGGGGCCTAAGGCGGGGCAGAACGGCATCCGGGAGATAAATGTGGGGCGTGGGGAGCTCTTCGGCGTTCGTTCCAGCGACTTAGGATTTAATAGAGGAAGCTTGGGAAGCTCCCGTTCTGCTATTGAACTACGCCCGCTCGTTGATTCTGATGGTACTCAGGAATGGATTTTCCGTACAGCAGTTTGAGTGATTCTGCAGCTCGGTCGCCATCCGGAAACGAAACATTCCGTCATTCGTCCCGGGCTCCGCAGATCGATGTCCGCAGCAAGGAGAACTGACCTGACGAATTCAAAGAACGCGTTGCCGGCACTATCCTCTAATTCCGTGCGTGTACGCGCCGCAGCGTGGCCGCCTCGCTCACATTGAGTGCGAGCCGGCAAGCCTCGATCGTTTCAGCCCACCGAAGGACCTTCAGAATTGTCAGAGGCGCTGCTAGCCGGCGAGAGAAATCGCAGTTTCAGGGGCCGCTCCCGCCGGATCTCCTCCTCCAAGTGGCGGCCACGCGCTTTGAGCAAATCATCCAGCGCGATCAACCCCAAAAATTCACCGGTTCCAGGCTCGATGACCGGCATCCTTGTGAACCCTTTCTCGGCCATTCTGTACACGACGACACGCAATGGTTCGTCGGGGGAGGCTGCGACCGTTTCGCGTCTGACGATTTCACTCAGCGGACGCTGCAAGGCGGCCTGCCCCTCATCGGCAACTCGCTTGCGAACGTCATCGCGTGTCAGCACGCCCACGAACTGACCCGCCGCGTTGACCACGGGCAGCAACCGCTGGCTCCGCCGATGATTCGTCCTTAGCGACTGTTGCAATTCTCCGAGCGTGGTCGTCGCGGACAACACCACAGCCTTGGTGCGCATCACGTCGCGGACAAAAAGAATCTCCAGCGGATCGACTGCATATTCCCGGCTCAAGTGATAACCGCGGCGCGCTACTTTCTCGGTCAAGATCGATCTTTTCAGCGTGAGTACCGTGAATGCGTGAGCGATCACACTGCCAACCAGCAATGGTAGAAAAACGTTCCCGTCGTGCGTCAATTCAAAGGCAAATACGATGCTCGTGAACGGCGAACGCATCGTGCCACCCAACACCGCGCCCATGCTGATCAATGGCCAGAATCCGGCGCCTTCGTTAGGAAGGAACATGGCTTCAAGGCCTCCAAGTGCTCCACCCATCATCAGCAACGGCGCCAAAACGCCGCCGGATGTCCCCGAGCCAAGCGATACCGCCCAGATGAACCATTTCACCAGCAAGACTCCAAGTATCACGTGCGTCGTCACGTTGCCTTGCAGCAATCCGCCGATGGTGTCGTATCCCACGCCCAGCGCCTGCGGAAAAATCAATCCGCCCAAGCCAATCACCAGCCCCCCAATCATCGGCCACCACATCCAGTGAATTCGGAAACGTTGGAATGCGTCCTCCGCGGCGTAAACCGACATGGTCAGCAAAGCCGACAACACTCCGGCCAGCAAACCTACCAGAACACATCCCAAAAGACCTTTCGGCCCGATGAAAAGCGGGTGCTCCGGCACTGGAAACAATGGTCCAAGTCCCAAGAGATAGCGCCTCAGCACGGCTGCCATTGCGCTAGCCAAAGCCACAGGAACCAAGCTACGAGGTTTCCACTCGAAGAGGAGAAGTTCCACCGCGAGCAGCACGGAGGCCACAGGGGCCGCGAACGTCGCCGACATCCCAGCCGCCGCCCCCGCCACCAAGAGGGTCTTGCGCTCGGCGCTGGTCAGGTGGAAGAGTTGCGCAATCATCGATCCGACCGCTCCGCCCGTCATTATGATCGGCCCCTCCGCGCCAAAGGGTCCGCCGGAACCAATCGAGATGGCCGAAGAAATCGGCTTGAGCAATGCGACTTTTGGCTCGACACGGCTCCCGTTGATCAGGATCGCTTCGATGGCCTCGGGAATTCCGTGTCCGCGAATTCGTTCCGAGCCATAGCGGGCCATCAAGCCAATAATCAGCGCGCCGCCAACCGGCACAAGCACCGCAAAGATTCCCAGGTGATTCCCTGCCGGTGAAGCCAACGCCGTGCTCCACCGCCCGAAATAAAAAAGGTTCGTGAATAGTCCGATGAGTCGCAGCAGTGCCAAAGCAACAAACGCGGCTACAACTCCGATTGCCAGCGCCAGCCCAGAGATCGGCAACAGTCGTGTCGTCGCCGTGAAGTCGCCAAGCACATCCCACGATTTGCTATGCTCGCTGTACCCTGATTTTCTATTGCCGCGCTCTGCATCTGTTTCGGTAGGATTACCTACGTTTGTCACACACTCTCCGTCCTGGTGAATTCCTTGCCTGATTGAGGTCTTGGCGCTGACGCGGGTATGCCAGCATTTGATGGATCGCTTGGACCAGGTGGCGCTGAAACGCCCGCCCTGCGCGCTATATCGTCTGCATCTCGGAGCGCAGTTCCTTAAGGACCTGGTACTCCCCTTGCGCTGATCCCCGATGTCACCGTGATATTATATCGTACTGCGATACTTAGGGCCAGCGCTCGAGGACCTCAAGCGGCTGGTTTTGTCGTGAGGGTAAATGATGCCGCTGCCTAACACATGTGCAAAAGAAGTGAGCGAATGAACCTGGGAACGCTTCATGCTCATAATGTGGTCAACCTGAATCCCGCGTACAGTCAGCGCATCGGCGATGAGCGAACGATGGCAACGCCATGGAACCGCTTCCGCGCACATGATCGCGCTCCGCTTCTGCCCGGCCAATTTCATCAATCGGTGTAGTCCAGCTTCAAACTCGGAGGTCTGCATATAATCAGCAAAGCCACGAAATGAGGAATTGCGCCAGCCCATGTTCGGCAAATCGCGTCGTGCATGGCGCAAGCCCCCGAGCTTCCGCAAATGCACGTAGCCAATCCTCGCGGCTCGCAGCTTTGTAGACAGGATCTTCCGGTTGAACTGAGGGTTATGTCTCGATCGGGGGATACTGCGTATGTCTATGACGCGCTTGACGCGGTGCGCCCGCAGAAACCCGAGAAAAGCTTTCCATGTGCGCGTCGAATGCCCAATCGTCAGGACGGCGGGGATCATGAGTTCGCTCAGTAGCCAGCAAAGTCCTCGGAGCGGATATCGTCCTCGTTCGCCCCAGCGCTTGTGAGAGTCTCTTTCATTGCAGTCATCATCGCCGGTGGATCCTTTTCATCGAGCGCACGAAAAGGAAGATTTTTTTCAGAAATCGCCTGCTCCACGCGCGCCCTAATTGGCAGCGAAATAGCAATCGGAGGAGAGCGCCGTATTCTTCGCCACATCCATCCAGCACTGCCTTTCTTTATCAAAACGCTTCTTCAGAGCGGCGGGGGGCAATTCCGTGGTTATGAATTCCCCTTCGCCTTTCTCCGGCTTGCGGGTCTCAATCACCTTGCGCAACGCTCCTGCTGGAGAGGTCAGAAAGTAGGTCCTGACGGTGGGCGTTTCACGGAAAATGACGATGTCTCCATGGTTTTTCGCGGAAACATTGAAGCCGATCATATCCGTTCCTCTGATTTTAGCGGCAACCTGTTTCACCGCCACGGTCTCCGGGTGTGGCGTCAGGCCCAAGAGGTAGGAAAGCGTGGGGGGCATGAGCGCGTCCTTGCCCATGGCACCGACCGTGCGGCGAACCATCAGGGCCAGAGGCTTCTCTGTGTTTTTGGCGTCTTGGGCCAAGGCAGGCAAGCCAGCCAGCACCACCAAAGTCACCACGATCACTCGTCGCACTCCGTACCTCCCGAGACAGATGTTTGACTACTCGAATTGCTTTTTGAACTGGGAGAACTGTTGACGCAGATCCGCGATCTCCTTCTCGAAGTCCGCTACGTTGTGGCGAAGTGCCGCGACCTCTTTCTCCAGAAGCACGATGCGTTCTCCATCAACGGAGCTCGTGGCTGTGCTCGCTTCGACTTCGGACTCCGGCTCGAAAGACTCCACGTCGCCGGACAAAAGATGTGCGTAGCGGGATTCCTTGGTGCCCCGTTGGCGGGGAAGAACTTTTGCGAGCGGGGGCTCGCGCTTCATCAAGTGTTGGAGGCTCGATTGCACGGCGCCGAGGTCTTCGAAGGGATGCATGCGCTCGGCGCGAGTGCGCAACTCGCCGGGAGTCTGCGGACCGCGCAGCAACAGAACGCAGAGGATAGCAACTTCGTGACGATAAAAGTTGAAGGCTTCCTGGAGGCGGTGTTCGTATTTGGTGACGCGGCTGTCCGAGGCGCTGACGTAGCGGACCAGGGATTGCCCGTCCAATGAATGCAGGGCCTGGCGGACAGCGGCTTCGTCGAGATTCATGACTGGATCGCGGTTCGATTTCTGGTTGCAAGCGTTGACCAGAGCGTTCAGTGAAAGTGGATAGTATTCCGGTGTGCTGATTTCTTTTTCGATCAGCGAGCCGAGCACCCGGCATTCGACTTCGTTAAGGAGGACATTCATGCCTTGGAATGATACAACGGATGGTGACCGCGAGAAGCGCGCGGTGGCCCGGTGACTGGTGGCTACTACCGGAAGAAACAGGGAGTGCGAGAGGCTGCCGTTGGGGGAGCAATTCGACGGCTGCAGGGGAGATGCGCGGCCATCCCCGCGAAGTTTGGCGTTGTACTCCGACCCCGTTTATCCTGCGTCCTAAGAAGGAATCCTTCGACCTAGGAGAAACTCTTATGGCCAACTCTGGCGTGCAACGGCTCTCGGCCATCTATCGTCCCTCACATCTTCTTCCCGTCTGCTTGGTATGCGCGGTTTCTCTGTTCCTTCTATCCACTGGCGTGAATGGGCAATCCACCGAACGTGGTGAGCAGGGCAAGGATGAACTTCGCACGGATGACCTTCGCAAACTGAATCGATCGGTCGACGCGCTGATCAAAAAGGTTTCACCGAGCGTGGTGCAAATATTGGTTACCGGTTATGGACCGCTGGAAGGAGGAGAGCGCGGAAACACCGCCTCGGTGATCGGCCGGCAGCGAGCCATCGGTTCCGGATTCGTGATCGATCCCAGCGGGTACATCGTGACGAACGCGCACGTGGTGAATGGAGCGCAACGCGTGCAGGTGGTGCTGCCTCCCGCGAATGAAGAGGGGTCACTGCGGGCCGCGCTCTCGACGCGGACAACGGTCGTTCCCGCAAGAATTGTCGGCGTGGCGCGGGACATCGATCTGGCGCTGATCAAAGTGGACGCGGAGAAACTGCCGGCGCTCGGGCTAGCCGACTACCGCAAATTGGGACAAGGCGAATTGGTTTTTGCCTTCGGCAGCCCGGAAGGGCTGCGCAATACGGTGACGATGGGAGTGGTTTCAGCGGTGGCACGGCAGATCGATACGGATTCACCACTGATCTACATCCAGACAGATACAGCCATCAATCCGGGAAATTCGGGCGGGCCGCTGGTGAACGTGAATGGCGAAGTGGTGGGAGTGAACACGTTTATCCTGTCGCAATCGGGAGGAAACGAAGGCCTGGGTTTCGCCATTCCGAGCAGGGTGGTGAACGTGGCGTTCCAGCAATTGCGCAAGTATGGCCATCTGCACCGAGCTGAGATTGGGATTGGAATTCAGACCATCACACCCACGCTGGCGGCGGCCCTGAACCTTCCACGCACTTATGGGGTGGTGATCTCCGACGTGCAGCCAGGCGGCACAGCCGAAGCCGCTGGAGTGCAGATCGGAGACGTGCTGGCTGGCGTCGACGGAAGGGCGGTAGATAATCTGCCGTTCGTGGCGTTTCATTTCTTGTCCATGGAGACAGGAGACAAAGTCCACCTTGACCTCCTGCGCGGCAAAGAGCGTTTCGCTTTGGATGTGAAAGTCATGGACCCGCCGCACGATATGGATCAAATCGCAGCGCTTGCCGATCCGGAGAAGAGCTTGGTGTCCACGCTGGGGATCCTAGGAGTGGAGATTGACCAAAAGATTGCGGCGATGACGACGGACTTGCGGGACCCGTACGGAATCCTGGTGGCGGCGCGGGCGGCCGGGGCGGCAGTGGAAGTGCCGCTGAATAGCGGCGATGTGATTCGCACCTTGAATGGACAGCCGATGACGACGCTCGGCCGCCTGCGCAGTGCGTTGAAGGCGTTGCCACCAGGAGCGCCGGTGGCGCTACAGATCCAGCGGGACCAGAAGCTGCTCTTCCTGGCATTCACATTCGACCAGCCATGAAGGAAATGGGGGGCGTGGAGAGGCAAGTGGGCTAGGCAGCTGACGCAACTCAGCCCCTTCAATTTTCAGGGCTGGGGAAGGGTGTACTCGAATTCGTAGGAATGCTTGCCTTCGGCAATGTTGATCGTCATTTGGCCCGCGAGGCCGACTAACTGGCCGGTGCCGGAATCGGGGACAACCGTGATGGATTGTTGCGGCGCGCCGCGCGTCAGAGTGCCACTGTGTTGGAACACGAAGCTGCCGCTGCGGCCTTCGAGCGTTCCAGTGATCCGCTCGATGGCAACGTAGCCGGCGGAGCCTTTGACGTCTGTGCCAGCAGTCAGCATCTGCCCTTTGCTGGTGGCATCGAGGTCGCCGTGAAATTGCTTGTCGATGGACATCCGAGCGAGAGTTGAACCCTCGGCTTTATCTTCCGGTGGCTGAGGGACGAGCTTTACTTCGAATGTTCCGCTTGCGTGTGCGGCCATGGGCGTTCTCTTCTGGGTGGGGTTTGCTGGTGACGGGTGTGTCTGTATCTGCGCTAGAGAGCCAAAGGCAAACGATAGGCAAAGAGTGGCGAAGACACCGACTCCGGGGCGAAATTGCTTTCTCATAGATGCTCCGAGATGCCCGCGGCACGTCCATCCTGGCAATTCCGTTGTGGGCACGGTCACAATTAGGGTAGCAACGACCTTCACGAATTGAACTATCTATTCCGGGCGCTGAACGCAGATCCAAAAAATCGAGAAGCCCTGCGCTGGAGCTTTTTCCAAAAACTGGGAACACGGTAGCGGATCGCGCCGCCGCACTCATCGCAGAGAACTTGAATGATTTCCCGCGGATCCGGTGAATTTTGCTTGTCTTCGATCCCGTCAACCCACTTATCGCAACGATTACAATAGAAGGACGGTTGTTCCTTCGCGGTCTGCAATTCCATAAGAATCATTCCTCCGGTCACCCCGGCCACTATATTTCGGCACACCGTCCCTGTGGCCGAAAGGAAATGAATAGGATCAGTTTAGCCGGAAATGGACGCCCGTGGCGCAGAAATGTTAATTGATAACCGTAGCGGGAAGACTCGCCGATCGACGATTGCTCGCAAGAGCGCTCACGTCAAGAGACGGCCGGAAGCGAATACGCCATGGGGGTCGAAGGCGGTCTTGAGGCGGCTAGAAAGAGACTGACCGGTTTCTAAGGGTTGAGACCGAACGTCCAAACGGGACCGGGACTTGGCTGAAACGGAATTCATCTTAGCTGGCGGAGATTTCCGCCGGACGGAAAAATCGTGCCAAATGTTGACCGCTTGGTTGAAAGAAGGCGGAGCGAACAGAAGCGTGGGGTCGCCGGCGGATGCCAAGGTGGCGTCGAAGACTTGAGCCGAGACCTGCGCCAGGCGCGCGGTGGTTTCATCGTTTGTGGAAGCTGGGAGCAGAGCGAAGTACATCGTGCCGCTGGCGCGGGCTAGCAGTGCATGGGGAAGTCCGGCGCGATCGGCGATTTGCTGCAAGTCTGTGAAAAGGGCGGCGTGGTGCGACGGGAGGACGCTGAGCTTGAAGATGGTAGTGGCGGTCGAGGATTCCAATAAAAGGGATAGAGTTTCGCGGAGGCGGCCCCAGAGGCTGGGGCGCGTCAGGTCGTCGAGCAAGGCTGTCGAAGTCGCGTGAGATTGTTCGGCGAGACCCAAGAGGTTACGGGTGTAACGATCGAGGACTTCGGCAGGGCCGGCGAAGGCAGCGCAAAGTTGCCACTCGCTCGGATGAAACCAGGTGCCGATGGAAGGAAGTGAGTGGTCAGAGGCTTTTTGGTGCTCGCCAGAAAATACGGCAGTTTCCGGCGTCGCAGGAGTTTTCTCATAGAAAATCTTCGCGAGGCCGGGACTGACGATATCGAAGGTGAGTGGGGTGAGCGGGGATTGCGAGATAGCGTGACGGAGAGCGAGTGCTGCTTCCGCGGTGGGAAACGATGCGACGAAACCGCGGCTGCCGGCGATGGGCGCGGGAAACGTGCGGAAGTTGAGGCGGGTGATGACGGCGAGGGTGCCGAGGGAACCGATGAGGAGTTTGTGAAGGTCGTAGCCGGTAACGTTTTTGACAACGCGGCCGCCGCTTTTCGTAATGGCGCCAGAGCCGGTGACGAATTCGGCGCCGATCAGGAAATCGCGCGCGGTGCCGTAGAACTGGCGCAGTGGCGAGTCGATCCCGGAGGCGATGGTGCCGCCGATCGTGCTGAGGGAATACCAGGGAACGAGGAGCGGCAGGAATTGGCGGTGTTCGAGCAGCGTGGCGTTCAATTTCGCGATGGACGTGCCGGCGCCCACACTTAGAGTAAGGTCGCCGGGATCGTAGTGGACGATTTGATTGAGAGCGGTCATGACGAGAGCGATGTCATAGCGGGTGGGGGGCATGCCGATGCGGAGTTTGGTGCGCGCACCGCAGGGGATGAGGGCTAGTTTCTCGAGCGCAGCGAAGCGGACGATTTCGGCGACTTCTTCCGAGGAGGAAGGTTTTGCAACGACGGAAGGGACAATTTCGTAGACGCCGTAGCTGGCGCAGGCGGTGGGATCGGAGAAGACTCGCGAAGCGCCTAGGATGGCTTCCAAAGCCGGTACGAGATTGGTGCGAGGACTAGTCATGGAACTAGGGAAGGATGGGGAAGTAGACAGTTAAAAGTTGAAAGGAAAGGAAAGAATTAACGCAGAGGACCGAGCGAGCACCGAGGCCACCGAGAACAGTAGCAAGGAGAATGATCATGCCGCGCTCGGATGAGAGGAAGCATAGGGGCGGACGCGGATTTCACCGCAACCTTTGCTTAAGGGAAAGATTTTGCCGGGGTTGAGGGCGCAATCCGGGTTGAAGGCGTCGTGGACGCGGCGCATGAGATCGAAGTCGGCGTCGGAAAAGAGGAGCGGCATGAGTTCGGATTTTTCCATACCGACGCCGTGTTCGCCGGTGAGCGCGCCACCGACTTCGACGCAATAACGGATGATTTCGGCAGAAGCTTCGAGGGCGCGTTCAAATTGCATTTTGTCGCGCGGATCGAAAAGAACGATGGGGTGGAGGTTGCCGTCGCCAGCGTGGAAGATGTTGCCGATTTGAAAGCCGAATTGATCGCCGATTTGCTGGATGCGACGCAGTGCTTGCGGAAGTTTCGACCGGGGAATGACGCCGTCGAGAACGTAATTGCTGGGGGCCAGGCGGCCGAGCGCGCCAAAAGCGTTCTTGCGGCCTTTCCAGAGGAGCTCCCGCTCGGCGTTGTCGCGGGCGACGCGGACTTCACGGGCGTGATGTAGGTTACAAACTTCAGTGATCGCCGCAGCCTGGGCGGCGACGGTCTCGGCGAGGCCCTCTACCTCGATGAGGAGCACGGCGGCGCTATCCATGGGAAAACCGGCATGGATGTAGTCCTCGACAGCGCGAAGAGTCCAGCCATCGAGCATTTCGCACGCGGAAGGAGTAATAGCGCGAGCGGTGATGTCGACTACGGTTTCGGCAGCATCGTCAACGGAATCGAAAATGGCGAGAAGTGTTTTCACGGCTTCGGGCTTGCGCGAAAGTTTTACGGTGATTTCAGTGATGAGAGCGAGTGTGCCTTCCGAGCCGACCAGCAGGCCGGTGAGATCGTAGCCCGAGGCGTCGCCGTGCTTGCTGCCGACGCGGACCATTTCGCCGTCGGGAAGAACGAGTTCGAGAGCGGTGACGTGATTGGTGGTGACGCCGTAAGCGAGCGTGTGCGGGCCGCCGGCGTTTTCGGCGACGTTTCCGCCGATGGTGCAGGACTTCCAACTGGAGGGATCAGGGGCGAAGTACAGACCGTGAGACTCGGCGGCGCATGTGAGTTCGTAATTGACAACGCCGGGTTGGACCACGGCGCGCTGATTTTCGGCATCGACTTCGAGGATGCGATTCATGCGCGCGAAAACCAACATGACGCCGCCGGTGCGCGCCAACGCGCCTCCGGAAAGTCCTGTGCCGGCGCCGCGTCCGACGATGGGGACCCTGTGTTTCGCAGCGAGTTTTACAATGTGGGAGACTTGCTCCGTTGCTGTCGGAAAAACGACGACATCGGGGCGGCCTTTCTCGATCGAGCCATCGTATTCGTAAAGAAGCAGGTCCTCGGGCTTATAAAGGACCGAGTCAGAAGCGAAGGTTTCTTCAAGTTCCCGAAGCAGGCCGATGTCCATGATGGTTCCGAGCACTGGAGCTCTCCGGCCACTATAGCCGTATTCGGGAGGTCCATTCCAGCCGGGAAGATCGGTCGAGGCTGCTTTGGCGGTATCGGGGATTCGCTCTCGTGAATCACTATGAAAAGAACTGAAATGGACTTGAAAGGTAAAATATCGCGGAATAGAATAAAGCCTGCTCAATGCCGCGATCGGAGGTGACGTTCATGCGGATCCTGCCTGCGCGATTCTGGGCTTCCTGGAAGACTCCCATCCAAATCTTGTTTGGTTTGTTGGTTTTGGGTCTGGCTGTGCCCATGCTTGGTCAGCAGGATTTCTTGAGTAAGCCGCCCGCTCTGTGGACGGAAGAAGATGCGTTGAAGGTTTTGAACGATTCGCCGTGGGCGCACTCCGTAACAACGTCGACTCAGGAGGAAGCTTGCGGATACAGGAACCCGGCGATTCCGGGGGAGTTCACTCAGGAACAGTCCGAATTGGGCGAATTGCGTTATCCCACCGCAGCATCCATGCAGGTAAAATCGGACGGCGCCGAATATCTGATTCGGTGGAGCTCTGCCAAGCCGGTCCAGGCGGCCGTCCAGCGGTTGATTGCCGCGCCCGATGAAAAATGGCCCGAGTACAGGAATAGGTATAGGAGAAACGATCCTTCCTACGGGCGAACGGACCTTTCAGGGGGCCGCTACAACCTGAATGACATGATAACAATCTCTGTTATTTTGAAGAAATCCGGCCCCGGCGGCACCAGCCTCGGCGATTATGCTTTTGGCTCCCGGAGAACTTATCCTGTTAAGGGGCTTGACCCATTCATCTGTGCGGGGCTGCGGACTGCCAACGGCGTCGTTTATGCTCGTGTGGTCAGCGATTTGGGTCACTTGCCCGATCATCCAGCGATTACCATGTCCTTTCCGAGCCGTGTCGAGGGGAAACCATTGATCAGCAAGCTTGATGAAAAGGTGGAGTTTCGGTTTGTGATCCTGCAGCGAGTTTTCGAGACGACATTTACGATTAATGCGAAGGATCTTCCGGACGGATCGCAAACAGGCCTGTATTTTCCGACGACTTTTACCGACCTGAACGAATCCTCCAACTCGCCGGTTGCAACCAATCAGTAGCGCCCCTGCCCAGCCCTCGTACCCTTATTAATGGAGGTGCCCTGCATGCCCTTGGCCTGAGGCGCTTAACCTGTGTTAGTGTGAATTCCCCAAAATATGAGAAGAGGAAACGATGGCGAAACCGAAAGTGTTTGCGACTCACAGCTTGTTTGATGCCGCGCGGCAAATTCTTCAGGAAACCTGCGAGGTCGAATACTGGGCAAAACCGGAGCGTCCGCCACGGGAAGAAGTTTTGCGGCGCGTGAAGGACAAAGAAGGCCTGATCTGCCTGCTGACCGAGAAAATCAACGAGGATCTGCTAAGTGCTGCGCCGAACCTGCGCATCGCTGCCAATGTGGCCGTGGGATTCGACAACATTGACGTGGCCGCCTGCACCAAACGCAGCGTGATAGCGTCAAATACGCCGGGCGTGCTGGACGAAACAACGGCGGATTTTGCGTGGACACTGCTGATGGCGGTGGCGCGGCGGCTGAGCGAAGGCGAAGCGCTAGCGCGGTCGGGAAATTGGAAAAACTGGGATCTGGATCAGCTGGTGGGCACAGACGTGTGGGGCAAAACCCTGGGCATCGTGGGATTCGGGCGAATTGGACGAGCAGTGGCACGGCGCGCGAGCGGTTTCCAGATGAGAATAATTTACACGGATGCGGTGCGCGCGTCGGAAGCGGTGGAGAAAGAGCTGAAGGCGGAGTTTCGGGACCTGAACGCGCTGCTGGCGGAATCGGACTTCATCAGCGTGCACGTGCCGCTATTGCCCGAGACACGGGGATTGTTGGACACGCCGAAATTCCACCGCATGAAGCCGACGGCTTTTTTGATCAACACTTCGCGCGGGCCGGTAGTGAATGAAGCCGCGCTAGTGGCGGCGCTGGAGGCAGGGAAAATCGCGGGCGCCGGGCTGGACGTTTATGAAAAAGAACCGTTCATTCATCCCGGGCTGAAACGTGCAAACGTGGTGCTGGCGCCGCACATGGCATCGGCTTCGCTGGAGACGCGGACAAAAATGGCGTGTATCGCGGCGGAAAACGTCGTTGCGGTGTTCACGGGGCGGCGGCCGCCGAACATATTAAATCCGGAAGTGCTGAAGACATCCTAGCGAATTTCCAGGCAAACCTCTCATGCCGCAACTAAAGCAGCTCGCCCGGCAGATTTTCGACGAAACGCTGGCGGCTATCGATATTTCCGCGACGATGCAGCGCAAACTGCAACGCAAGGGAACGGTGCTGAAGTGCGGCGAGGTAAGAATCGATTTGCGTAATTTCGAAAAGTTGCGCGTGGTAGCGATCGGAAAAGCGGCGCACGCCATGGTGGATGGCCTTGCACTTGTGTTGGCGCCATTTTTGAGGATAGAAGGCGTGGTTTCAGCACCGGCACCAGCGCGGAAACCCGTGCCCGGAATGAAGTATTTCGTTGCTGGTCATCCGGTGCCGAATGCCGAGAGCTGGAAGGCGGCCGAGGCGATTTTAGCGCTACTGAAAAGGTGCGATGAAAAGACGCTGGTTTTCTTTCTTCTTTCGGGAGGCGGATCGGCTCTTGTGGAGCTACCGCTGGACCCCGGGCAAACACTGGAAGACGTTCAGAAGATGCACCGCGCCCTGGTGGCCTGTGGCGCACCGATTGAAGCTATCAATACCGTCCGAAAACACTTCTCCGCCGTGAAAGGCGGCCGGCTCGCGGCAGCAGCAAACAAGGCGACAAAGGTGACGCTGGCGGTGAGCGATGTTCCGGTGGGAAAAGAGTCGGCGCTGGCGTCAGGGCCAACTCTGGCCGATCCCACCACCATCGCCGATGCGAAACGGATTATCGTTGAGTACTCGCTTCGTGAAAAGTTTTCGCCGGCTCTGCAACACTGGCTCGACAAGGCTACCGTGCCGGAAACTCCGAAAGCCGATGCCGCCGCGTTTCGAAACTCTCATTTCTCGTTGCTGCTGGGGATGGACGACCTGTTTCATCCGGCACATCACGCGGCGGAATCAAGGGGATTCATTGCTTGCTGCGACAACGCGACCGATGACTGGCCAGTGGAAAAAGCGGCGTCGTACTTGCTGGAACAGCTCGAAGCGCTGCGGAGAACACATCATGGGCAACGGGTAGTGCTGATAGCGGATGGCGAAGTCAGTTCACCGGTGACCGGGAATGGAGTCGGAGGTAGGAATTCAGCTTTCGTGCTGGCCTGCGTGGAAAAAATCGCGGGGAGGAAGGTTGCGGTGCTCAGTGCAGGCACCGATGGGATCGATGGGAACAGTCCGGCTGCGGGAGCAGTGGCGGACGGGGAGACTTTGACGCGGGCGCGCGCGATGGGACTCGATCCACTGGAGGCTTTCCGGCAGAGTGACGCGTTTGCGTTTTTTTCGCGGCTGGCGGATGCGATTGTTACCGGGCCCACGGGGAACAATCTCCGCGATCTGCGGATCTTGGTTGCAGCGCCGTAAACATCTCGATGGGAAGACAAAAATAACAGCGAGATCGCGGCGAGTCCCGAGATCACAGAGAAGAGGCGGGCGCCTGCTCACTGCCTTGGGGGCGGGAGGCGCTTCTCGATGGACTTGAGGCGCTCACTCATTTCCTGAAGCAGGCGTTCCAGCTTTTCCAGCTGTTGCTCAGTGGCCGACGGTCCACCAGCCCCGCTTTCGGAAGACTCTGCGTCGGCGTCCTCAGAACCGGGATGGGCTCCCAGTTTTCCGTCCGAAGGTTTCCTTAGGCGCGCGATTTGTCCCTTGATCATCGGCGCCATCTCAATGCTGAGGTCGTCGCTCTTCAGCAGGGCTTCGAGCGCGGGAATGGCGTTGGCGTCGCCGCGTCCGCCGAGCGCATAGATCGCAGCCATACGGACCGGAAAATGCTGGTCGCTGAGATAGGCAGCAATCTGCTTGGTGATGTCCTTGTTGTCCTTCTGCAGACTCGCGAGGCTGCGGATAGCTGCGGTGCGCGAATCGATAGGCTTGCCGACTGCCGACCATTGCTGAAGAAGTGGCACGGCCTTATCGTCTCCCAGCGAACCAAGCGCGCGAAGAGCGGCATTACGCAGGAATCCGTCCGGTGAATTGCTGACGACGGCGCTTTCGAGCGTGGCAAAAGCATTGGACCCCTTAAGACGGCCAACCGCCTGCAACGCGGAGGCGCGAGCACGATACGAATCGTCCTGCTTCGCGATGGCGTCGAGCTTCGCCGCGACGGCCGCGTCATCTTTGAAATTGCCAAGAGCGGTGACCACGCGACTGCGGACCCATGGCTTATCATTCGAATCGAGCGCGCCAAGAAGGAGCTTGGAGGCGGAAGGGCCGCCCAACTGGCCGAGGGTGTCGGCGGCCGTAGCGCGAACTCCCCAAGCTTTATCGTTGTGCAGCGTCTCTCCGAGGGCGGCAACGACTTCTTCGTCGTTCTTCATCTTGCCAAGCGCAACAACGGCGTCGGCGCGATCCGCCAGATCCGCGCCATTCTTCAGTTGATAGAGCCATTCTTTCTTTTCTTTGTGGAATTCAGCCGACTTGAGGACGTGGCCACCCTTATCGAAGAGCACCATCAATGGCGCAGTGTCCGCCGGAAAGGGCAAAGTCTGCTTGTCCTTCGAAACGGTGACGTTGTAAAGCTTGGGTCCCGACGCCGTGGTGATTTCGACATCGACCGGGGCGCGGAATAAGCCCACGCGCCCCTCGATTTTTTGGGTCTGTTTGACGGTGAGCATCACTTGGTGCTTCTCGCCATCGTACGTGTAGCTCAAGTCAAATTTCGGCGCGCCGGCTCCATACAACCACTGGCTGAAGAATTGATCGACGTTGGTATGCGTGGCCTCTTCGACGGCCTTGGCAAGATCTGCAGTGACAACGTTGCTGCCGCGGTTCACTTCGAGATAGTGCTTGATGCCGCGGTAAAAAGAGTCTTCGCCGATTTGGTGACGGAGCATGTAGAGCACCCAGCCCCCTTTACCGTAGGCGTTGCCGTCAAATTCGCTAGAATCGTCGAAATCGTGGCGCACGATCGGCTTGTTCCACAGACTGCTGCTTCCGAACCATTCACGGGCGTTGTTCCAGCGTTCGTAATCGGCTTGATCCTTGCCGAAGTGCGCTTCGGTCCACACCGCTTCGAGAAACGTAGCGAAGCCTTCGTTGAGCCAGACGTTGCCCCAATCTTTGCAAGTGACGAGATCGCCGAACCATTGGTGCCCGAGTTCGTGAGAGATTAAGTCATCTTCGCCGGTAAAGTATTCGGGAGCCAGCGCGGGATGAGTGAGGGAAGTGCCGGTGTTGGTGGTGGCGCTGGAATTCTCCATGCCGCCGGCAACGAAATCATCCACCATGACTTGCGCGTATTTCTCCCACGGGTAGTCGACGCCAAACTTTTTACTGAACAGCTCCATCATGGCCGGAGTGCGCCCGTAATTGATCGGCAGCCGATCGCCGCGGCCTTTCGGCGCGTAATAGGTGACGGGGATGCCGCGCCAGGAATCTCTCAGTTCGTCGAATTCGCCGGCGACCACGGTGATCAGGTAGGTGGAACTGGGGACCGACTCTTTCCAATACCAGGTTTTCAAGCCTTTGCCGGCGTCAGTGACGCTCATGAGTTTGCCGTTCGAAACGGTGATCCAGGAAGCAGGCACAGTGAGAATCGTTTCGGTCGTGAGCCGATCATTCGGGTAGTCATAGGTCGGGAGGTAATAGTGGGTGTCCTCCGATTCACCCTGCGTCCAGATCTGGCTGGGGCGGTCCGGATAATCTTTGTCTGGCAAAATGAAATACATTCCTTTTGTGGGCTTGCCTTCGTAGCGGATGGTGATTTCCAATTTGTCGCCGACCTTGGCCTCAGCCGCAAGGGGAATGATCAATTTCTCTTCCGCCGTCTGAAATTTCGCGACCGCCTTGTTAACAGTTACCTTTTGAATGGTGAGTCCCGCCGAGTCGAAAACGATTTTCGCAGTACCATCGCGAAGAATGGAGAGCGAGTGCGTGACCTCGCCAAGAACTTTTTTCTGCCCGAGGTCGAAGTGCATGGAAATCTTCGAATGTTGCAAATCATAGTCGCGGCTGTGTGCGTAAGGCTCGTCGGCGCGAAGCTGCGGCGCAGCAATGAGAGTTGCCAGCAACGCAGCCAGCGCAAAAACCGCCGGGCGACTGCGCTGGCGATTGGAGTTGCGATGGCATTCCATGATCATTCAGCTTTGCTCCTGTGAATTCGGTGTCCTGCCCGCTCCAACGCGGCAACGGCTGCCGACAGAGTTTCGGAAGCGACGAGCAGGTAATCAGTATCAAACGTCGAAACGGCAAACAAACTGATTTTTGCTTCAGCGAGCGGCGCCGCTAGCGAAGCCAGGACCCCGATTTCCGACAATACAAAAGGCCCATGAACTTTCAGGACGCCCCAGCCCGGCTGGGACTGAACGCCCGGGGGAACGCGCGAAAACTCGGTGACCAGGGAAAGTTCATCGCCAGTGCGCGTCACGGAAAAAAATGCACCCTGCGTGGCCCACTCGGGAATCGGCGCATCGGCCGCAAGTCGCGAGATAGCAAAGCGCTCCGGCAGCAAACTGAGTTCAAGGCGACGGGTCAGCGTGGTCATCGCGGTCTACAGCAGGCTCCTCACCAGACCACCATCGATGGCGATGGAAGTGCCGTTCACGTAGCTGGCGCGTTCCGAGGCGAGGAATGCGACGACGGCGGCAAATTCCTGCGGCGTGCCGAGGCGGCCAGCGGGGATTTCGCGTTCCCAATTGGCAAAGACTTCTTCGGGCTTGGAACCAGTGCGCGCAGAAATCGAACCAGCAAGGCCATCGAGGCGTGCGGTGCGCGTATAGCCCGGGCAGACATTGTTCACCGTGATGCCGTGGGCGGCATATTCATTGGCCAGCGTACGCGCCAGCCCGGTGACAGCAGCGCGAATCGAATTTGACAGCAGCAGCCCCTCGACTGGCTGCTTGACCGCCGACGAGGTAATCGTAATCAGGCGTCCCCACTTGTGCTTCTGCATCCGCGGCAGAACTTCCTTTGCAAAATAGATGGTGCTCATCAGAAGCTGCTCGATTGCGGAGCGCCAGGCTTCCGGCGGGGTGTTGTTAAACAAGTTAGACGGCGGACCACCGGAATTGGTAACGCAGATATCGATGCGCCCGAAGCGCGTCTCTACAGCCCCAACGAAGTCAGTAACCGCCTTGAAATCAGTCACATCCACAGCTCGATGAAACACTTCGCGGCCAGTAGATTTCTGCATTTGCGCGGCCGTTTCTTCAAGAGCGCCAGGTGTGCGCGCACAAATGGCAACGTGTGCGCCTTCACGAAGGAGCTCTTCCGCGACAGCGCGGCCCAGTCCTTTGCTGGCCGCTGCGACAATGGCTACGCGCCCGGTGAGCCCTAGATCCATCCCAGTACCCCACTCGAAAACCTCAATCGTCTCGCGAAATCCGAAGTGCGTCAATTGCTGGGTGCTCCCTACTTCCCATCGCCGGGCAGCGCTTGCCGAAGGATTTTGTTTGCCTGGCGAGGAACGCAGCACTAAGATGCAGTCAATTGCCAGCGTGTGGAGGTATTCATGCGGAAAACTAAGCGGTTGGTTGGTGCTGCAATTCTGCTGGGATGTTGGGGGTTTCCGGCCTGCGGACAACAGATCGGCAAGTTCGTTCCGATCCAGGCGGGGTCCGAGGTCGACCACGCCTTGACGGAGATCAGCGCCGCGACGGACCCGGCTCAGAAGCTGGCGCTTCTCGACAAATTTGCGGCGGGCCCCGGCAGCGAAGGCGACAATCCCATCTTGGCCGACGGTCTGTATGTCGACTACTACATCGAACAAAAGAATTACGACAAGGCGCTGGAATACGGAGACAAACTCTTCGCCCTGGATGCGGATAATTTTCAAAACGCGATGAACATGATCCGCGCCGCTTCGGAGAAAGGAGACTCCGAACGCGTTGTCGGGTACGGCGAGAAAGCGCAGGGAATTCTGAAACGCTACAAAGAAGCACCCGCACCTGCAAACACCGCACCACAAGTTTGGGAAGAGCAAAAGGCCAAGACACTGGAGAGCAACAAAGATGGCGTCGCATACATCCAGCAGGCGGTCTACAACGGCGCCCTTCAGGCCCGGGACGCGGGAAAGCGTGCGGCGCTGCTCACGCGGTTTGCCCAAGCCTTTCCGGATTCGCCTTACACCAATCAAGCGCTGGGCGTGGCTGCAACGTCTTATCTGCAGGCGCAGAACACGCCCAAAATGCTGGAAGTGGCCAACGGTCTGCTGGCAAAGGATCCCAACAATCTCGGCATGTTGCTGGTGCTCTCCGATTATTATTGCGACAAAGTCGATCAACTCGCCAAAGCCGAAACGTACTCTAAAAAGGCAATTTCACTGCTGGACGCCGCGCCAAAGCCGGAAGGCTTGACCGACCAACAATGGGCCCAACAGAAGGGCCTCCAGAAGGGCCTGGCGCTGAGTTCCTTGGGACAGGTGAATATCGAAAAGAAGGACAACGCGCAGGCAGTCGATAATCTGAAGGCCGCCGCGCCGCTGCTGAAGCCCGATGATGGGAGCTACGGGCGAAATCAATACCGTTTGGGATTTGCGCTGCTGAATCTGAAAAAAACCGCCGAAGCCAAGGAGGCGTTCACCCAAGCCGCTTCCGTGAATGGTCCCTATAAGTCGCTAGCACAGGACAAGTTGAGAGCCAGTGCAGGACCAGCGACGGCACGAAAGAAGACTCCCTAGAGGCGCGGAAGAATCGCGGTGGGTGGTTCGCGCATCTAAGAGCCGGGCGTGAAATAGGAAGTCAGTTGTATCCAAGGAGTGATACCTATGTCAGAAACAGCGATGTTTGGAGCGGGATGTTTCTGGGGCGTTGAAGCTGCGTTTCAGCGCGTGCCAGGAGTCCTAGACACAGCCGTAGGATACAGCGGCGGGGAGATGGCCAACCCCACGTACAAAGACGTGTGCACCGATGAAACCGGGCACGCGGAAGTGGTGCAGGTGGCCTACGATCCGGCGAAGGTGACTTACCAGCAATTGCTCGATGTTTTCTGGCAGGCTCACGACCCCACCCAGGTGAACCGCCAGGGACCAGACTTCGGCTCGCAATACCGCAGCGCGATTTTCTTCCATTCAGCGGAACAGGAAGCAGTGGCCAAAAAATCGCGCGACGCGCTTGACGCCAGCGGCAAACTCAAGCGGCCCATCGCCACGGAGATCATTCCCGCAAGCACTTTTTATCGCGCCGAAGAATACCACCAGAAATACCTGCAGAAGCGCGGCGTAGCCTCTTGCCACTTCTGAACCGGAGCACTCGCGCTGGCTAGTGGGAAGTGATCTGTTGTTCCTGCGTTCTAGCGGGGAACCCCGCAAGTTAACGAGGAATCCACTCCAACTGTCCTCTTGGCTCTTCTCATTCCATCTCTCTAAACGATCACGAGTTTAAAACTCCAGGCGCAATTGAAACGCGATCATGCGTGGGGTGCTATCACCGCCCAAACCGACGCCGAGTAAGCCCGTTGGCGGAGAGGTCGTGTAGGTAAGCGCTCCAAACCCGGTCTGCGTAGAAGGTTTTCCCGGAATCCCAGCAAGCACCATGCTCGGAAGCCCGAAATTCGGATGGTTGAATACATTGAAGAACTGAGTGTCAAACCGCAGCTTCAACTGCTCGGTTAAGGGAAACCATTTCGACAAATAGAAGTCGCTCCACGTGAAATTGGGACCGCGTAGCGCGTTACGACCGAGGTTCCCGAATTGACAATTCTTGGGGGTGTCGCCTCCAAAGCACGCCCCAGTACTGGGGTCCACGGTGGAGATAAAGGCATTTGGATTGAGCCATTGAACTGTGCCCGGTTGTGTGACACCTGGAATCGGGTTGTGTTCATAGATCGGGACGCCGGGAATAACGCTTGCGAATTGCGGCCCGCTGCCGTTCACGATGCCATTTCCATTTGCTGAATAAGGCGTGCTCAGGACGGAGAACGGAATCCCGCTATGCCAAAACACGGTTCCCGACACTTGCCAGCCGTTTAGCGCGTATCCCAGAGGTCGGTTGCCGACCTTGACTGGCAATTGATAGACGTATTGAGCGTTGAGATTTTGCCGGATGTCGTAGTCGCACGGGCCATAGTCTCGTGCTAAGTCTCCTGGGAGGGGGGACAAGATTCCTCCGGCCGAGAACTGCAGGAATCCGCCGTTTGAGACGGTGTCCATGCAACGGCTCCAGGTGTAGTTCAGTTGTCCCATGAAGCCGTTTCCAAAACGCTTCATGGCGGTCATTTGCAGCCCACTGTAGTGACTGTTCGCGCCGGTGGAAAATTGCGTTACTGCCCCGAATCGTGGATCGGTAGATTGCGCAAAAGGAAAAGGCACAAAGCAACCAGGACAAATGGTTTGATGACCGTTTACTTGTGTTAGGTAGGGCTGATTTACTGCACGAGTGCCGACGTATTGTATGTGGAAGCTTCCCGTAGTTCCCAACTGATGTTCCAAACCAAGACTCCACTCCATGAAGTATGGGGCGTGAAGTTTTCCGTCGGGTACTGCCGTGATGGCCACCGGAGGAAGACACGTTGCCGGATTCGCTTGTGCCGATGCGCAGGAAAGCTGGCCCTGTGTAAATCCCAAACTGAACACCTGATTGGCGGCAACGGTCGCGTCAATCGCACTGTTCGGCACTCCCGGCGCGATGGCTGTGCCGCCAGCGGTTCCAAGAAGTCCACCCTGAAAAGTCTGAACGTAAGGCGGATTGACGCCGACCACATCGGCGACGGTGCCAGGCAATATGTCGCTGAAAACCCCGAAGCCCCCACGCAGCACGGTCTTGGGTTCAAACTGCCAGGCGAGGGCTGTTCTGGGTTGCAGTATCGCGAGGGGCGTCGAGGAAAACACGTTTCCGAGACCGGTTTGCATGGCAGCATTCAAAGGCTGATGCACATCATGTGAGATGGAATCGAAGGAGCCCATCAGACGAGCGATATGCTGATGCGGATTCAACGGATTGGAATTCAATGCGTCGCGTATCCCGAAGGTCCACGTAAGCTTCTTGGTCACCTTCCAAGTGTCCTGTGCGTACAGATCGAGATTGAGGAAGTTAAACGGTTCGTTTGCTGATGTGGGAAAAGTCTTTGTTGCCGTAGATGCAACTCCATAAATGTATTGCGGCAGGGTCGTGTAGGTCAGAACCGGGACCATTCCCTGCCCGAAGTCATAGTCATTCAGCCGAAGAATGCGAGTATTGGTTCCAAAACGCAATTCGTGCGCCCCAAGGCTCCAGGCGAGATTGTCGTTGACAAAGAAACGGGAGGCGCGTCTTCCCTGGACCCAGGTGTTGTCAAGTCCCCCGACTCTCGTGAAAGGGGCGATCGCGCCGCTGCCTTCGAGAACGATGGGAAACGCGGCCAGCGTCTTCTGAAAATCCGCAGGCCCGAATAGGCTTTCGTACCACGAAAATGCGGGATTGAAGTAGTTCACCAGATTCTGCGAAAAAACATGCGCATATCCCGCAGCAAAAGAGTAAAGAGGTTGCGGGGAAAGAGCGTTGAAAACGGGGTTGATGGGATCGGTATAGGCGGCTTGCACTCCGGTATCCGTCTGAAACCGAAACCAGGTGGTGTTTTTCTCACTGATGTTGTAGTCGATTCGAACTGTCTGTACCTGTTCGTGATCAGCGCTGGAATGCGAAATACTCTGGCGATTCGCGCAGCCGTTTCCATCATTCGCTATTGCAGGCGCAAGTCCACCCACATCGAACGGACAGCCAAGCACGGTGAGTGGTGTTCCGTTGGTATTTCCGTAGAGTGAAAACATCTTCTGATAGAACGGCACCGACTGCGGTGATGGCTGATAGACTGACCCGGTGACGGAATCAGTTCCACCCAAGGGGAGTTGCTGCAAAACGTAATTCTGAAGTGCCGGAGTCGGAACTGTTGTCGCTGTGACGATGGGTAGTGCAATCCGAACCCACTCGCTATCGAAGAAGAAAAACAGCTTGTCGTGGATAATCGGGCCGCCCACACTGCCCCCGAAGTGGTTTACCGTCGATTGCGGCTTTTGTTTTCCTGCGGCATTCGTGAAATAGTCGGCCGCGTTGAACTTCGCGCCATTCCATAGCT
>Ga0210399_10000693_pt1 | contig 26528 bp, 21 predicted proteins | sample IncBWC14MmetaG_FD_150865 | JGI IMG/M metagenome (GOLD analysis project Ga0210399, IMG submission 150865) | Forest soil microbial communities from Barre Woods Harvard Forest LTER site, Petersham, Massachusetts, United States - Inc-BW-C-14-M | ecosystem: Environmental > Terrestrial > Soil >... | reverse complement strand
CACTTGCCCGCCGTTGAGGCCCGAAGCACGCTCGCCCAAGGCCTGCGCTTCGAGCACCAGCACGGCGCGCCCTGCGGCCGCCAGGTGCAATGCCGCCGACAAGCCGGTGTAGCCGGCGCCGATGATCGCGACATCGGCGGCTCTTGCGCGCGCGAGCGGCGTGAGTGCGGGAGCTGCAGTCGCAGTCGCGGACCACAGCGACTGCGGCGGCGCGGCCGGCATCGCCCTTCCCCCTGTCGATGATCGATTGTTGAGCTTCGAGAGCCTGCGGTCGGCGGCGGGACTCTATAGGCAGCGCGGCGCGCCGGTCAATCCAACGCACCAGCTGTGCCCTGCAACGCAGCTTCCGCCACGCCCGCCGTTGTGCCAGACTCCGCCGCGGTTTCGGGATCCGTTGCTGAGGGGGGCCGATGCAATCGTTTCCGCGCTGGACAGCGGCATTCGCCCTCGCGCTGGCAAGCGCGGCGCCCTGCGCCACGCCGACGCCGCCCCCGCCACTACCCGCCGAGCATCTGACGGTCGAGAAACTCCCGGCACCCGGCCCGCACTGGGTGTACGTGTTCGATGACGCCTTCGACAACGAGACCGACATGCGCGTGCACTTGTTCGACGGCGATAGCTTCCGCCGCCTCGGACAGATCGACGCGGGCTATTACTCGAGCTTCAACCTGTCGCCGGATGGCGCGACGACGGTCGTCGGCACCACTTACTTCGCGCGCGGCAGCCGCGGCGCACGCACCGACCTGGTCGAATTCACCGACAATCGTACGCTCACCGTCAGCGGCGAGATCGTGCTGCCGCCGAAGCGCGCACACACCCTGCCCTCGCTCTTCGATCTCGCCTACAGCAGCGACGCGCGGCTGCTCTACGTCTCCTATGTGACACCGGCGGCGAGCTTCGGAGTGCTCGATCCGGTCAAGAAGACCGTGCTGGGAGAGATCGACACCGCCGGCTGCGTGCTGGTGATCCCCTCAGGGCCCAATCGTGTGTCGTCGCTGTGCGAGAGCGGGCGGCTGCTCACGGTGACGCTCGATGCGCAGGGCAAGGAAGTCTCACGCAGCCTGTCCGAGCCGTTCTTCGACGCCGACCGCGATCCGGTATTTGTACAGGGCATTCCGACGGCCGAGGGTTACGCGTTCCTCTCCTTCCTCGGCGAGGTGCACGAGGTCGACTTCCGCGGCGCGCAGCCGCGCATGTCGCCACCCTGGTCGCTGCTGAGCGCCACGGAGCGCGGTGTGTGGCGCCCCGGCGCGCAACAGCCCGCCGCACTTCACGTGCGCCTCGGGCGGCTCTACGTGCCGATGCACAAGGGCGGCGAGGGTACTCACAAGGACGGCGGCACGGAAATCTGGGTCTTCGATATGGCGAGTCATCGGCGCCTGGCCCGCTGGCCGACGAAGTCCCAGGGGCTCTCGCGGGTGACCGTCGTGCAGGTGACGCAGGATCCCGCACCGGTGCTCTTTGCGGCCACCGAAACCGCCGACGTCGCCGTGATCGATGCTCTGAGCGGACGGATCCGTCATGTCGAGAGCAAGCTCGGCCAGACGCCGTGGATGATGCTGACTCCCTGACAGACACGGGGTACCCGATGCGCTCGCTCGATCAGGTCGTCGAACAGTCCGCACGCTCGCTGGCGCAGCGCACGTCGCGCCGCAGCCTGCTCGGTCTCCTCGGGCGGCTTCTGACCGGCGCCGCGGTGCTGCCGCTGCTGCCCATCGACCGCGGCAGCCGGGCGCACGCCAACGAGGCGCACCCGGGCCCGGACAGCGCCGAGAGCTGCGACTACTGGAAGTACTGCGCCATCGACGGCTTCCTGTGCGCGTGCTGCGGAGGAACCTCGACCGCCTGCCCGCCGGGCACGGCCCCCTCGCCGATCAGCTGGGTCGGCACCTGCCATAACGCGCGCGATGGACGCGACTACATGGTGTCCTACAACGACTGCTGTGGAAAATCCACCTGCGGCACCTGCGACTGTACGCGCGCCCAGGGCGAGAAGCCGATGTATCGGCCCTCGCGCAACAACGATCTCAACTGGTGCATGGCAAACGCCGACGCTAACTATCACTGCACGGTGTCGGTGATCCTCGGGGTTGCGGAGAAGTGAGGCGCTATGCTGGCGCAGCAGCCGCAGTGCTCGCGGTGCTCGCCGCGCTCACGGTCGCCGCCAGTGCCGCAGCGGCCGACACCTCCCCCGCCTACCCTGAAGGTGCCGCAACCTTCCAGACCAGCTGCGCCGTGTGCCACGGGCCCGCCGGGACGGGGCTCCCGGCGCTCGCCCCTCCGCTCCTCTCGTATCCCGCACGCTACGCGGCCGGCGCCGAGGGGCGGCGGCAACTGGCGCTGACGGTCCTCTACGGCATGTACGGCGACATCACGATCGAGGGTAAGCACTACGCCTTCCGCATGCCGGAGTTCGGCCAACTCGACGACGCGACCCTCGCGGCGGTGCTCAATTTCGTGGTGTTTGATCTGGCGCATGCGCCCTCGAGTGTGGCGCCGCTCACGGCCGCCGAGCTCGCCCCCGAGCGCGCCCATCCGCTCGATGGAGCGGCGGTGCGCGAGCATCGCAAGAGCGTCGCACCCGAGGAGCCGTGAGCGTGCAGCCGGGCCTCCGGGTGGCCGCGACGCTGGCCGCCGCCCTGCTCGCAGGCGTGTCGCTCGCCAGCCCGCAGCAGGACTACATTCTCTACTGCATGGGCTGTCACGGAGATCAGGGTCAGGGGGTGCCGGGCAAGGTCCCGCCGCTGGCCGGGTCGCTCGCCCTCTTCATGCGCAGCGCCGCAGGCCGCGACTACCTGCTGCGCGTGCCCGGAGCCGCCAACTCGGCGCTCACGGACGCGCAGCTTACGGCAGTCCTCAACTGGCTGGCGGCGAGCTTCCCGCCCGCCGCTGCGCCGGCTCCGGCCCCTGAGCCCTTCACCGTGGCGGAGCTCGCGCAGGCGCGCCGCCTGCCGCTCGCCAATGTGCAGGAGACGCGCCGCGAGGTGGTACGCGCGCTTGCCGCGAGCGGCCCGGCGCCGCCGTCTGCTTACTGAGCGCGCTGCGCGGCCTCTGCCAACCTCCTCACTGGCGGAAGATGACTGTCACGCCGATGGTACGCGGCCTGAAGGTGTATTCACGCTCCAGCCGCGTGTTGCCGTCGCCGGGATTGATCGACCAGTTGAAATCCGTCAGGGCGTGCGTGTTGGTCAGGTTGTCGCAGAACGCCGCGACCGACCAGGCGCCGAACTGCATTCCGGCCCGCAGGCTCGAGAATGAGGTGCCGGCCAGCTGGTAGTTCGCCGGGTCAAATTGCAGTGTGTTTCCCACCTGCGTCACCGCATTTCCATCCTGGCCAGCGCTCGGCCACTTGGCACGGCCCTGGTACTCGTAGTCGAGGCGCACGAAGCTGTCGTGAGTCAGGAAGTTGAACCGGTACTCGAGGCCGGCGGCCACGGTCACCGGCGCGGTCGGCTGCCCGGCGCCGGTCTCGCTGCTCTGCCCGACGATGGCGTCGCCATTCGCGACGACCGGTATCGTTTCAGTGGGACTCAGTCGCGAGTCCTGCGTGTAGCGCGCCGAGGTATAGCCGGCGGCGAGCTCCAGCGTCAGTGAGTCGGTGATGGATGCATCGAGCTCCAGATCGATGCCCTTGGCAACCGCCTTGCCGAGATTGGCGATGAAGGAGATCTGGCAGATGGGCGGAACGACCGTCTGCTGGATGTTGTTCCAGTTTATGTAGTAGACGCTGCTGGCGATCCTGACGCGATTGTTGATGTTGTTCTTGGCGCCAATCTCGTAACTGTCGACGCTATCGGAGCCGTAGGTCGTCGGCGCGTTGGGAATGCCGAAATTGATGAAGTCCTGCGAGCAGGCTGCGAACGGCAGGGGGTTGTTGGCGCCCCCGGGACGGTAGCCCTTCGCATAGGTCGTATAGAACATGTTGTTCGGGTCGGCCTGGTACTGAACGCTCAGCTTGGGCGTAAACGAGTTCTCCGAATTGTTGCCCGAGCCGGTAGTCGACGGCCCGAACAGCTGCGGCCCTCCGGTGAAGCTGTCAAACGAGTACTTGTTCCTCGAGAAACGCGCCCCGCCCGTCACATGCAGCTTCTCGCTGAGACCATAAGTCGCCTCGCCGAACAGCGCGTACTGCTCATCCTTGGCGTGCGTCTGCAGAAAGTATGAGTCGTTGGGGAACGCCGGATCGTAACCGACGCCGAAGACATCGACGATGTTCGGGTCGCCGATCAGGGCGTTCTGGAACTCGCTCAGCAACGGGTCGTGAATCTGCTCGAGATAGGTCTGGCGGTTCTCGCTCAGGAAGACCCCAGTGGTCCATACGAAGCGTGCGTTCGGGTCGCTCGACTGCAGGCGGATCTCCTCGGTGAAGTTCTGCTGCCCGTTGTCGACCGACGAAGGCGAGACATAGTCGGTAGCGCCGGCCGGCAGGTGCAGGCCGTTGCCGTCGATGAGGGGGTAAGTCGCCCCGGTCGGGTATATGCCGGTGACCGGGTCAGGCAGGTACGCGTACAGCTGGTAGAAGGCGAGGTTGTAGATGGTCCCCTCATAGCCGTCCTGGTTGCGGCGATCGTAGTACGAGGTGTTGGAAATGAGCTGCGCCGCGCCCAGGTCCCCCTGGATCTTGAGCGAGCTGAGAGTGAACCTGTCCGGAACGTGGCGCTGCGAGGGGTCGGCATTGACGAAGTTGTCGCTTCCCGGGTTGGAGTACAGCGGCCAGAAGTTGTTGATGTCGTTGCGGCGTGAGTTCTGATAGTAGACCGCCGGCGTGATCTGCCAGTTCGCATTGGGCGCCCACAGCACCGCGAGCCGTGCCAGGTAGCTGTTGGCATAGTTGGCATTCTGCTGCACCGGCGCGAGGGTCACCGGGTTGATATCGTTGATCCACCCTCCGTCGCGCCGGTACCAGAGTGTGAGGCGCGCCCCGACGCTGCCTTCGACGAGCGGGCCGCCGACGGCGACTCCGGCCTCGTAGCTCTGATCACCGCCCTTGGTGGTGGAGAGCTCTGCGCGGCTGTAGATGCTGGTCTTGGTGAGCGAGGGCGCAGTCGTGATGTAGCGCACCGTGCCGCCTTCGGAGCCAGCGCCGAACAGCGTACCCTGCGGTCCGCGCAGTACTTCCACGCGAGCGATGTCGAACGACTTCGGCAGCGCCTCGTCGGGATTGAAAGCAAGCGCGCGCATCTGGATCGGCGTGTCGTCGAGATAGATGCCAGTGGTGCCGGCGCCGCCGGTGCCGGAGATGCCACGGATCGAGATGTTGTTGGTTCCGGAGGTGTCGAAATTCACGCCGGGCGTGAAGCGAGCTACCTCGGAGAAGTCTTTGATGCCGCGCTCATCGAGGCTCTCCTCCGTAAGAGCGGTGACGCTGATCGGCACCTTGCTCAGGCTTTGCTCGCGGCGTGTCGCGGTAACCACCACTTCCTGCAGCGCGCCCGTGGGCGCTGCCTCCTCGGTGGGCTGCGCCGGCTGCTGATCCGCCCACGACGCTGCGCTGCCACACGCCAAAGCCGCCGCCATGAGTTGCGCGCCGGCACGCGCGCATATGGATCCGTAACGGTGATTGCGCCGCATGGAGCCTCCCCTCGGAAATCTCAGTCGTTGTTCTACAGCCACACCGCGGTGCAGCGACCTCCTCCCAAGGTAGCGCGCCCGCGGCGCGGCGGCAACGGCGCGTCGCACGCGTTCAAGCGGCGCACGCCACGCGCGCAACGCTCCGCAGCCGGGTGGTGTCAGCCCTTGAGGCCGCGGCTCACCGGCAGCTTGCGCACACGCCGGCCGGTGGCGGCATAGATGGCGTTGCAGAGAGCGGCGGCCACGCAGGCGGTGCCGGTCTCACCGACTCCGCCCGGATTCTCGCTGCTGGTGATGAGGTGCACCTCGACCTTGGGAGCCTCCGCAATCCGCAGCGGCAGGAAATCGTTGAAATTGCCCTGCTGCACGCGCCCGTTGGCGATCGTGATCTCGTTGGTGAGCGCGGCGCTCAGGCCGAAGGTCACGCCGCCCTCGAGCTGCGCGCGCACACCGTCGGGATTCACCACCTGGCCGCAGTCCATCGCACAGACGACGCGTCCGACACGCGGGTTGCCGTGCCCGTCGACGCTCACCTCGGCAACCTGGGCGAGGTAGCTGCCGAAGGCATATTGAATGGCGACGCCGCGCCCGCTGTCCGCCGGCAGCGCCGTGCCCCAGCCGGCGCGGTCGGCGGCCAGGTCGAGTACCGCGCGCATGCGTGGCTCCTTGAGGAGCGCGCGCCGGTAGCTCACCGGATCCTGGCGCACTGCGGCGGCCAGCTCGTCGACGAAGCTCTCGACGGCAAACACGCTGCGCGTCGCGCCGACGCCGCGCCACCACCCGGTGGGCACGCCCCGCGGGTCGCGACGCACGAAACGCACTTCCATGTTCTCGAGCGGATAGGCGAGATCCACGGCCGAAGTCACCGCATCCGGATCCACCCCGTTCTTGACCGTGCCGGCGCCGTAGTAGAGCGACCAGAGGCCCGCGCCCGCGATGCTGTGCCGCCACGCAAGCGGGTGGCCCTGCGCATCGAGCGATGCCGTCAGATGATCCACATAGTACGGGCGGTAGCGGTCGTGGCGGATATCCTCCTCGCGGCTCCACAGCACCTGTAACGCACCGCGCACGTGGCGTGCGACACGCGCCGCCAGCACGATGCCGTCCACCTCGAGACGGCGGCCGAAGCCACCGCCGATGAACTCGTTGTGCAGGATGATCTGCTCGGGCTTCAGGCCGAGAGCGGCGAGCTTCGCGACCGCGCGGTCGGGCGCCTGCGTGCCGGTCCAGATCTCGCACTCGCCGTCGCGCCAGTCGACCGTGCAGTTCATCGGCTCGAGGGTCGCGTGCGCGAGGAAGGGCTGATGGTAAGTCGCTTCCACGCGCGTCGCGACGTGCCCCGCGGCGACCGGCGCGCCCTTGCTGAGCGCAACGGCGCCGGCCTCGCCCACAGCCTTCTCGAGCTCGGCGACCAGGTCTTCCTGCTGTACCTCGGCGTTTGCTCCATCGTTCCAGCGCGGCGCGAGCGCCTTCATCCCCTTCAGCGCCGCCCAGGTGTCGTCCCCGACGACTGCGATGAGATCGCCCTCGTTCACCACCTGCTGCACGCCGCGTACCGAAAGCGCCGCAGCCTCGGCGGACTCTGCTACCCCGCCACCGGCAACCGGCGCGATGGCAATCACGGCCACCTTGGCGTGCGCGGGGCGCGCATCGATGCCGAAGCGCGCGCTGCCGTCGACCTTGGTCGCACCGTCGAGCCGCCGCGTCGCGCGACCGATCAGCCGGAAGTCTTTAGCCGCCTTGAGAGGCGGTGCTGCCGGCACTGGAAGCGCGGCTGCCTCCACGGCCAGGGCGTCGTAGCCCAGGCGCCGGCCTGAGTCGGCGTGCACCACCGCGCCGTTCTCGGCGTGACAACTCGCGACCGCGACCCCCCAGCGCCTGGCCGCCGCCTGGATCAGCATGAGGCGTGCCGTCGCGCCCGCCTGGCGCAGCGGCATCCAGCATTGAATGATCGAGAGCGAAGTGCCGGTCGATTGATCGAACCTCAGCCCCTCGTCCGCTGCAGGGTCCGGCACGAAGCCGTACACCTCGGGATTGGGCGGAGCGGCCTCGATGTTCACCGCATCGAGACGCACTTCGAGCTCCTCGGCGATGAGCATGGCGAGGGAGGTGTAGACGCCCTGGCCCATCTCCACCTTGGGCATCACGAGCGTGACGCGCTTCCCGGGCCCGATGCGCACGAAGGCGTTGAGCACTCCCGGCTCGCCGCCCCCGGCGCCAGCGCGCCGCTCGAGTCGCCGTACCGTGAGCCCGACCACCATTGCCCCGCCGACGGCGGCCGCCGTCAGCATGAACCTGCGGCGCGTGACCGAGGCTGCGCTCACGATGGTCTACGGCGTGAGACGAGCGAGCCCTCCGAGCCAGGGACGCAGCGCCTGGGGCACGTCCACCGACCCGTCCTCGTGCTGGAAGTTCTCGAGCAGCGCCACCAGAGTGCGCCCGACTGCGAGTCCCGAGCCGTTGAGGGTGTGCACGGCTTCCGGCTTCTTGTCGAGCGGATTGCGCCAGCGTGCCTGCAGACGCCGCGCCTGGAACGCCTCGAAGTTGCTGCACGAGGAGATCTCCCGGTAGCGCTCCTGCGAGGGCAGCCAGGCTTCGAGATCGTAGGTCTTGGCGGAGCCGAAGCCGGTGTCGCCGGCGCACAGCACCACGGTGCGGTACGGGATCTCGAGCCGCTGCAGCACGCTCTCGGCGTGTCCGGTGAGTTCCTCGAGCGCCGCGTAGGAATCCGCCGGGCGCACGATCTGCACCAGCTCCACCTTGTCGAACTGGTGGTTACGGATCATCCCGCGGGTGTCCTTGCCCGCCGCCCCCGCCTCCGAACGAAAGCACGGCGTGTGCGCCACGAACTTGAGCGGCAGTCTCTCCGCCGCCACGATCTGCTCGCGCACCAGGTTGGTGACCGGGACCTCGGCAGTGGGGATGAGAAACAAGCCCTGCTCGCCGCTCACCGCGAACAGGTCGGGCTCGAACTTTGGCAACTGGCCGGTGCCGGTCAGCGCCTGGCGCTGTACCAGATACGGCACGTACACCTCGGTGTAGCCGTGCTCGCGGGTGTGCAGGTCGAGCATGAACTGCGCAAGCACCCGATGCAGCCGCGCAACCGCGCCGCGCATCACCACGAAGCGCGCGCCGGACATGCGCGCCGCCGCCTCGAAGTCCAGGCCCGCGAGGTGCTCGCCGAGCTCGACGTGATCGCGCGCCTTGAAGCCGAGGCGGCGCGGCTCACCCCAGCGGCGCAGCTCGCGGTTGGCGCTCTCATCGCGCCCGTCGGGCACCGAGTCGTGCAGCAGATTCGGGAGTCCGAGCTGCCACTGCTCGAGCTCGCCTTGCACGGCGGCGAGCCGGCTCTCCGTGGCCGCGAGCTCTCCGGTAAGCGCCTCGCCGCGCGCGATGAGTGCGCCGGCGTCCTCGCCGCGCCCCTTGGCCATGCCCACCGCCTTGGCGTTGGCATTGCGCTCGGCACGCAGCCGGTCGACCTCGACGGCCCAGGGCTTGCGCTTTTCCTCGAGCGCCTTGAGCGCCGCGACGTCGAGAAGGTAACCGCGGCGCGCGAGATTGCGGGCCACTTCCTCCGGCTCGTTACGCAGCAGCTTCGGATCGATCACTCGTTACCTTTCGCCGTGGGTGGGGCTCGCAGGCGCGCCAGCGCTTCGGCGATCTTGAGCTCGAGCCCCCGCGCAACCGGCCGATAGTATCGCCGATCCGGCATTCCGTCCGGCAGGTAGCGCTCGCCGGCGGCGAAGGCACCGGGCTCATCGTGCGCGTAGCGGTAGTCGCGTCCGTAGCCGAGCTCCTTCATCAGCCGGGTGGGTGCGTTGCGCAGCCTGAGTGGCACCTCGAGCGTGCCGAACTCGGCCACGTCCGCCATCGCCTCCCCCATCGCCACGTACACCGCGTTGCTCTTGGGCGCACACGCGAGATACACCACTGCGCTGGCGAGCGCCAACTCCCCTTCCGGCGTGCCGAGCCGCTCGTAGGCTTCCCAGGCATCGAGCGTGAGCGCGAGCGCGCGCGGATCGGCCAGCCCCAGGTCCTCGCTCGCCATGCGCACCACGCGCCGCGCGATGTAACGCGGATCACAGCCGCCGTCGAGCATGCGGCACAGCCAGTAGAGCGCCGCGTCGGGATCGGAGCCGCGCACCGCCTTGTGCAGCGCCGAGATCTGCTCGTAGAACTGGTCGCCGCCCTTGTCGAAGCGGCGGTGGCTGCCGCCCGCGACCTCGCGCGCGAGTGCCGCGCCGAGCTTGCGCGGCGTGCTGCTGGCCTGCGCCAGCGATGCGGCGAGCTCGAGCATATTGAGCGCGCGGCGCGCATCGCCGTCGGCGGCCTGCGCGATCAGCGCCAGCGCTTCCGGCTCGGCCTCGAGCGAATCGCGCCCCAGCCCGCGCTCCTCGTCGGCGAGCGCGGCGCGCAGCACTGCCTGCAGATCCTCGGGCGACAGCGCCTTCAGAACGTAGATGCGGGCGCGTGACAGGAGCGCACTGATCACCTCGAACGACGGGTTCTCGGTGGTAGCGCCGACGAAGGTCAGCGTGCCGTCCTCGACAAAGGGCAGGAAGATGTCCTGCTGCGCCTTGTTGAAACGATGCACCTCGTCGAGAAACAGGAGCGTCGGGCGGCCGTCGGCGGCGCGCGCCGCGCGCGCGCTGTCGACCGCGGCGCGGATGTCCTTGACCCCGGCCATGACCGCGGACAGCGGAATGAACTGCGCGTCGGCGGTCTGCGCAATGAGTCGCGCCAGCGTCGTCTTGCCGGTGCCCGGGGGTCCCCACAGGATGAGGGAGTGCAGCTGCCCGGACCTGATGCCCGTATAGAGCGGCTTGCCGGGCGCGAGCAGGTGTTGCTGGCCGAAGAATTCCTCGAGGCGGCGCGGCCGCATGCGATCGGCGAGCGGCCGGAGCGCCTCGGCGACCGCGGCGTTCATTTGCCCGGCGTTCCGATCACGTCGGCACCCTTAGGGGGCGTGAAGCTCACCTCCGCGGCGCTCACCGGCGAGTTGCGCTCGACCTTGTCGAAGATCACGGTCGCAGTCTGGTCGAGCTTGTCCTCGAGGATCATGCGCTTCAGCTCACCCTTGTCGAAGCCGAACAGCGCCTCGCGAAAGTCCGCCTCGGCACCGTGCGGCTCGACCAGCACCCACTCGAGCCCCTGACGCTCGCCGGCCGGCGAAATGGTGAAGTTCCTGCGCACGTCGACCGCGCCCGACAGCAGCAGCGCGGGGGTCGCCGACAGCGCCGCGTCGACCGGCTTCACGGTCACCTGCTCGAGATCGCGGTCAAAGAACCATAGATTGCGCCCGTCGCAGACCATGAGCTGGCCGGCGGCGCCCGCACCGCTGCCGGACTGCGGGTGGATGTCCCAGCTGAACTTGCCCGGGCGCTGCACGATGATGGTCCCGGTCGCGCGATCGATCTCGCGGCCCTGGCCGTCGGCGAGCGTCTGCAGGAAGCTCGCGCGCAGGGTCTTCAGGTGATCGAGGTACGCATCGAGCTGCGTCGGTTGCGACTGCTCGGCCACGGCTGGCACGGGCGCAGGTACTGCGGGCGGCGGCGCCGCGCGTGCTACGGGACCAGCGATCAGCGCCGCCAGGAGGACCCGAAAGGCAACTTCGGCGATCGGGGCTGCTCCAACACCTGCGGCTGGCACGGTCAATCCTCCGGCGGCCCGGGCGCCAGCACATCCCGCGCTCCATTGGCCTGCAGCGGCCCGACGAGCCCGGCGAGCTCCATCGCCTCGAGCAGCCGTGCTGCGCGGTTGTAGCCGATCTTGAGCCGCCGTTGCACGTAGGAGATGGACGGCTTGCGCTCCGTGGTCACGATGCGCACCGCCTCGTCGTAGAGCGGATCCTGCTCGGCGTCGCCACCGGCGCCCTCGACCTCGCCCTCCTCCCCCGAGATGCCGGGAACCGGTCCCCGAGGACCCGACAGGACTTCCTCAATGTAGTCCGGCGGCACGTGCCTCTTCAGCGCGTCCACCACACGGTGCACCTCGGCGTCCGACACGAATGCCCCGTGGACGCGTGTCGGCATGGAGGTTCCGGGCGGCAGATAGAGCATGTCGCCATGCCCGAGCAGCGTCTCCGCACCCATCTGATCGAGGATGGTGCGCGAGTCGACCCGCGCCGACACCTGGAAGGCGATGCGGCAGGGAACGTTGGCCTTGATGAGGCCGGTGATGACGTCGACCGAGGGGCGCTGCGTTGCGAGCACCAGATGCATTCCCGAGGCGCGCGCCTTCTGCGCGAGCCGCGTAATGAGCTCCTCGACCTTCTTGCCGACGATCATCATGAGGTCGGCGAACTCGTCGATGAAGACCACCACATAGGGGAGCGGTGTCAGGTCGGGGATCTGCCTCTGATCGATGGTCGGGTCGTTCGCCGCCCGCGCCAGCATCACCGGATCGCGGATGGGCTTGCCGGCCTCGCTCGCATCCCTCACGCGGCGATTGAATCCGGCGATGTTGCGTACTCCGAGCGCTGCCATCAGCTGGTGCCGCCGGTCCATCTCCACGACGCACCACCGCAGCGCGTTCGACGCCTGCTTCATGTCGGTGACCACCGGCGCGAGCAGGTGCGGAATACCCTCGTAGACCGAGAGCTCCAGCATCTTCGGATCGATCATGATGAGCCGCACTTGCTCGGCGGTGGACTTATAGAGGAGCGACAGCACCATGGCGTTGAGCGCCACCGACTTGCCCGAGCCCGTGGTGCCGGCGATCAGCAGGTGCGGCATGCGTGTCAGATCCGCGACCACCGGCTGACCGCCGATGTCCTTGCCGAGCGCGAGGGCGAGGGGCGAGTGCATCTCGTCGTAGGCGCGCGAGCGGATGATCTCCCCGAGCGTGACGGTCTCGCGCTTCTCGTTGGCGATCTCGAGTCCCATGACGCTCTTGCCGGGGATCACCTCGACGACGCGCACCGACAGCACCGAGAGAGCGCGCGCCAGGTCCTTGGAAAGCGCGGTAATCTGGCTCGCCTTGACCCCAGGCGCCGGTCGCAGCTCGAAGCGTGTCACGACCGGACCGGGCTGCACCGCCACCACCTCGGCGTCGATGCCGAAGTCCTTGAGCTTCATTTCCACCAGGCGCGACAGCGCCTCGAGCGCCTCGGCCGAATAGAGCGGCTCACGCGCCGGCGGATCGTCGAGGAGCTTCAGCGGCGGCAGCTCGCTCGCCTTGGGCGGATCGAACAGCGGCACCTGGCGCTCGCGCTCGACGCGCGCGCTCTTCTCGACCAGCGGCCGCGGCGGCTCGATGCGCGGCGGGGCGCGTGTCGCCGACTTGCGCTGCTCGCTCTCCACCGCCTCCTTGCGCGCCAGGCGCCGCTCGCGTCCCTCGGCCACGTCCCTGCGCGTGGCCCAGCGCGCGCGCACCCAGCCGATACCTGCCCAGGTGAGCGCGCCCATCCGGTCCATCACCGTGAGCCAGGACACGTGGAAGGCAACCGACAGCCCGCCCATCCAGGCGGCGATGAGCAGCAGCGTCGCGCCGAGAAAGTCCAGCCACGAGGCGAGCCCCTTGCCCACGAGGCCCCCGACCACGCCGCCGGCGGTCTGTCGCAGCACGCCCGCCTCCCAGTGGAGCGTCGTCAGGCCGCAGCTCGCCGCGAGTAGCACCACGAAGCCGGCCACGCGCACCGCGGTGTTCATGCGCGAGGCCGTCCCGCCTTGCACCCGGCGCTGCAGTCCCCAGGCGGCGAGCGCCATGACCACCGGCAGCAGGAACGCCGGCCAGCCAAACAGGAAGAACAGGACGTCGCTCACCCAGGCGCCGGCGACCCCGATACGGTTGTGGATTGGCGCGGCGTTCCCCGTGTAAGAGAACCCCGGGTCGTCGGGGCTATAACTGGCGAGCGCCACGAACAATGTGAGCGCGACGATCGCGAGGGCAATCACCGTGCTCTCGCGCAGGGCGCGGGACACCGCCGCGGTCAGCCGGGAGCCGTTGCGTGCCTGGACCTGGGTTTCAGCCAATTCTCACCGCCCCATCTTAAGATAGACGGCCCGCATTATAGGGCTTGGTACCATGCACCGATGGCACAGATGACCTCCACGAAAGCCCGCCACAGCCGCTTGATTATTCTGGGATCGGGGCCCGCGGGCTACAGTGCCGCTGTGTACGCCGCGCGTGCCAATCGCTCACCACTCCTCATCACCGGCATGGCGCCGGGCGGCCAGCTGATGACGACCACCGACGTGGACAACTGGCCCGGGGACGTCGAGGGACTGCAGGGCCCGGCCCTGATGGAGCGCATGCGGCGCCACGCCGGGCGCTTTGCCACCGAGATCGTGAGCGACCATCTGGTCTCGGTCGACCTCGCCGCGCGGCCGTTCGCGCTCGCGGGTGAAGCGGGCCGCTACAGCTGCGATGCGCTCATCATCGCCACGGGTGCGAGCGCCCGCTATCTCGGGCTGCCGTCGGAGGAGCAGTTCCGCGGTCGCGGCGTGTCGGCCTGCGCCACCTGCGACGGCTTCTTCTTTCGCGACCAACAGGTCGCGGTGGTCGGCGGCGGCAATACCGCGGTCGAGGAGGCACTGTATCTCTCGCACATTGCCCGGCACGTGACGCTGGTGCACCGGCGCGAGAAGCTGCGCGCCGAGAAGATCCTGCAGGACCGGCTGTTCCGCGAGGTGCAGAGCGGCAAGATGTCGCTGGTGTGGAACCACACCGTCGACGAAGTCCTCGGCGACAGCCAGGGCGTGAGCGGCGTGCGCCTGCGCGCCCTGCCCGCGGGCGCGCTGCAGACGCTCGCGGTCACGGGTCTGTTCGTCGCCATCGGCCACACTCCCAACACGATGCTCTTCGAGGGGCAGCTCGCCATGCGTGGCGGCTACATCACGGTGAAGAGCGGAATCGACGGGGAAGCGACCGCGACCAGCGTACCGGGCGTATTTGCCGCCGGCGACGTGGCCGACCACGTGTACCGCCAGGCGGTGACCTCTGCGGGCTCCGGCTGCATGGCCGCGCTCGATGCCGATCGCTATCTCGAGACGCTCGACGCCCGCAGCCACGCTTAGCGGTTCCACCTGCATGCCCGCCGAACGGCTCGAGTTCTTCTCCAGCATCGATCAGCTCGACTCGCGGCAGTGGAACGCGCTCACGGGCGGGACGTATCCTTTCGCGCGCCATGAATTTCTCGCGGCCCTCGAGCACGCCGGCTGCGTCGGCGGGGGCACCGGCTGGCAGCCGCACTACCTCGCGCTGCGCGACGCCGCGGGCCTCGCTGGTGCCGCCGCCGTCTATCTCAAGACGCACTCCTATGGTGAATTTGTCTTCGACTTCGGCTGGGCGGAGGCCTATGAGCGGCTCGGCAGGCGCTACTACCCGAAGCTCACCCTCGCTGCTCCCTTCACGCCCGCAACCGGCCCGCGCCTGCTGGTACGCGGCGGGCTCGACCAGGAAGCGATCGCCGCACAACTCCTCGCGGCGCTCGAGGGTCACGCCGTAGCCAAGGGCATCTCGAGCGTGCACGCGCTGTTTCTCGATGAGCGCGCGCACGCGGCCTGCGCCGCGCGCGGCTGGCTGCTGCGGCGGGACTGCCAGTTCCACTGGAGCAACCGCGGTTACGCGAGCTTCGAGGACTACCTGGAGTCCTTCACCGCCGAGAAGCGCAAGAAGGCGCGCCGTGAGCGCCGGCGCGTGGCCGAGAGCGGCGTGCACTTCGAGACGCGCTTCGGGGGCGAGCTCGATGCGCCACTCCTCGAGCGCATCTACGCTCTGCACCGCGACACCTTCGTGCGCCACGGGCACGAGCCGTATCTCACGCCCGCGTTCTTCGCAGAGATTGCGCGCCGGCTGCCTGAAGCGCTCATGGTGAAGCTCGCCCTGCACGGTCGCACCCTGGTTGCGGTCGCGGTCTTCTTCCGCAGCGCGGACACGCTCTACGGCCGCTACTGGGGCGCCGCCGCTGATTTCCACAGCCTGCATTTCGAGACCTGCTATCACCAGGGGATCGAGTTCTGCATCGAGCACGGCCTGCAGCGTTTTGAGCCGGGAACGCAGGGCGAGCACAAGGTGAGCCGCGGCTTCGAGCCCCGGCTCACCTGGTCGGCGCATTTCATCGCCGACCGGCAGTTTCGCGGCGCGATCGCCCAATACCTGGAGCGCGAGGGCGCCGCGGTCGAGAACTACGCGCTCGAAGTCCAGGAGCACGTCCCCTACCGCGGGCGACGCACGATGCGATAGGCGTGCATGAGGACCGTCACATGGCTGTCGGCGCACGATTCGCCCGAGTGGTTTCCGCCGCCCGAGCAGGCGCTCGAGGACCCGCCCGGGCTGCTCGCGGCGGGCGGTGACCTCTCACCCGAGCGGCTGCTGGCCGCCTACCGGCGCGGCATCTTTCCCTGGTACTCCCCCGGACAGCCGGTGCTGTGGTGGTCGCCCGATCCGCGCGCGGTGCTCTTTCCCGAGGAGTTTCATTGCACCAGGAGCCTCGCCAAGACGCTGCGCAACGCCGGCTTCAGCACCTCGATCGATCGCGACTTCCTCGCCGTGATCGATGGCTGCGCTGCGCCGCGCGCGGCGAGCCCGGGCACCTGGATCACCTCCGACATGCGCACCGCGTACCTCGCGCTCCATCGTCTGGGATGCGCCCACAGCGTCGAAGCCTGGCGCGACGGCCTGCTCGCCGGCGGGCTCTACGGCGTGCGCCTCGGCGGCGTGTTCTTCGGAGAGTCCATGTTCAGCGCCGTGCGCGATGGCTCCAAGGTGGCGCTCGCCGAGCTGGTGACGGTGTGCCTGCGCAACAGCATCGCGGTGATCGACTGCCAGCTCTACTCGCGCCACCTCGGCACGCTCGGCGCGCGCACCATTCCGCGGGCCCAGTTCCAGCGACTGCTGCGCGAGCAGGTGGCGCTGCCGGCGCCACCACTTACGTAATCGCGCAGGGGTGCGCAAATTGCCTTCCCAGCGTCCTTTGTGCTCCAATCCGCGCCCCGCAGTCGTTAAAGGCCGCTGTGTCCAAAGAAGACGCGATCCAGATGGAAGGCGAGGTCGTCGAGACCCTGCCCAATACGACCTTCCGGGTGAAGCTGAAGAACGGCCACGTCGTGACCGCACACATCTCGGGCAAGATGCGCAAAAACTACATCCGCATCCTGACCGGCGACGCGGTGACGGTGGAAATGACTCCCTACGATCTCACCAAGGGCCGCATCATCTATCGCGGCCGATAGCTAGCGCCAGACCAGGCTAGACCGTGACGGCCGGCACCTGCGCCGGCTCGTAGTGCAGGACGAGCTCCGAGCCGCCCTCGTTGACCGACACGCTCACGTGTCCGCCGCTCGTCAGACGTCCGAACAGCAGCTCTTCCGCCAGCGGCCGTTTGATGTGCTCCTGGATGGTGCGTGCCATGGGACGCGCGCCCATCTTCGGGTCGTAACCCCTGGTGGCAACCCAGCGCCGCGCCGCATCGTCGAGAGAGATCGTGACGCCCTTCTGCTCGAGCTGCGCCTCGACCTCGAGGATCATCTTGTCCACCACGCGCTCGATCGTGGCCGGATCGAGCGCCGCAAACTGGATGACGGCATCGAGGCGGTTGCGGAATTCGGGGCTGAAGATCCGGCGGATCGCTTCCATGCCATCGCTGGCGTTGTCCGCGTGCGTGAATCCGATCGACGGGCGCGCCATCTCCTGAGCGCCGGCGTTGGTCGTCATCACGATGATGACGTGGCGGAAGTCGGCCTTGCGGCCGTTGTTGTCGGTCAGCGTGCCGTGATCCATCACCTGCAGCAGCAGGTTAAAGACGTCCGGGTGTGCCTTCTCGACCTCATCGAGCAGCAGCACGCAGTGCGGGTGCTTGGTGATCGCTTCCGTGAGCAGCCCGCCCTGATCGAAGCCGACGTAGCCGGGCGGCGCGCCGATCAGGCGCGACACGGTGTGCCGCTCCATGTACTCCGACATGTCGAAGCGCAGGAACTCGACGCCCATGGCGATCGCGAGCTGGCGCGTGACTTCGGTCTTGCCGACGCCGGTGGGGCCTGCGAACAGGAAGCTGCCGACCGGCTTGCGCGTCTCACCGAGGCCCGAGCGCGCCATCTTGATGGCCGATCCCAGCGCCTCGATCGCCTTGTCCTGGCCGAAGATCACCAGCTTGAGATTGCGCTCGAGGTTCTTGAGGACCTCCTTGTCGGAGATCGAGACGCTCTTGGCCGGAATGCGCGCCATGCGCGCCACCACGTCCTCGATGTGGCGTACCTGGACCACCGGCTCGCGCTCGGCGACCGGCTTCAAGCGCGCACGCGCGCCGGCCTCGTCGACCACGTCGATCGCCTTGTCCGGCAGATGCCGTTCGTTGATGTGCCGCTCGGCCAGCTCGGCCGCGGCACGCAGCGCCTCATCGGCGTAAGTGATGCCGTGATGCTCCTCGAAGCGCGGCTTGAGCCCGAAGAGGATGTCGATAGTCTCGGCCACCGAGGGCTCGACCACGTCGATCTTCTGGAAGCGCCGGGCGAGGGCGTGATCCTTCTCGAAGATCCCGCGGTACTCGCTGTAGGTGGTCGAGCCGATGCAGCGGATCTCGCCGTTGGAGAGCACCGGCTTGATGAGGTTGGACGCATCCATCACGCCGCCCGAGGCGGCGCCGGCGCCGATCACGGTGTGGATCTCGTCAATGAACAGCACCGCCCCGGGAAGCTTCTTCAGCTCGGTGATCACGCTCTTCAGGCGCTTCTCGAAATCGCCGCGGTACTTGGTGCCGGCGATCAGCGCACCCATGTCGAGCGCGAAGATCGTGCAGTCGGCCAGCACCTCGGGCACTTTGCCCTCGACGATGAGCCGCGCCAGCCCTTCGGCGATCGCGGTCTTGCCGACGCCGGCCTCGCCGACGTACAGGGGGTTGTTCTTGCGACGGCGGCACAGGATCTCGATGGTGCGTTCCACCTCGAGCTTGCGCCCGATCAACGGATCGATACGCCCGTCCTGCGCCATGCGGTTCAAGTTGGTGGTGTATTTCTCGAGCGCGCTGCCGCCCTCGCCGTCGCGCTCACCGTCCCCCTGACCATCCTCCTTCTCGGTCTTCTCCTCGGCGATCTTCGAGAGCCCGTGGGAGATGTAGTTGACGACGTCGAGCCGGGTGACGTGCTGGCGGTTCAGCAGGAACACGGCGTGGCTCTGCTTCTCGCTGAAGATGGCGACCAGCACGTTGGTCACACCGACTTCTTTCTTGCCGCTCGACTGTACATGGAACAGCGCGCGCTGCAGCACCCGCTGGAAGCCGAGCGTCGGCTGCACCTCGCGCTCTTCGCCGTCCTCGAGCCGCGGGGTGGACTGCTCGATGTGCTCCTTGAGTTCCTGGCGCAGCCTCGCGAAGTCCACGCCGCAGGCGCGCAGCACCTCACGCACCTTCGGGGTGTCGAGAATGGCGAGCAGCAGATGCTCGACCGTCAGGTACTCGTGACGTGCCTCGCGCGCCTGGTGGAAGGCGTCGTTGAGACAGTATTCCAGTTCGTTCGACAGCACTTTGAGCCGAGCCTTTCAGTGTCCGTTGCGTCCGTTCAAGCCTCTTCCAGGGTGCACATCAGCGGATGCTGGTGATCCCGGGCGTAAGTGGTCACCTGGGCCACCTTAGTTTCAGCGATCTCGTATGTGAAGACCCCGCAGACGCCCTTACCCCTGGTATGAACCTCGAGCATGATCCGGGTGGCGTTCGGGCGGTTCAGGCCGAAGAACTTTTCCAGCACATCGACCACAAACTCCATAGGGGTGTAGTCGTCATTGAGCAGTACCACCCGGTACAGCGGCGGTTGCTTGACCTCCGGTTGCGCCTCTTCTACGGCAATGCCGGAGTCGGGACGGACCGGATGCTGCTCGGGCATGACGTTCTTTATAGGGGTCGTGAAACGGCAACACAAGGGCGGGACAATGTGACGTGTTTACTCCTGCAGAAACAATCGCTTGAGAGCGCGAGCGGCCGGCCCGTATGATTGTATGGATTTGCCGCCCGAGCCCCTGCGCGACGGGTCCTCTGCCCCGTGCGAGCTGTCTTGTTAACCTCCGTTAAGCTCATGCTCCTGACCTCATGAACGCCGCTTCCTGGCTGGAGGGTTTGCCCGCCTCAGTGCACTGGCGCGCGGTCCTGCGCACCGGGGCGCCGCGCTTTGCCACCTGGGCCCTGGCGCTCGCGCTCGGCGTGCAGGCGGCATTCATCGTCACCGATCTCGCCGGCGCCGGACGCCCGGCGCACAGCGCGACGCCGCTGCCGCCGCGCCAGCAGTCGCGCTTCACCGACATCGCCGCAATCACCAATGCGCATCTGTTCGGCGCGGCCCCGGTCGCGCCGCGCAGCGACGCCAGCGCCCCGCAGACGAGCATGCCGCTGATGCTGACCGGGATCATTGCCGACAATGATCCTCAAAATGGCCTCGCCATCCTCGGACAGAGCGCACAGACCGCAAAAGTGCATGTGGTTGGCGATACCGTGCCGGGGGGCGCGCGGCTGCATTCGGTCTACTCCGACCGGGTGATCATCGACCGCAACGGCCAGCTCGAGTCCCTGATCCTGCCCCGTCAGATCACTGGCGCGGCGCCCGCGCCGTCCGCCGCCTCGCTCCCGACCCAGAGCCCCGTGGTCGAGCGCATGCGCAGGGCGCTCACCGAGCAGCCCGGGCTCATTGCCGATCTGCTGCGGCCGCAGGCGGTGATGGACGGAGACCGGGTGAAGGGGTTCCGTGTCTACCCGGGCCGCAACCGCCTAGCCTTCGCGCGCCTCGGACTGCGCCCCGGCGACGAAGTCATCGCCATCAACGGCACGCCGCTCGATGACCAGGACCGCGGCCAGGCGATTCTGAGCACACTCGGCACCTCGCCCGAAGCACGCGTCACCGTGATCCGCAATAATCAGCAGCAGGATCTGACGCTGAACATCGCCCAGGTCGCGCAGGAAGCGGAAGTCGCGACCGGCCTTCCGCCCGCTGGCCCAGGGCCGGCGCCCGCGATGCCCACGGCGGGGCAGTTTTTGCCCCCGCCGAACCTGGGGCCCGTCGCGCCGGGAACGGCGGCCGAGCCCGGGCCGATGCCCCCGCCCGCGGCGCCGGGCGCGGCGGCGACCGCCCCGCCTGAGAGGCCGTCGCCGCCGCAGGAGCCACCAACAACGCCGGAGAGCACCCAGCCCCTGTAGGCGGGGCGCGCAACGAGGGGATAACAACAGTGATACGCCTTCGCTCATTCGCTCTATGCGCGCTCGCAGCAGTGCTCGCGGGCTCGCTCGCCTCGGCGCAGCCGCCCCAGCGCATCACCCCGAACTTCAAGGACGCGGACATCACACAGGTCGCCGAGGCGGTGGCCGCCGCCACCGGCAAGAACTTCATCATCGATCCGCGGGTGCGCGCCCAGGTAACGATGCTGTCCTCGACCGCCATGTCACCGTCGGCGTTCTACGAGGCGTTCCTGTCGATCCTGCAGGTGTACGGCTTCATCGCGGTGCCCCAGGGCAACGTCGTCAAGATCATGCCCGACACCAACGCCAAGACGAGCCCCTCGATCGATCTGCCCGATCACGTGAGCTCGACCTCGGACGAGATCGTGACGCAGGTGCTCGACGTCAAGAACGTGAGTGCCGCGCAGCTCGTGCCGATCCTGCGGCCGATGGTGCCGCAGTACGGCTCGCTGGTCGCCTACCCCGCCGGCAACATCCTGGTGATCACCGACCACGCCAGCAACGTCAACCGGATGATCCGCATCATCCGCCGCATCGACCAGGTCGGAAACCAGGATCCGGAGATCGTACCGCTCAGCAACGCCTCGGCGGCCGAGATCGTGCGCGTGGTGAACTCCCTCTACCAGGGGAACGCCGCCGAGGGCAGCACCGTGAAGGTCGTGGCGGATGAGCGCTCCAACACCGTGCTGATCAGCGGCCAGGAGGCGCAGCGCCTGCGCATCCGTGCGCTGATCGCGCACCTCGACACCCCGCTCGGCGGCGGCGGCGACACGCGCGTGCGCTACCTGCACTACGCCAACGCCGAGAAGCTCGCCCCGAAGCTCAAGGAGCAGATCACCGGCATCGCACAGGCCGCCGCCGGTCCCAGCGGCGCCGCGGCGGCCGCCAACCCGCTGGCGCAGGCCGAGAAGAATGCGATGGTGTGGGCCGATCCGACCAACAACGCGTTGGTGATCACCGCTCCGCCGAAGATCATGCGCGCGGTCATGGAGATCGTCGACAAGCTCGACATCCGCCGCCCGCAGGTACTGGTCGAGGCGATCATCGCCGACATCAATTTCGACAAGGACGCCGAGCTTGGCGTCAACTGGGCGGCGTTCATCAACGGCAACAACGTCCCGGCGGGCGCCTTCGTCAGCCCGGTCGGCGGCACCAGCATCGTCGATCTCGCCGGCGCAATTCAGAATCCCGCCAGCGTCACGACCACGCTGCTGCAGGGCACGACGCTCGGTGTCGGCCGGGTCGGCGGCAGCAACGGCACGAATTTCGCCGCCATCCTGCGCGCGATCCGCGCCGACACCAACGACAACGTGATCTCCACCCCCTCGGCGGTCACCATGGACAACCAGGAGGCGGAGCTCAAGGTCGCGCAGGAAGTGCCGTTCATTACCGGCCAGTACACCGCCAACAACACCGCGGCGGTCGGCGGCGCCGTCAACCCCTTCCAGACTATTCAGCGCGAGGAGGTCGGTACCATCCTCAAGATCACGCCGACCATCTCGCCCGAGGGGACGGCGGTAATGCTCAAGATCTCGATCGAGAGCTCGACCATCGGTCAGAAGCCCGCCGGCGCCGTCGACCTCGTCACCAACAAGCGCACCGTCAGCACCACGGTGATGATCGACGACGGCGGGATTGTGGTGCTCGGCGGCCTCACCGAGAACAACACCACCAAGGGCGAGAACCGTGTGCCCTTCCTCGGCAACATTCCGATTCTCGGCTACCTGTTCAAGACTCGTAACGAGCAGTCGACCAAGAACAACCTGATGATCTTCATCCGCCCGAAGATCCTGCGCGACGCCGCGCAGGCGGCTTTTGAGACGGACCTCAAGTACAACTACATGCTCGACCAGGAGAAGCAGATCGACAAGATGGGGCGCGAGGCGCTGCCGATGCTGCCCGGCGTGCCCCGCGGATCCCTGCCACCGCTCCCTCCGGGGGGATCCGCGCCCGCGCCGCGGCCGCCCACGAGCCAGGCATCACCGGTAAGTCCCGCACCCACCGTGCCGCCCGGCACAGCCGCGGCACCCGGAACGGCGGCGCCCGACAACCCGACCGCGACTCCTGCCGATCAGTCGCCCCCGAGGCGATGAGCGCCTGCAGGCTATGAACGCGGTAACCCCGGGCGAGACGCACGCGGAGGACGCCAACACGACGTCCGACGGCCGGCGGCTGTCGTTCGCCTTCGCCAAGCGCCACGGGGTGCTGGTGCGCGGCATCGTCGATGGAGTCGCCGAGTGTGTGTGCCGCGAGAACGCCTCGCCGCTCGCGCTCGCCGAAGTGCGCCGCTACCTGCGCCGGCCGGTGCGGCTCGAGCGCGTCCCCGAGGAGGCGTTCGATCTGCTGCTGCGGCGCGCCTATGAGGCCGGCTCGGACGCCATGCAGGCGGTCGAGGGCCTCGACGAGACCACGGATCTCGCGCATCTCGCCCAGGAGCTGCCCGAGCAGGCAGACCTGCTCGACAGCGAGGATGACGCGCCGATCATCCGCCTGATCAACGCGGTGCTCACCCAGGCGGTCAAGGAGAACGCCTCCGACATCCACATCGAGCCGTTCGAGAACCGGCTCGTGGTCCGCTTCCGGGTCGACGGCGTGCTGCGTGAGGTGCTGCAGTCAAAGCGCGCGGTGGCCCCGCTGGTGGTATCGCGCGTGAAGGTCATGTCGCGGCTCGACATCGCCGAGAAGCGCCTGCCGCAGGACGGGCGCATCAGCCTGCGCATCGCCGGCCGCGCGGTCGACGTGCGTGTGTCGACCATCCCCTCCGGGCACGGCGAGCGCGTGGTGCTGCGTATTCTCGACAAGCAGGCGGGCAAGCTCGATCTGGGGTCGCTCGGCATGGACCCGGGCACTCAGAGCGCGATAGACGAGCTGATCCACAAGCCCCACGGCATCATCCTGGTGACGGGCCCGACCGGCTCGGGCAAGACGACCACGCTCTACGCGGCGCTCGAGCGCCTGAACGACAACACCCAGAACATAATGACGGTCGAGGATCCGATCGAGTACTACATCGACGGAATCGGTCAGACCCAGGTCAACACCAAGGTCGAGATGACCTTCGCACGCGGGCTGCGCGCGATCCTGCGCCAGGATCCCGACGTGGTGCTGATCGGCGAGATCCGCGACCTCGAGACCGCGCAGATCGCGGTGCAGGCGAGCCTCACCGGCCACCTGGTGCTCTCCACGCTCCATACCAATACCGCAGCGGGCGCCATCACCCGCTTGCGCGACATGGGCATCGAGCCTTTCCTGCTCTCCTCGAGCCTGATCGGGGTACTCGCCCAGCGCCTGGTGCGGGTGCTCAATCCCGACACCAAGCAGGCCTTCAAGGCCGGCGAGCGCGAGCGGCGGCTGCTCAACCTGGGTCCCGGGGACCCCTCCCCCACGCTCTACCGGCCGGGCCGCGACTCGGCCGGTGGCTATCGCGGCCGCACCGGCATCTATGAGCTCATCGTCGTCGACGACGCGATGCGCACCATGATCCACGATGGCGTGTCGGAGCAGGAGTTCGAGCGGCACGCGCGCCTCAGCACGCCCTCGATCCGCGACGACGGCCGCGCGCGTGTGCTGCGCGGCGACACGACGCTCGAGGAAATCCTGCGGGTGACGCGCGAGGATTGATGGCAGAGCGTCGGTAAACGTGGGTGCCTTCGAATATATCGCCCTCGATGCCGCCGGCAAGGAGCACAAGGGCATCCTCGAAGGCGACACGCCGCGCCACATCCGCCAGCTGCTGCGCGAGCAGCAACTGCTGCCGGTCACCGTCGGCGAAGTGGCGCAGAAGGAGGCGAAGGCCCAGCGCTCCTTCAGCCTGCTGCGGCGCGTCTCGCCGACCGACCTCGCGCTCTTCACCCGGCAGCTCGCCACGCTGGTGCGCGCGGGGCTCCCTCTCGAAGAATCGCTGCTCGCCGTATCGCAGCAGACCGAAAAGCCGCGTGTGCAGAGCATCGTCCTCGGGGTGCGCGCCCGCGTCATGGAAGGCCACACGCTGGCCGACGGCTTTGCGGAGTTCCCGCGCGTATTCCCCGAGATTTACCGCGCCACGGTCGCCGCCGGCGAGCAGTCCGGGCATCTCGACAACGTGCTCGAGCGGCTCGCCGACTATACCGAGAGCCGCGAGCAGATCCGCCAGAGGGTCCTGGCAGCCCTGCTCTATCCGATCGTCCTCACCGTGATGTGCTTCGTGATCGTCTCGGGCCTGCTGGTGTTCGTGGTGCCCAAGGTGGTCGCAGTGTTCGCGTCGGCCAAGGGGAAGCTCCCCCTGATCACCCGCGCGCTGATCGCCAGCAGCGACTTCCTGCGCCATTACGGGCTCTATCTCGCCATCGCCCTGGCGCTCGCCGTCTGGCTGTTCCGGCGCTGGCAGCGCGATCCGGCCGCCAAGCGCCGCGTGCAGCGCTTCCTGCTCACGCTGCCGGTCGCCGGCAAGCTGTCCCGCGGCTTCAACACCGCACGCTTCACCCGCACCTTCAGCATCCTCTCGGCCAGCGCCGTGCCGGTGCTCGAAGCGCTGCGCATCGCGGGCGAGGTGGTCACGAACCTGCCGATGCGGGACGCGGTGGCGGATGCAGCCGCCCGCGTGCGCGAGGGGGCGCCGATCGGCCGCTCGCTCGCCATGAGCCGCCTGTTTCCGCCGATGACGATCCACCTGATCTCGAGCGGCGAGTCGAGCGGGGAGCTCGAGAACATGCTGGAGCGGGCCGCGATCAGCCAGGAGCGCGAGCTCGACGCCCTGCTCGCGGCCATGGTAGGGCTGCTCGGCCCCTTGTTGATCATCGTGATGGGCGTGTTCGTCATGGGCATCGTTTTTGCAATGCTGCTGCCCATCTTCAGGATTAATGACCTGATCCACTGAGCCGCCGGGCCGCAGACCGGACACGGGTCACAAAAACCACACGCGCGACATTGCAGTCGCCAGGGGATCTGATTTAAGTTCGCGCCGTCCAATTCCTGCCGGACAGTCGTCCCGCATGAGCGAGAAGCCGGAATCAGACGAATTCGAGGACGAAGAAGCCGACGAACCCGTCATCGGCGACGGTGACGTCGATCTCGACCAGGTCATCAAGGACCTCGACCTCGCCAAGCGTCGCGGCCAGAAGGCCGGCGATCCCGCGTGGCGGCGCCTCGAGCGTCTGCTCGAGGACAAGCGCACCGCCGAGCTCACCAGCGACTTCGAGGACTACGAGATAGGCGACGACGGTGAGAGCCCGCGCAAGGCGCGGCGCAAGCCCCGTCACTGATCCCCGCGCCGGCTCCGCAAAAGGCGCCTCAGCCGGCCGCAGCCGCGCAGGCGGCACCTGCGGCCGCCACCTCGGCGACCGCGCCTGCGCGCGCCGCGCCGGCGCACAGCAATTCCACATAAGCTCCGGGAGGCACCGCGCGGCTCATGAGGAACCCCTGAACCAGGTCGCATCCCGCGGCGCGCAGGAACTCGAGCTGTGCGGGCGTCTCCACGCCCTCGGCCACGATCTTGAGATTGAGATTGTGTCCCAGGCCGATGATCGAGCGCACGATGGCCGCATCGCTGGCGCCGGCGGCGATGTCGTTGACGAACGCGCGATCGACCTTGAGGGTATCGAGCGCGAAGCGCTTGAGGTAGTTGAGCGAGCAGTAGCCGGTACCGAAGTCGTCGATGGCGAGCGCGAAGCCGAATTCCTTGAGCGCCTGGAGCGAGCGCTGCCCGCTCTCCACATCCCGCATCAGGACTCCCTCGGTCAGCTCGAGCTCGAACAGCGAGGCGGGCAGATGCGCCGCCTCGACTGCACCGGCGAGCCGCAACAGCACGTCCTGACGCATGAAGTCA
>Ga0210399_10000691_pt1 | contig 26579 bp, 21 predicted proteins | sample IncBWC14MmetaG_FD_150865 | JGI IMG/M metagenome (GOLD analysis project Ga0210399, IMG submission 150865) | Forest soil microbial communities from Barre Woods Harvard Forest LTER site, Petersham, Massachusetts, United States - Inc-BW-C-14-M | ecosystem: Environmental > Terrestrial > Soil >... | reverse complement strand
AATGTATGACCGATGACTTTCTGTGTCAAGTAATACTGCCCTACGCCGACCCCCGGCACCGCTACGGCAGCCTTTAGAACAGGACTTTTGTACGACCGACTTTGCGAGTTCACTTGAGGTGGTAATGAAGTTGGTACCATCAAGCCGTGACCGAATCCGTCGATAACGACACTGAGCAGACATCAGTCAGATGGCTCACGCCCGAAGAGCTGGGCTCTTGGCTCTCGCTGGTGAGACTCATCACCTGGCTTCCCTGGTCGATCGATCAACAGCTCCAACACGATGCAGGTCTGGCCACGGTCGAATATCAGGTTCTCGCGTGCCTATCCCAGAGCCCGCAACGCATGATGAGGATGAGCTCCATGGCGCTATTCACCAACGCGTCACTGTCCCGCCTTTCTCGCGTCGTCAAACGACTCGAGGATCGAGACTTGGTCCGCCGTGAGGCCGATCCTTCCGACGGGAGATTCACGAACGCGATCCTCACCGACGAAGGCTTCCGGACAATCGAAGCGGCCGCTCCGGCCCACGTCGCCCACGTCCGCTCCCTCGTCATCGACGTCTTGTCGGCGGAGCAACTGCGACGACTTGGCAGTGCCGCCGAACGCATCTTGTCGCGCATTGACATGACGCCTGCCGTCACCTGAGGTTCCACGCCGAAGCAGGCGCTCCAACTGAAGCTGAGCAGCCTGTGCTTCCTTGCGGATCAGTTGATGTGGATCCCCGAGATCGCCCGGCTGATCACGAGGCGCTGCACCTCTGAGGTCCCCTCGAAGATCGTGTAGATCTTCGAGTCGCGGTGCCACTGCTCGACCGGGTTCTCGCGGACGTAGCCGTAGCCGCCCAGGATCTGGATCGCCTGCTCGGTCACCCACACGGCGTTCTCACCGGCGTAGAGCTTCGACATCGAGCCCTCGCCGTTCTCGAACTTCTTGCCCGTCGACGCCATGTTCGCCGCACGATGCACCAGCAACCGTGCCGCGTCGGTGTGCATCTTCATGTCGGCCAGCTTGAACGCGATGGCCTGGTTCTCGATGATGGCCCGGCCGAACTGCCTGCGCTCCTTGGCGTAGTCCAACGAATACTCGTAGGCGGCACGGGCGATTCCGACCGCCTGCGCGCCCACGATGGGGCGTGACGCCTCGAACGTCGCCATCGCCGCCTGGGTCGAGGTCTTCTTCCCTTCCTTCGCACGGGCCAGGCGCTCGTCGAGCTTCTCCTTGCCGCCGAGCAGGCAGCGACCGGGCACCCGGCAGTCGTCGAGGATGACCTCGGCGGTGTGCGAGGCGCGGATGCCCATCTTCTTGAACTTCTGCCCCTGCGAGATCCCCTTCGTCCCCTCGGGTACGACGAAGCTCGCCTGCCCACGCGACCCCAGCGCTGGGTCGACGGAGAGCACCAGCACGTGTGTGTTCGCGATGCCGCCGTTCGTAATCCACGTCTTGGTGCCGTTGAGCACCCACTCGTCCTTCGCCTCGTCGTAGACGGCACGCGACTTCAACGAGGAAACGTCGGAGCCCGCGTCCGGCTCGGACACGCCGAACGCCGCCAGCTTGATGTCCTCGGGCGTCCCGAAACACTGCGGTATCCACTCGCCGATTTGCTCGGGCGTGCCGTTGGCGAAGATCCCCGCCACCGCCAGCGTCGAGCCGAAGATGGCCAGCGCGATGCCGGCGTCACCCCAGCTCATCTCCTCGTTCACGAGGCACATCATGAGACCGGTCGGGTCGGAAAACGCCTGCGCGATGAAATCGAAGGAGTACAGGCCGATCTTGGCCGCCTCCTCGATAATGGGCCACGGCGTCTCTTCGCGCTCGTCCCACTCGGGTCCGGCGGGGCGCACCACGTTCTCCGCGAAGTCGTGCACCCACTTGGTGATCTGGATCTGGTCCTCGTTCAGGTCGAGCGAGTAGTCGGGCATGGCCTGCGTCCTCCTTGGCGGATCCGGCCCGATGCCGGTCACTGTCGGCGATGGAGGAACCTCGGACGACGACGGACTCCGCGCCGTACAGGCGCTGCCGTCACCCCGGCTCCTTGTTACTACACAGTAACCTGCCGAGCGGTCACGGTCTAGGCACTGGCATTTTCTCGTCTCTGGCCTGGGCTTTCCGGGGCCCGGCGCGCCGCCTCTAACGCCGGATCGCGGTCCCCGACGGCGTGTCCTCCACGGTCCAGCCCAGGGCGACCAGCTCGTCGCGCAACGTATCGGCGCGGGCGAAATCCTTGGCCCGGCGCGCCTCGTCGCGTGCAGCCACCAACTCGGCGGCGGCCTCGTCGATCTCGCCGGACTCGTCCCGGAGGGACACGCCCAACGCCGCCAACAACACCGCCGCGGTGCGCGCCAGCTTCGCCGCGTCCTCTTGATCGCCCGCGTCTGCCAACGAGTTGGCATCGGTCACGTGTTCGAAAATGCCCGCCAACGCGGCGGGCGTATCGAGATCGCTGTCCATCAGCTCTCTGAACCCAGCCAGCGAGCCGGGGTCGAGGCCGACCGCCGGCGCCACCCCCTCGACGACATAGCCATCGGGCGTCTGCTCGAGGATCCCGCCCACCCCAAATCGCCGCGCCAAGCCGTCGAGTCGCTCCAGTCCCTTCTGGGCGTCGGCAATGGTGTCCGGGGTCACCTCGATCGGCGAGCGGTAGTGCGCTCGCAGCACCAGCAGCCGGTAGGCGCGACCGTCGACGCGGCTGAGCAAGTCCGTCAACGAGGTGAAGTTGCCGAGGGACTTGGACATCTTGGTCCCCTCGACCTCGACCCAGCCGTTGTGCACCCAGTGGCGGGCGAACGGGCGCCCCTCCGCCACGGCCTGGGCCCTCTCGTTCTCGTGGTGGGGAAAGGCCAGGTCGCGGCCACCACCATGAAGATCGAAGCCGTCGCCCAACAAATCGAGCGACATCACCACGCACTCGGTGTGCCAGCCCGGCCTTCCGGCCCCCCACGGCGCCTTCCACGACGGCTCGCCCGCCTTCGCCTTCTTCCACACGGCGAAGTCGAGCGGCGAGCGCTTCTCCTCGTTCTCCTCCACCCGGGCTCCCGCCCGCAGTGAGTCGAGACTCTGACGCGCGAGGAGCCCGTACCCGTCGACCTGGCTGACGTCGAGGTAGACGCCGTCGGACGTCTCGTAGGCGATCCCGCGCGCCAGCAGGTCGGCGACCAGGGCGACCATGTCGGAGATGTAGGCGGTGGCGTGGGGGGTGTCGTCGGGCCGCAGCACGTCGAGCCCGTCCATCGCCTCCCACCACCGCTCCTCGAACTCGTGCGCCACCTCAGGCTCACTTCGCCCCTGCTCGTTCGCCCGCTTGATGATGTTGTCGTCGACGTCGGTGATGTTCGAGACGTACTGCACGGCCTGCCCGTTGAAGAGGAGGTACCGGCGCAGGATGTCGAAGACGAGGTTGTAGCGGCCGTGCCCGATGTGCGGGAGGTCGTAGACGGTCGGGCCGCAGACGTACATGGACACGTGCCCTCGGGAGCGCTGCTCGAAGGGCCTGACCGTGCCCGTGGCGGTGTCGTGCAGGTGCAGCATCCAGGTACGGTAACCCGATCATGTCGAACCCTCCGAACGGCTCGTCCCGCGTCCCCGACAAGCCTTCCCTCGACGGCCTCGAGGAGCGCTGGGCCCCGGCCTGGGAGCACGACGGCACCTACCGCTTCGATCCGGTCACCACGCGGCCGGACGTCTTCTCCGTCGACACGCCACCGCCGACGGTGTCGGGGTCACTGCACATGGGGTCGGTCTTCGGCTACGTGCAGACCGACGCCATCGCCCGGTACCGCCGCATGCGGGGGTGGAACCTCTTCTACCCGATGGGGTGGGACGACAACGGCCTGCCGACGGAGCGCCGTGTCCAGACCTACTTCGGCGTGACCTGCGATCCGTCGCTCCCTTACGACCCCGATTTCCGGCTGCCCGACGAGCCCGGCAAGGACGACATCCCGGTCAGCCGGCCCAACTTCATCGAGCTCTGCGAGCGGCTCACCGCCGAGGACGAACAGGCTTTCGAAGAGCTGTGGCGGCGCGTGGGGTTGTCGGTCGACTGGCAACGGACGTACGCCACCATCGGCGACCGGGCCCGGCGCACGAGCCAACGGATGTTTCTCCGCAACTTGGGCCGGGGCGAGGCGTACTCCTCCGAGGCGCCCACCATGTGGGACGTCGACTTCCAGACCGCGGTCGCCCAGGCCGAGATGGAGGACAAGGAGCAGCAGGGTGCGTATCACCGCCTGCGCTTCGACGACATCGAGATCGAGACGACCCGCCCCGAGCTCGTGGCCGCCTGCGTGGCACTCGTCGCCCATCCCGATGACGAGCGCTACAAGGCGCGATTCGGGACCACGGTGCACACGCCGCTCTTCGGTGTCGAAGTGCCTGTCCTCGCCCACCACCTGGCCGAACCCGACAAGGGGTCGGGCATCGCGATGATCTGCACGTTCGGCGACGTCACCGACGTCACCTGGTGGCGCGAGCTGAACCTGCCCACGCGCTCGATCATCCAGCGCAACGGGCGCATCGCCGAGACACCGCCTCCCGGCGTGCCCGACGGCGAGGCCTGGCGCGCCATCGCCGGGCGCACCGTGAAGCAGGCGCAGAAGGCCATGGTCGAGATGCTGGCCGCCGCGGGGGAAATGATCGGCGATCCACGCCCCATCACCCATCCGGTGAAGTTCTACGAGAGGGGCGACCGGCCCCTCGAGATCGTGACGAGCCGTCAGTGGTTCATCCGCAACGGCGGACGAGACGACGCCCTCCGGCGGCGGCTCCTCGAGCGTGCCAACGAACTCGACTGGCACCCGCCGTACATGAAGGTTCGCTACGACGACTGGGTGAACGGGCTCAACGGCGACTGGCTGGTCAGCCGCCAGCGCTTCTTCGGCGTGCCGATACCGCTGTGGTACCCGCTCGGGCCCGACGGCGAGCCCGACCACGACGCGCCGCTCGTACCGGACGAGGCGCGACTGCCCGTCGACCCGACGACCGACGTGCCCGAGGGCTACACCCAGGACCAGCGGGGCAAGCCAGGCGGCTTCGTCGGCGACCCCGACATCATGGACACCTGGGCCACCTCGTCCGTTACTCCCCAGATCGTCTGCGGTTGGGAGGACGACCCGGACCTCTTCGCCGCCACCTTCCCGATGGACCTGCGGCCTCAAGGCCCCGAGATCATCCGCACCTGGCTCTTCGCCACCCTGTTGCGGTCGCACCTCGAACACGACGAGGTGCCGTGGAAGCACACCACCATCAACGGGTGGATCCTCGATCCGGACCGCAAAAAGATGTCCAAGTCGAAGGGCAACGTCGTCACGCCCATGAGCCTGCTCGAGCAGTACGGGTCCGACGCGGTGCGCTACTGGGCCTGCAACGGCCGGCCCGGGACTGACACCGCGCTCGACGAAGGGGTCATGAAGATCGGCCGGCGCCTGGCCATCAAGATCCTCAACGCGTCAAAATTCGCACTCGGCGTTCTCGGTGAAGGGCCGGTCCTTGGCCTCGACGCGGTGCACGACGCCCTCGACGTCGCGCTGCTCGCCGAACTGGCAGAACTCATCGACGGGGCCACCGCGGCGCACGAGGGCTTCGACTACGCCCGGGGACTCGAGCTGACGGAGGGCTTCTTCTGGTCGTTCTGCGACGACTACGTCGAGTTGGTCAAGGCGCGCGCCTACGGCGAGAGAACGCCGCACGAGGCCGATTCGGCGCGGGCCACCCTCGCCCTGGCGCTGTCAACCCTGCACCGGCTCTTCGCACCCTTCCTTCCGTTCGTCACCGAGGAGGTGTGGAGCTGGTGGCAGGTGGGCTCGGTGCACCGGGCGACTTGGCCGACAGTGGCCGAGATCGGGCCGCACGCGGGGGCCGAGCCCGGGGTGCTCGACGTGGCGGCCAAGGTGCTCGGCGCCATCCGACGCGAGAAGACCTCGCAAAAGCGCTCCATGCGCGCCCGCGTGGCAACCCTCACCGTGACGGCGCCCCGGGCGCTCCTGCTCGACGTCGAGGCGGCGCGGGGCGACATTGTCGATGCCGGCGGCGTGGACGACTTCGTGACGCAGGAGGATGAAGAAAGCGAAGACCTCCGGGTCGACGTGGTGCTCGCCGACGAGGCCTGAGCGACAGCTCTAGGCGAGCGTCTCGGAGCCCAGATAGGCGCCGACCACTTCGGATCGGATGTCGGCAGGCTTTCCCTGCTTGACCAATGATCCGTTGACCATGATCGCCGCTTCGTCCGCTATGGACAGCGCCGTCTGGACGAATTGCTCCACCATCACGATGGTCAGCCCCTCCGATGCGACCAGCTGTCCGACGATTTCGTAGAGCTGGTCGACGATGATCGGCGCCAAGCCCATGGAGAGCTCGTCGAGGAGAAGGATCTGCGGTTCGGTCGTCAAGGCCCGGGCCAGGGCCAGCATCCGCTGCTCGCCGCCCGACAATGTGCCCGCGAGTTGCTTGCGGCGGTCCGCCAACGGGGGGAAGCGCTCGAAGGCCTGCTCTTCCACCTTCGCGCTCTTGAGCCCGGCCTGGCGGAACGTGTACATGAGGAGGTTCTCCGAAACCGTCAGATTCGGAAAGATGGATCGGCCCTCGGGGATCATGCACACGCCCGACCGCGCCAGTTGCTCTGTCGCGTTCCTCTTGAGAGGACGGCCGGACACCTCGACGGTGCCGGCTGTCAGTGGGATCTGTCCCGATATCGCGTTGAGCAGCGTCGTCTTCCCGGCGCCGTTCGGACCGAGCAACGCCATCGAGGTGCCGGATCGCACCTGGAGCGAGATTCCGTGCAGCACCTCGATGCGGCCGTATCCGGCTCGGACGTCGACCGCCGAGAGGGCGAGGGGCGCCGAGTCGGAGGAAAGAGGCCGGCTTTCAGCCGGGGCGTCCTCACCAGAACCCTCCGCCGTACGAACAGGGATCGTCGGGGGCGTCGCCGCTTTCGTCTCGCCGCCCAGATAGGCCTCCTGGACGGCGCGGTCGGCCTGGACCGCGGCGGGATCGCCGTGCGCGATGACCGATCCGTTGTCGAGCACGTCGACCCGGGTGCAGATCGACATCACGAGGGTCATGTCGTGCTCGACCAGGAGGACCCCCATGCCCTCAGAGGCCAGCTGCTGGAGAACCTCGCCGACGCTGCGCGTCTCCTCTGCGTTGAGGCCCGAACTGGGCTCGTCGAGGAGCAGGACCGACGGTGAAGTGGCAAGGGCGCGCGCCATCTCGACGAGGCGGGCGAGCCCCGTCGGCAGAGAGTCACTCGGCTCGTCGGCCACATGGAGGATCCCGACCCGCGCCAGCTGGTATTCCGCTTCCTCGGCCGGGGTTCTCCCACCCTTGAGCTTGTGCTGCTGGACCTCCGCCGCCATCTGCACGTTGTCGCGCGCGGACAACGTGCCGAACAGCTCGAGGCGCTGGAACGTGCGTCCCAGGCCGAGACGGGCCCGGACGTGGGGCCGGTAGCCGGTCACGTCCTGCTCGCGCAGGAGGACGCTTCCGTTCGTCGGGCGCTGGAGGCCGGTGACGACGTTGAACAATGTCGTCTTTCCGGCACCGTTCGGCCCGATCAACCCGTGGACCTCGCCCGGCGCGACGTCGAGCGTGACGCCATCGAGCGCCTGTAGACCGCCGAAGCGCACCGAGACGTCCTTGACCGTCAGCACCGAGCCGTCCGTCTCAGCCAACGGAACCCACCTCCGGCCGTAACAGACCGCCCGGAATTCCCGAAGGGGGGCTCCCCGGCACGCCGCTCCCCGTCTGCGCGCCGGCCCGACGTGCATCTCGCCACTCACCCAGCCGCGCGTAGACCAGGCCGAGCCCGTATGGATTGCGACCCACCGCGATGATGCCGACTCCGAAGAGGACATAGGTGAACCCGGAGAAGGACGGGATGTGGGTGGCGATGAGCGGCAGGAGGGCCACGCCGAGGCCCGCCTGCACCGCACCGCTGAGCACGGTGATACCGGCAAGGGCGACGGCGACGAACAGCACGAGGCTGTTGACGAAACTGAACTGTGAGAAGGAGACGATCCGTGACATACCGCCGTAGAGCGCGCCCGCGAGCCCGGCGAGGCCGCCCGCGATCACGAACGCCACGAGCCTGGTCCGGATGATGTTCATCCCGACGGTGGCGCAGGCCGCCTGGCTGTCGCTCATCGCCACGAGGCGCCGCCCGAACGGGCCCCGGCGCAGTGCGCCCACCCCGATGAGGCAGAGCGCGAAGACGATGGCAACGAGCACCATGAACGCCCGGTCGGTGGTGAAGTGCATCCCGAAGATGTCAGGGCGTCCCACGGTCATCGAGCCGCTCGGGAGGATGGACGGGTTCGTGAAGAAGAGCTGGTCCATCAGGACGGCGAAGGCCAGCGTGGCCAACGCCATGTAGAGCGCGCGCAGCCGGATCGCGGGAAGGGCGAGGATCCCCCCGGCGGCGGCGCACAGCCCGATGGCAGCCAGCAGGCCGAGGACCGAATCGCCTCCGCCGACTTTGGTCATCGCCCAGGCACCCAACCCCATGAACGTGAACTGGCACAGCCACACCTGTCCCCCGTAGCCCGACAACAGGACGAGTGACAGCGCACCGAGCCCGATGGTCAGGGCCAGCCCGAGGGTGGACAGGTTGTTCCCCGTGACGAACGCGCCGACCAGAAGGGTGACGGCGACGAGCAGGGCGCCACCGATCAGCGTGGAACGCAGGCTCGCCGGTTTGGGGGGCCGCAGCCGGACCACGCGTCCCACGGTCAGCTTGGACTGGGGCAACAAGAGCAGCGCGACGATCAACAGCCCCATCGGCAGGATCGCGGTGACGTAGTTCAGGTAGCTGGCCGGCACGTACCCCACGGACAAGGACTCGCCGACGCCGAGGATCATCGCTCCCAGGAAGGTGTAGGGCAGGCTGCTCAAGCGTCCGACGATGGCGGCGGCGTAGCCGAAGATCACCAGCTCGGACAGGATGGCGATGCTCATGCCGGACCCCGGTGCCAGGAGGATCCCCGCCAGTCCGGCGAGCATGAAGCCGACCATCCAGGCGAAGCCGGCGATCCGGTTGGTGCGGGCCCCGGTGAGCGAGGCCAGGCTGGGATCGTCGACCACCGCCCGCATGGAGACGCCGACGCGCGTCAACTTGAAGAGCGCCCACAAAGCGAGCGCGACGACGACCGCGCACCCGATGGTGATCAGGTCCTCGTAGGTGAGCGTGACCCCGAAGATGGTGACCTGATCGCCCAGGAACCATTGCGGCAGGTTCCGGGTGATCGTCTGGTCCCAGATGGTCGAGACCAGCCCGTAGAGCACCAAGAACAGGCCGAGTGTCACCACGATCATCGTGCTGAGCGCCGAGCCGTAGAGCGGCCGCATGAGCACGCGCTCCACCAAGAGCGCGAAGACCGGAGCGACGACGAAGAGCACGATCACGAGGGACAGCACCGGGTTCCAACCCCAGCCCTGCCACAGTTGCCAGTACAGGTAGGCCATCACCATGCCCACCGCGCCGTGGGCGAAGTTGAAGACCCCCGTGGACTTGTACGTGACCACCAGGCCACTCGCGGTCACCGCATAGATCGACCCCGTGACCAACCCGGCGATGACGAAGCTGACGAACTCGTTCACGACGGCTGTGTGCCCATCACTCCAGCACCACGGCGGTACGAGTCGGGCGGGCTAGCGCGAGATGCCCTTGTAATTGCTCGGGTAGAAGCCCCCGGGACTGCACACGAAGCCCGCCTTGGGGTCGGGCGCGATGCGGTGCCACGTCGCGTTGTTGTATTCCGCCGCAATCCAGCACTGCCCGGGGATCTTCTGAGCGGGGTCCTGATTCGCGATCAGGCCGCCGGCGTTGTAGGACGTGACCTTGTTCAGCTGCGCGTCCAGGCTGGCCCGCGTCGGGTTGGCGCCCGCACCCTTGAGCGCCTGGACGAAGAGCTCGGCACTGATCCACCCGTACAGCGTGTAGAGGTCGAGCTGCGTCTGCGGGTCGACCTTCTTGGCCCACTTGTCGAAGGTGCCCACGGCCGGGATCACCTTGGCGTCCTCCCCCATGTACAGCGCGGTGACCGTGGTCAAGAGCGACCCGTTGCCGGCCGAGCCGGGGTTGAACCCGGCCTCGTATGCCGAGGCGCCGGTGAAGAACACAGCGTTGAGACCCTCCTGCTTGTTCTCCTGGGCCATGGTGGAGATGTACGCGCCTTGTTGGGTGAGCTCCATGATCAATTTCACGCCCGAGTTCTTCATCTTGATCATGTCGGGCAGGAACGAGGTCTCCGTGAAGCTGGCGTCGCGGTCGTAGACCCAGTTGTAGCCAAGGCTGTTGGTCAGGGTGTGGAACGTGTGCTCCGCCGTCACGGCGGTGGCCGCGGAGTTCGAGCCGATGTACCCCACAGACTTGACGGCCTGGGGGTACTTGCTCTTGAGCCACTTGAACGGACCCACGGCCTCGCCGCCGTTGACCAGCGGAATCGGCGCATAGACGTTGGGGTCCAAGTCGAGCTTCGGGTCCAGCGTCTGGGTGATCATCGGCACATGGTTCGCGTCGATGGCGGACTGCTCGCCGCCGTCGAGCAGCGAGAAGCCGCCCACGATGGCGAAGTCGTTGGCGGCGATGTTCTGGGCCTCGTTGGCGACCGTGCCGGAGGAGAAGGCACTGTCCATTCCGTTCACCATCAGCTTGCGGCCGTTCACTCCGCCTTCGCTGTTGATCATCGCGAAGTAGGCCTGGGTACCGACCTTGGCGCCCTCGAACAGGCCCGCGATCGGCGCAGAGATGTCGCTGATGGACCCCACGGTGATGGAGTTCGCCGTGACGCCGGGCGACGACGAGGCCGGCTGCGCGCCGGCCGGGTCCGAGAGCGCCCCGGTGCCGACCACGAGCGATCCGGCCAGCACCGATCCGCCGGCCAGCGCCCGGAAGGCCCGTCCGGCCCGGTCCGACGCTGCGCGTCGCGTCCCCACGTCCTTGCTGTTCCCCACTGCCACCCCTTCTCCTACTCGGTCTCCGTCGGCTGCCCCGGGCCCGATCTGACGCCCAGTCAGATTCCCGGTTGGGACCTTATGTCAGAAACATTTCGGGTGGCGGTCACATCGATGGTGGGGGAACGAGGCGCCGCAGGGGCGGCGCGGGCGGCACGGGCGGCCTCGAGGAAATCACCGACGGCCGAGGTCGTCGCCAGGCACCGCAAGGAGGCCACCACGTCGAAGGCGTGCTGGGCCAGGGGCAACTCGGCATAGGCGACAGGCGAACCGGACACCGCCCGCAGACGCTGGACGAATGTCCGTGCCGTCTCGACCGGGACGAGGGTGTCGTTCTCACCTTGCAGCACGAAGAACGGCGGTGCGCCGGCGTGGACCCTGTAGGTCGGTGACGCGGCGCGGAACACCTCGGGGTGGTCGGCCTCCTTGACCTTCATGACGGTTTTCTCGAGCATCTGGACCAGCCCGGGACCGAAGATGGCCGAGCCTTCGGGCGACGACGTCAGGTCCATGACGCCGTAGAACGGGACACAGGCCTGCACCGAGGTGTCGGCGTCCTCGAAGCCGGGCTGGAAGGAAGGGTCCCCGGCGGTCAGCGCCGCCAGGGCACAGAGGTGTCCCCCGGCGGAGCCCCCGCTGATGGCGATGAAGCCGGGGTCGCCGCCGTATTCGGCAACGTTTTCCTTGACCCAGGCGAGGGCTCGCTTGACGTCGACGATGTGGTCGGGCCAGGTGCCTTTGGGGCTGAGCCGGTAGTTGATGGCGACGCAGACCCAGCCCCGGGCCACCAGCTCGAACATCATCGGCTTGCCCTGCTCACGCTTGTCGCCGATGACCCATCCGCCGCCGTGGACGTAGACCATGACCGGCGCCTTTTCGCGCAGGACGAGGCGGGACCGGTAGACGTCGAGGCGGTGGCGCGGGCGCCCGTCCCCCCAGTAGTCCACGTTGTGCGTGACTTGAACGGCGCGTGACTTCATGGGGATGGCCCGGGTGACGCGCCACCAGCGGCCCCACACCGCCGGGGTGGGCTGGGTCGGGACCGGGAAGCCGTCGCTGCGCACCTCGGCCAGCGCGGCGGCGGTGACGTCGGCGGCCCGGAGGCCCGAGACTCCCAGGCCGACCAGTCCGACCCAGCTGGACAGGGCGATGGCCAACCCGAGCCACCCAGCCCAGGCATTGAGGGCGCCGAACTCGATGAAGAGGGCTGTGGCGATCACCTGCCAGACGATGTTCTGCAGGGCCAGCTCGCTCGTCCAGCTGGCCAAGGCGAAGCTGACGATGGTCAGGGGCTCTCGGCGTATGGGCCGATAGGAGAGCAAGACGGCGAGGGCCCCGACGACGGTGACGGCCAAATAGGCGTACGGCACCCCTCCATCATCGCCCGAACGGCCGGAGACGCGCCCTCCGCCCTGGTGGGAGGGCATTCCCAGTTGCCCCGACGACCAACTAAGTGCGAGGTTAGAGGGCGAGGGGTAGGGAGCAAGGAGCACCCATGACACCCGAACGGCTGAGCGGGCTCGACGCGAGCTTCCTGTATATGGAGACGCCGACGATGCACATGCACGTGGCGATGGCGGCCGTCTTCGACCCCTCGACCGTGCCCGGCGGCTACTCGTTCCGGCGGGTGCGCCAGCTGATCAGCGACCGCATCCCGCTGGCGCCCGTGTTTCAGCGGCGCCTGGTGGAGGTCCCGCTGCGCCTCGGCTTTCCGATGTGGGTGGACGACCCCGAGTTCGACATCGACAACCACCTCCGGCGGGCGGCGCTGCCCGCACCCGGTGGCCTGCGCGAGCTCGGCGACTTCGCGGCCGACGTGATCAGCCGCCAGCTCCACCGCGACCGGCCGCTCTGGGAGATGTGGATCGTCGAGGGCGTGGAGGACGGGAAGATCGCGCTCGTCACGAAGATGCACCACAGCACCATCGACGGCGTCTCGGGGGCAGAGCTCCTCGGCGTGCTCTTCGACCTGGAGCCCGATCCGCACGAACAGTCGCCGTCCACGGCGCGCCAGCTCGACTCGCGTATCCCGTCGAACCTCGAGCTGATGTCCCAGGCCATGATGGCCAACCTCGTCGCCCCGTTCGACATGGGCCGCATGATGCTGCGCACGACCCGCAACATTTTCGGCGTCAGGCGCATCCGCCGCGGCCTTCCGGGAACGTCCAAGGGCGCCCTTCCGCTTACGGCGCCGCGCACCTCCATCAACGCCGCCGTGCACGCCAGGCGCCGCGTCGCCTTCGCCGCCGCCAGCCTGGCCGATGCCAAGACGCTGAAGAACGAGGTGGGCACCACGGTGAACGACGTGGTGTTGGCCATGGTCACGGGCGCGCTGCGCACCTACCTGCAGGCCGGCGACGAGCTCCCCGAGATCCCGTTGGTCTCCGTGGTGCCGGTCTCCGTCACTCCCGACGTCGCCGAGCTCAAGGGCTCCAACAAGGTGTCGTCCATGTTCGTCCAGCTGCCGACCCAGCTGGACGACCCGCTCGAGCGGTTGCGGGTGATCCACGAGGGCACCAAGGGCGCCAAGGAGGAGCACAAGGCGCTGGGTGCCTCCACGCTGCAGAACTGGGCCGAGCACGCGACGCCCAACGTCTTCGCCGTGGCGGCGCGTCTCTACACCGGCATGCGCCTGGCCGACCGACATCGGCCGGTGGCGAACATGGTTGTCTCCAACGTCCCGGGTCCCGACTTCCCGCTGTACCTGGGCGGCAGCCAGCTGCTGGGCATGTTCCCGCTCGGTCCCGTGATGGACGGCATGGGCCTCAACATCACGATCATGAGCTACATGGGCGTCCTCTACTGGGGACTGGCGGCGGATGCTCGTGCCGTGCCGCGCCTGTGGGACATCGCGGCCGCGATCCCCCACGCGCTCACCGAGCTGATGGAGGCCGCGGGCCTGACATCGGAGCCCTTCGACGTGCCGATCCACCTCGGTCCCGGCATGCCGCCCACGGCGAACTGGGTCCGCGCGGCGGCGTCGGTGGAGAGTGAGGCGACCGGTAGCGTGAGCGCATGACAGTCCGCGAGCTCGGCCACTTGGTGCTGTACGTACGCGACGTGCGGCGCTCCGCCGCCTTCTACCGCGACGTGCTGGGCTGGCGACAGGTCCTGCCCGAAGCCGGCACGGAGCCGGTGGGCGCAGCAGCCTTTTCGTCCGGTCGCACCCACCACGAGCTCTTGCTCATCGAGGTCGGAGCGGACGCGACGCCCATCCCGCCGGGCCGCCGCGTGGGCATGTACCACTTCGGCCTCAAGGTCGGCGACAGCGACGACGAGCTCCGAGCCGCGCTCAAGGCCGTGCAGGACGCCGGCGCCACTGTGGTGGGCACGTCGGACCACACGGTCACGCACAGCCTCTACATCCTCGACCCGGACGGCAACGAGATCGAGCTCTACGTCGACGTGCCCGGGGTCGACTGGCAGTCACACCCTGAGCTCGTCGGCGCTGCCATCCGCCCGTTGAAGCTCTGAGGTCATCAGAGCCGATGGTGCCCGCCGCGTCACGCGGTGACCGAGCCCCACTCGTGCTCACCGACGACGACGGTGCGCGGGCCGCAGTCGAAACCTTGCGGCGCGGTGGCGTTGTCGTCGTGCCGACCGACACGGTCTACGGCCTGGCCGCGCGGCCCGAACACGGTGACGCGGTGCAGGCCGTCTACCGGGCCAAGGGACGGCCCGGTGGGATGCACCTGCCCGTCCTGGCGGCGTCGTTGGACCAGGTGCGCGCGCTCGGCGTCGACGTGACGGATGCGGCGAGCGCGCTGGCCGCGCGCTGGTGGCCGGGCCCTCTCACGCTTGCCTTCGGGTTCGGCGACGGTTCGGCGCGGCCGGCGTGGCTCACCGGACGCGACGAGGTCGCAGTCAGGATCCCCGACCACGATTTCCTGCGCGACCTGTTGCAGGCGACGGGCGTGCTGCTCGTCACCAGCGCGAACCCGCACGGGGCACCGACCGCGCTGGTGGCGGACGACGTGGCTTCCAGCCTCGACGACTCGGTGGACCTGGTCGTCGACGGCGGCGTGCTCACGGAGGTGCCTTCGACGCTGGTGAACGTGCGGGGCGAGCAGGCGGTCGTGGAGCGCGAGGGGGTGATCTCGCGTACCGAGATCGAGGATGCGCTGGCGGGTCCGCCGTGACCCGCGCGCTGTTGGCCATCGAGACCTCGTGCGACGAGACGGCGGCCGCAGTCGTCGACGCGGACTTCGGGGTGCGATCGTCCATCGTGGCGAGCCAAGTGGAGCTCCACGCGGGGTTCGGCGGCGTGGTGCCCGAGCTGGCCAGCCGCGCGCACATCGAGACCATCACGCCGATCGTGGCGCGGGCGCTCGAGGAGGCCGGCGTCGCCGGCCCGGACCTCGAAGCGGTGGCGGTCACGTCGGGGCCGGGCCTCGTGGGCGCACTGCTGGTGGGCATTGCGACGGCCAAGGCGCTGGGGTTGGGCTGGGGCATCCCGGTGGTGGGCGTCAACCACTTGGAGGGGCACCTGGCCAGTGTGTACCTCGCCGACCGCGACGTGCGGTTCCCGCAGACCGCGCTGCTGGTCTCGGGCGGGCACTGCATGCTGACCAGGGCGACCGAGCCGGGGCACTACGAACTGCTCGGCGAGACCGTGGACGATTCCATCGGCGAGGCCTACGACAAGGTGGCCCGCTTCCTCGGACTGGGCTACCCGGGGGGCCCGGTGCTCGACCGGCTCGCCGGCGCCGGCGGCGAGGACCGCCTCGGCTTCCCGCGTCCGATGCTCAGCGACGGGTACACGTTCTCCTTCTCGGGACTCAAGACTGCGGTCGTGAACTACGTGCGCTCGAACCCCGCCTTCGAGGTGGAGGAGGTGGCGGCCTCGTTCGTCGCCGCTTGCATGGACGTCCTGATCGCCAAGCTGCGGCGCGCTCTCGAAGAGTTCGGCGACCCGGCTCTCGCGATCGTGGGTGGGGTCGCCGCGAGCCCGGTCCTGCGCGAAAGGGCCCAGGCGCTCGCCGAAGAGTACGGCACCCGCCTGCTCATCCCACCGCAGAAGATGGCCACGGACAACGCCGCCATGATCGGCGTGGCTGCGTGGCACAAGCTCGCGGTCTTCGGCCCGAGCGCGCCGTCGTTCGGGCCCGAGCCGGATCTTCGGCTGCAGTTCTCCTGATCCTCACCGTTTCTGTCAGTGGTAACGCTGTGCTTTTCGGCCGCTTCGGCCTAGCTCTGCTCGGCGTGCTGGTGCCGTTTGGCCCGGCGGCGGCCGGCCCGGCCCCCGAACATGTGCGACGAGAGGTCCAAGAGGATCCCCAGCGCGACGATCACCCAGCCGAAGCCGTCGACACCTTTGTGCGGCTGGTACACGAGCGCGTAGAAGAGCGTTGCGTAGGGCAGGAAGATGAAGCCGAGGATGCCTTCCCAACCGGAGCGGAAGGCAATGGAGAGCCGGTCCGTGAAGATCCAGACCAAGAACAGCGCGAGGCGCGCCGAGAAGGCCGAGATCAGCGCGAAGAGACAGCCCACGGTTGCGCTTCCCTCAGAGAGGCAGGCTGCCCGTGGCCGCGTTGGTCGACCCGGTGTCCTTGTAGGCGGCGATCGTGCGCTCCGCGATGCGCATCTGGTGGATCTCGTCGGCCCCATCGGCAAAGCGGGCCCAGCGGGCGTGCTGCAGCATGTTCGCCAGCGGGGTGTCGGTGGAGTAGCCGAGCGCGCCGTGCACCTGCATGGAACGGTCGATGATCCGGTTGAGGCTGTTGGCGACGAAATGCTTCGCCATGGAGACCTCGGTACGGAAGTCCTCGCCCCGGTCCATCTTGTAGGCCGCGTGGAGCACCATGAGCTTGCACTGGTACAGCTCCATCGCCGAGTCCGCGATGAGCCACTGCACCCCCTGCTTCTCGGCCAGCAGCGATCCGTGCGAGTACCGGTGCAGGGCACGGTCGACCATCATGTCCAGTGCCGTCTCCGCCTGCGCGATCCAGCGCATGCAGTGGGCGAGCCGGGCCGGCCCCAAGCGGTACTGACCGAGGCGGTGTCCGTTGCCGCGGCCGCCGAGGATCTGCGAGTCGTGCACGCGCAGGTCCTCGATCACGATCTCGGAGTGACCGGTCGACCCGTGCATCGTCTCGACTTCGCGCACGTCGTTCCAGCCCTCCGCCGGGAGATCGACGAGGAAGGCGGTGTTGGCGCCACGTGAGCCCGGCGGCACATCGGGCTCGGTGCGGGCGATGAGGATGGCGAACTGGGCGCGGCGGGCGTTCGAGATGAACCACTTGTGGCCGTTGATCACCCACTCCTCGCCGTCCTTCTCGGCCCGCGTCTGGATCAGCGTCGGATCCGACCCCGCCACCTCCGGCTCGGTCATGGCGAAGCAAGACATCGCGGTGCCTTCGCACAGTCGGCGCAGGTACTTTTCCTTCTGTTCGTCGGTCGCCCAGTGCAGCAGCGTGTGCATGTTGCCTTCGTCGGGTGCACTGCAGTTCAGGATCCAGGGGCCGAGTCGTGTCCTGGCCGCCTCGGCCTGCACCATGGCCAACTCCACGTGGCCAAGCCCCATGCCGCCCCACTCCTTGGGCATGTGGGGCAACCAGAGGCCCTCGCGCTTGGCCTCCTCGCGGAGCTCGAGGATGGTGGTCAGGTACTCGCGGCGCTGGGTCACCCGGGACTCGTCGTCGAACCCCTTGACGCGGGGCACCACGGTGTCCTGGATGAAGACGCGGACCCGCGAGCGGATCTCCTCGTGTTCGGGGGCGAGAGTGAAGTCGATTGCCATGGGAAACCTCCTCGGACCTCAGTAGAGGCCTACTACGTTTCCGTTCTCGTCGATGTCGATCTTCTCTGCGGCCGGGTGGCGTGAGAGCCCCGGCATGGTGCGCATGTCGCCGCTGACCAGGTAGACGAAGCCGGCACCCACATTGGCCCGAGCCTCGCGCACGGGAAGGCGCCAGCCGCGCGGGGCCCCGAACAACTTGGGGTCCGACGAGATCGAAAGGTGCGTCTTGGCGATGCAGACAGGGAGCGAACCGAAGCCGGCGCGTTCGTAATTGTCCAGGTGGCGAGCCGCCAACGGCGCGTAGTCCACGCCATCCGCCCCGTAGACCTCGGTCGCGATCGTCTCGATCTTCTCGCGCAGGGTGGCGTCGTCCGGATACAGCATCTGGAAGTCGCTCGGCTCTTCCGTCGCCTCGACCACCGCCTCGGCCAGCTCGACCGCGCCTTTGCCCCCGTTCTCGAAATGGGTGCACACGGCCGAGCGGACGCCGACAGCCGCGGCGATCTCCCGGATGACCGCGTGCTCGGAGGCGAAGTCGCCGGCGAACGCGTTGATCGCCACGACGGGCGTGACCCCGTGCCGGCGCACGATGCCGAGATGGGCGAGGAGGTTGGCGGCCCCAATGCGGACCTCCTCAGGGTTTTCCTCGAGCATCGCCGGCGGAAGCGGGCGTCCGGCCACGACGCGGTGACGGCCCGAATGGAGCTTCATGGCGCGCACCGTCGTGACCACCACCGCGGCGTCGGGCACCAAACCCGACGTCCGGCACTTGATATTGAAGAAGCGCTCGGCGCCCATGTCCGAGCCGAAGCCCGCTTCGGTCACCAGGTACTCGCCCGCGTGGATGCCGATGAGGTCGGCGACCACCGAGGAGTTCCCGTGTGCGATGTTCCCGAAGGGACCGGCGTGGACGAGCACCGGCGTGTTCTCGAGCGTCTGCAACAGGTTCGGCTTGACGGCGTCGCGCATGATGACGGTCATGGCACCGGCGGCCTTCAGTTGCTCCGCGGTCACCGGATCTCCCGCATCCGTGTAGCCGACGACGATGCGCCCGAAGCGAGCCCGCAGGTCGTGCAGCGTGCGCGACAGCGCCAGCACGGCCATGACCTCAGACGCCGCTGTTATGTCGAACCCTGTCTGGCGGGGCAGGCCGTCCTGGTGGCCGCCGAGGCCGCTCACGATGTCGCGCAGCGAGCGGTCGTTCACGTCGAGGACCCGCTTCCAGGTGATCCCCTGCGGGTCGATGCCGAGCTCGTTGCCGTTGAAGAGGTGGTTGTCGACCATCGCGGCAAGGAGGTTGTTGGCCGCCGTGACCGCGTGCAGGTCGCCGGTCAGGTGAAGGTTCAGGTTCTCGAAAGGGACGACCTGGCTGTAGCCCCCTCCCGCGGCGCCGCCCTTGATGCCGAACGTCGGGCCCATGGAGGCCTGGCGGATGGCGATGGTGGCCTGGCGCCCGATACAGGCCAGGGCTTGGCCGAGGCCGATGGTGGTCGTCGTCTTTCCCTCACCGAGCGGGGTCGGCGTCACCGCTGTCACCACGACGTAGCGCGCCCGGGGCCGTCCGGCCAGCGCCTCGACGGCGTCCAGGCTCACCTTGGCCACGTGCGCGCCGTAAGGCTCAAGAAATTCCGGCCCGAGCCCCATCTGGCCGGCGATGTCAGAGATCGGGTGGAGCGTGGCCCGCCGCGCAATCTCTATGGCGGGGGGCATTGGCACTCGATCGATCATGCCAGAGGTTGCATCACCGAAACCCGGCCGGACCGGGTCACCCGTTCTAATCTCGCCGCGGAGGGCACGAAGAAGAAGGCCCCAGGTCCCGTCCGGTGACTTGCCGGCGGGGCCGCCAGAAAGGAGCAGACACTATGTCGAAGACGGACGGCGTGTTCATCTTCATCGGGACCTACGCCAGTGAGGTCGACGCCCGCGCCGACTACGAGGTGGTGAAGGAGCTGCACGCGGCCGGCGCCGTGGGCACCTACGACGCCGCGGTCGTGTCCAAGGACTACCTGGGGAAGGTCCACGTGAACAAGGACGAGACCACGACGCGCCACGGCGCCTGGGGTGGCGCGGCGGCGGGAGCGCTCGTCGGGATCTTGTTCCCGCCCTCCATCATCGGCTCGGCGCTGGTCGGCGCGGCGATCGGCGGCGTGAGCGGCCACCTCTGGAAGGGCATGTCGCGCGCCGACGTGAAGGAGTTCGGCGACGTCATCGACGCCGGCGAGGCCGCGCTCGTCATCGTCGGCGAGAGCACCGTGCAAGCGGCCCTCGAGAAGGCGACCCTGAAAGCGAGCAAGCACGTGTCCAAGGAGCTCGAGGTCGACAAGCACGGGATCGACGAAGCCGTGCAATCCGCCACCAAAGAAATCTCCTGACGAGGGACGCGACCGACGACGATGATCGCCTTGCAGGTTCTCTCCGTCATCTTCGGGGCCGTCTTGGCCCTGGCGATCCTCGGCTCCGCCCTCAAGACGGTCGTGCTGCCACAGGAGGGACTCCCGCGCCTGGCTCAGGCGGTGTTCGCCGCCGTCCACCGCCTGCTCGTCCGCCGGTCGCGGAGCCGTGAACGGGCGATGGAGCTCCGGTCGTTGTATGCGCCCGTCGCACTGGTCAGCCTCCCGCTGGTGTGGATGCTGTCCATGGTGGTCGCCTTCACCTTCATCTTCTGGGGCACCGGATCAATGACCTGGCAGCGGTCCTTCGAGATCAGCGGCTCTTCCCTGACGACGCTCGGGTTCGCCGAGCCGAACGGGACCACCCGGATCTGGCTGGCGTTCATCGAGGCGACCATCGGGCTCGGGCTCGTCGCCCTCCTGATCAGCTACCTGCCGACGATCTACACGGCGTACAACGGGCGGGAGAAGGGCATCATCCGGCTCCGCCCGATCTCGGGTGCACCCCCGACCGTCGTGACCCTCCTCCAGACCCTCCAGCGCGTCGGGGCCCTGAACAGCTTGGAGTTCTGGCGCAACCAGTCGGAATGGATCCTCGACATCGAGCAGACGCACACGGCGTTCCCGATCCTCTCGTACTTCCCCGAGACGCATCGGGACCACTCGTGGGTGGCGACCGTCGGCACTCTGCTCGACGCCACCGCGCTCGTGCTCTCCTCGACGCAGACACAGGCGGGCGATTCCTTCGAGGACATCGAGAGGGGCCCGATGATGGTGCTCGTCTACGGCATGCCCGGATTCGTCCGAGTGGCGCGCGCAGCGTCCATCCCCATCGGCGAGCCGATGACTATCGCCGAGCTGGTCGGTCACTTCGACGATCCGGCACCCCCCATCACGATCACCCGTGCCGAGTACGACGAGGTGATGGCGGCCCTCGCGCCCCTCGTCGACGTCCCGCCCGACCGCTCGGAGGAGGCGTGGCGCCGCTTCGCGTGGATCCGGTCGAGCTACGAGCCCGCCGTGCGGTCCTTGGCGGGCCTCACGTTCGCGTACCCGGCCCCGTGGACGACCGACCGCGCCGCGAAGGTCGGCCGGCCGCGGTTCCTACGGCGCCGGCCCATCGCGGTGGACTGGTCGGTGATCGTGAAGGCGGCGGATGAGGAGCCGGCCGCGCCGGCCGGGCCCGCGTCGCCTACAGGTGGCTGAACCCCCCTGATTCCTCCTTGGTCATCGACACCGTCACCGGGTGACGGTCGAAGTGCGCAATCGCCTGCTCCATGTCGTCCATGAGGATCGTCGCCAGGTCCCGGCTGACGCCCTGGCGCACCAGGATGCGCTGGACCGACACGTCGGACACCGAGCCGGTGAGCGGGTAGGCCGGGACCTGCCAGCCGCGGTTGCGCAACCGGTCGGCGATGTCGTAGAGCGTGTACCCGGGGTCCTCGCCCTCGCGAATGCGCCACGCCACCGACGGGATCCCGGTCTGGGGGTCCGAGTCGCACAGCATCTCGAACGGCCCGAGCTTGGCCACCTCGTGCGCCAGGTATTTGCCGGTCAGGTAACAGGCGTCGTGCACATTGCGGTACCCGTCCCGGCCGAGGCGCACGAAGTTGTAGTACTGGGCGACGATCTGGCCGGCCGGCCGCGAGAAGTTGATCTGGAACACCGGCATGTCGCCGCCCAGGTACGTCACGTGGAAGATGAGGTCCTCGGGCAACTCCGCCTCGTCGCGCCAGAGCGCCCAGCCCACCCCGAGAGGCGCCAGCCCGAACTTGTGGCCGGAAGTGCTGATCGACTTGACGCGCGGGACGCGGAAGTCCCATTCGATGTCCGGGGCACAGAACGGCGCGAGGAACGCGCCGCTGGCGCCGTCCACGTGGATGTCGATGTCGAGACCCTTTTCCTCCTGGAGCTGGTCCAGCGCCTGGGACAGCTCAAGCACCGGCTCGTAAGCGCCGGTGTAGGTCACGCCGAACGTGGGCACCACCATGATGGTGTTCTCGTCGACCCGCTCGAGCATCTGCTCGACGTCCATGCAGTAGCGGCCGGGGGACATCGGGATCTCGCGCATCTCTACGTCCCAGTAACGGGCGAACTTGTGCCAGACCACCTGCACGGGCCCGCAGACCATGTTCGGGTTGTCGGCCGGCTTGCCGGCGGCCTTGCGCTTGGCCCGCCACCGCCACTTGGCCGCCATGCCGCCGAGCATGCAGGCCTCGGAGGAGCCGATGGCCGAGCACCCGACGGCCCGGCTGGTCTCGGGCGCGTGCCACAGGTCGGCCAGGATGTGCACGCAGCGGCGCTCGATCTCGGCCGTCTGGGGGTATTCGTCCTTGTCGATCAGGTTCTTGTCGATGGCGATGTCCATCAACTTGTGGATCTCGGGCTCCTCCCACGTCTGGCAGAAGGTGGCCAGGTTCTGGCGGGCGTTGCCGTCGAGCATCAGCTCGTCGACGATCGCCTGGAACGCATCCTCCGACCGCATCTGCTTGGTGGGGCACCGGCTCGAGGGCAAGCGGGCGTGGAGCTCCCGGTCCGCGTAGATGGAGTCGAACATTTCCTCACGGACCGACTCCCGCTTGTGCAGTGGCATGGCACGTCCCCTCTCATCCGAAGTTCGGTGTTCGGATGCGTACCGTACCGGTGCCTGACGCCGGGCGTGTCGGCGTGTCGGCGTGGCGCGGCGCGCAAGGGCGCGAGCTGGGTGGGTCGATCGGAGCGGGACGGGCCCGCCGCGTCAGCTGCGGTGTGTCGGCGTCAGCTGGCGAGCGCCAACGCTTCGCGGCGTCCGGCGGCGACCGTACGGACGTTCGGCACACGCCCGGCGGGCTCACGGCTCGTGCGCCGCGATTCCTGGCCGTCGGGCCGATCCGCCAGTCTCGAGCGGAGTTGCCGCAGCGCCTTGGTGTGGATCTGGCAGACCCGGCTCTCGGTGACTCCGAGGACGGAGCCGATCTCCGTGAGCGTCATGCCGTCGTAGTAGTACATCGTGAGGACGGTGCGTTCCCGCTCGGGCATCCCTTCGACCGCGTCGAGCAGCGCCTGCTTGGACTCTTTGGCTTCGAAGGTGTCTACCGGTCCGAAGGAGCGATCGGGCAGAGACTCGCCAAGGGTCGAGCGATCCGCTCGATCACCGCTGCCGCCACGAAGGACCTCGTCGAGCGCCATGACGCCGGATGAGGAGATCTTGCGCATGGCCGTGTGGAAGTCGGCCGAGGACATTTGGAGCTCCTGGGCGACCTCGGCCTCGGTCGGCGTGCGCCGCAGCGTCGTCTCCAGGTGCGTCACCGCCTGCTCCACGGCCCGGGCCTTGCTCCGCACCGAACGGGGCACCCAGTCGATGGACCGCAGCTCGTCGATGATGGCGCCCTTGATGCGCGGGATGGCATAGGTCTCGAAGCGGAGATTGCGGTCCGGCTCGAACCGCTCGATGGCGTCGATGAGCCCGATGATGCCGTAGCTGGTCAGGTCGTCCTCGTCGAAGTGACGGGGCAGCCCGGACATCACCCGGCCCGCCACGTACTTCACGAACGGCGAGTAATGCTCGATCAATTGGTTGCGCAGCGTCCGGTCGCCGGTCCGCTTGAACTCGGACCAAATACCGTTCACGCCGTCTACATCGGCCTCCGGTGTTTCGGAGCCTGCAAGCATTGTCGTTGCCACGTATCCCCCTCCCTCATTGTGGAGCCTCCGACAGGCGCCACGCCTTCCAATGAGGTGTTGCTATTTGACCATGCTCAATCCGGTCGTTCAGGAGTAGCTACCACTCTATTTCACTCTGTTTTGCCTGGTGGGTTGCCTCTTCGTTGTCAGTTGGTTGCAGAAACGGGGCGTCGAATTGGCACAATCCGCCCCGGGTCCCTCCCGCTGGAAATCGATATGGAGTCGGTGCGAGTCCCCTTTGAGCGGTCTTTGAGCGGCCCGGTTCCCGCCCGAAAAGGCCTCGATCACCGTGCCCGCCCCTGCGCGCGCCGCTAGTCCATTTGGCCCACGCGACGTCGGCTCCACGCACGAGATGGGACGCTTGCCGCATCCACCGGCACCGCCGAGCGACCCCCGATCCTCCCGTCGCCCACCCCTCTCCCGTTGGTCGTCGGACCATTGCGTGCGCGCCCCAATTTCCCGCCAAAATTCACAAAATGCGACCGATCGGCACCCGTGCTGTCTCAAGCGCGGCCGGTCACGGGCCGACAGACAACATGTGACGATCTCGATGGATTTGGAGCGGACACGCCACCGCGACGGTTTCCGACATGGCGCGACGGACTCCCCTTCCCACTCGCGCGACGTGCCCGAGCGTCTCGGAGCTGACCGCCGGATCCTGATCGCCGAGGACGACCACAGTTGCCGGTTGGCCCTTCACCAGTACTTCGAGCGCTCGGGCTACCGGGTGACGGAGGCCGCCGACGGCCCGGCGTCACTGCGAGCGGTGTTCCAGAGCTCGGCGGACCTGGTCATTCTTGACCTGGGCCTGCCCGGGGTCGACGGCCTCGATGTGTTGGCCAAGATCAGGCGTGACAGCGCCGTGCCCGTCATCGTGTGCTCGGGACGCGATTCCGAGAGCGAGCGCATCCGCTCACTCGACCTGGGAGCGGATGACTTCGTGGTGAAGCCGTTCTCCTTCGCCGAGCTCGAGGCCCGGGTTCGGGCCGTGCTCCGGCGGGGCGCCAAGACACCAGCGAACCGGATCCTCCACTACGGGGATCTCGTCATCGACCGCGACACGCGCTCGGTCACGCTGGCCGAGACCGTCGTGCCGATGACCCGCAAGGAATTCGACCTTCTCGCCTTCTTGGCTGCGTCGCCGGGCCGGGTCTTCTCGCGCCAGGACCTCCTCGAGCGGGTATGGGCGTCGACGGACGAATGGCAAGGCTGTTCGACCGTCACCGAGCACGTCCGCCGGATCCGGCTCAAGATCGAAGAAGACCCGAACACGCCACACTGGATCGCAACGGCGCGCGGCATCGGGTACCGCTTCTGCGCTCCGTAACTCGCGCCCCCGCAGCATCGGGGCACGCCGCCAGATCCAGGGCCTGATCGGCTCCGCACCACACCCGCACCACGGTCGCACCACGACAGCACCACGTCAGCACAACATTGGTCCATAAGACCTATTGAGCTGGGGCGACGCGCCGGCGACACTTGATTTCGACGGAAAGCGAACCCATCGCGGCGGGACCCGAATGGGCCGGGTTCGCGGCGCGTCACAGAGTCTGTGCACAGGGCGCAGCGGTGATGAGGGGGAAGTCCAATGATGCTCGGGTCGCCTTGCCGGCACCGTCCGCATCGCCGCAGTGCGGCACAGAGTTACGGGGTGGAGCGGTCATGACGACATCGCTCGACCTGCACACCAGGGTGCCCTTGCACGAGGGCCTGCACCGGAGCGCTCCCTCACCAGGGATCGGGGTCGGTCCCGTCGTAGCCACCCGGACGATCCTCGTCGCGGAGAGCGACTACGTCTTCCGTGCGGCCCTGCGCCGATTCCTCGAGCAGTCCGGTTACCGGGTGATCGAAGCGGACACCATGGCGAACTCCTTGCGAGCGGTGTTCCGGCAGGAGGCCGACCTCGTCGTGCTCGACCTCGATCGCGACGGCGGTACGGCCGACGTCCTGACCAAGATCCGGCGCCGCAGCACGGTGCCGGTCATCGTGAGCTCGGACCAGGCCTCGGAACAGGATCGCGTCCGGTTGCTGAATCTCGGTGCCGACGACTTCATCGACAAGCCCTATTCCATGCCCGAGCTCGAGGCCCGGGTGCGGGCCGTGATGCGCCGCGGCAGCGCAGCGCCGACGACGACGCTGGACCTGGGAGGCCTCGTGATCGACCACGGGACCCGCACGGTGACTCTCGGTGAGGCCGAGGTCCCGATGACGCGCAAGGAGTTCGACCTCCTGGCCTTCCTGGCCACGAGCCCCGGTCGCGTGTTCTCCCGCGAGGAGTTGCTCGAACGGGTGTGGGGCTCGACCAGCCGTTGGCAGGGGTGCTCAACGGTCACCGAGCACGTGCGCCGGGTCCGGCTCAAGATCGAGACCGACCCCGAGAACCCACGGTGGATCACGACCGTGCGCGGCATCGGCTACCGGTTCTCCTCGGCCACCGCGGCGTAGGCGGCGGCCGGCCCGAGCCGGATCACGGAGCTCCGCCTAAGGCGGAGGGTGCTGGCCCGCCAGCAGATAGCCGCCGCCGTCGGAAGTCGCCACCATGGCGAAGAACCGATCCACCGGCGACTGCCCACCGCGCGAGCCGAAGAACGGCTCGTCGAACGAGAACACGCCGCCGTCCGCCGCCAGTTCCCAATAGCCGCCGCCCGGCGGACCGGGCGCCATGCCGACGATGGGCGCGTTGAGCGCCTGGCCCCCCATGGACCCGTGGAAGGTGGCGGTGCCGAACGAGAAGATGCCCCCGTCGGACGCGACCTCCCAGTAGCCGTTCCCGTCGGGGGTGGCGGCCAGGCCGAGGATGGGCGCGTTCAGTGGCTGGCCGCCCATGGACCCGTGGAAGGTGGC